>Ga0265297_10005187_pt1 | contig 20259 bp, 14 predicted proteins | sample Munlanlwell13791_FD_192502 | JGI IMG/M metagenome (GOLD analysis project Ga0265297, IMG submission 192502) | Leachate microbial communities from a municipal landfill in Southern Ontario, Canada - Leachate well 137-91 | ecosystem: Engineered > Solid waste > Landfill > Unclassified | place...
CGCCACGCGGAGTGGCCGGGCTTGCGCGGCTGGTGCTGGCTGGCCAGCGAAGGCTCGTCCGTGAAGATGGCCCGCACCGTTGAGCCGAAGAACTTGCCGATCGCGGCAGCGTATCGCTCGTGTGTCACGGCAAGGAACCGTGCAGTGGCTTCGGGCATCAATAGATTGGCGCTGCCGGGGACCCGCTCGATGCTGCTCTTGCCGTTCTGCTCCACGAGCAACACCTGCGCTTCCAGTTCCTCGGGATCCTTCGTGACCAGGCCTTTGGCATGGCCGCTTGGCCAGCAGAACTCGTCGTAAAGCCACACCTCCATCTTTCGCGCCGCGGCCTGCTCAACAATGAACCGGATTCGTTCGAACCATGCGTCGCCAAGGTATTCGAGCTCGAGTCCCCAACGCGGATAGAGCACCACGCCCCAACCGACGTTGTGATACGCATCGAGCTGCCTGCGCACGTCGTCCGACTTCAGCGTGCCGGTCAACGCCCACATTGCCAGAGGCGATTTCGGTTTCGCCGCCGGCATGGCCATCGCCGTCTGGCTGCTTTGAATGAGCGGTCCCAAGCTGGTCGCAGCGACGCCGCCGAGACTGCGCGCCAGGAATTCGCGCCGCGAAAACAATGAGTTGTTTTTCATGTTCGTTTTCTCACGATTCCAACGTGGCTACTTTGCAAACGTCGGGAACAACTTCTTCAGTTCTGCAATCGAAGGCCGGCGGCCGTATTCGCACAGCTCAAACGCCTCGGCATACTTCACCTTCTTGCCCCGTTCCTCGCCATACAGCTCGATCAGCTTGGCGCGATACTGGTTGGCCACGCCCGCAAACCGATTGCGGAGCCGCTCGCGAACCGCATCCATGCGTTTCGCATATTCTTCCTTCGTCTTGGGAACCAGCCGCTCGTCGCCGCCACAGCATCCTTCCACCATCTGCGATTCGAGCATCGCGATGGCGTTGACCTTCTTCTCGATCGCGTCGTCAATCGAAACCGCGATGTCCGGCCGGAACGGATTCGGCCTTTCAAAACTGTCGGAGTAGTAGAGAAACACCGGGTTCTTGGCCAGATACGGCACCGCCGGGCAGAAGAACGGAACGGTCACCATGAACGCCGCATCCTGCACGAGGATGCCCGTGTAGCGATGGTCGGGATGATAATCATTGGAACGCGGCGCCAGCACGATGTCGGCTTTCCATTCGCGGATCAACTGCGTGATGATACGCCGGTTCTCCAGCGTGGGCATCAACTCACCGTCGTGAATGTCGAGCACCTCGGCCGTCGCGCCGAGCGCCGTGTCGCACTTTCGCACCTCAGACAGACGCCGTTGCGCGAGCGTCCCGCCCGCTTGGGACCAATGGCCGACATCGCCGTTGGTCGTCGAGACCAGTTTCACATGATGACCCTCCGCCGCCCACAACGCACCCACACCGCCCGCCTTCAGTTCTGAGTCGTCCGGATGCGCGCCAAAGGCGATGATGGACAGCTTGCCGTCTTCGCGAGGCGCGGCCGCCGGCGGCTTCTTGCCCGTGGCCAACGTCGCATTCCATGCTTCTTCAGCGCCGCTGCCACTGCTCGCAACAACAAAACATGCCGCCAAAACAATTCCGGCAACGAACCAGTTCTTTCCATTCATGGGATTCTTCTCCTTGTGCGCGCTGACCGGACTGCCTTGTCCTCGCGCCATCGCATTGCTCTTGAGGGCTTCCTTGGACATCGGCCGCAGTGTAGCCGCCACCGCCCCACGCGCAAAAGCCAAATCTCTCCAACACCCAGCCCTTAACCACATCGTCACGATTCTTCCGGCGCAGGCACGTGGCGCCTCTCGATGAAGATGCTGCGCATCTTGTCGCTTTGGAGCTGATTGGTTTTTTATCACGGTCATGCTAAGGAGTGGGGTCAAGACCCAGTTGGGTGATGGAATAACTCAAAAAGGAGCATCACGGTTCCGATGCATTTAACAGAGATATTGCGTAACAAATCCGCGCAGTTGTATTGGCGTTTGGCTTTTGAGCTGCAAGTGCTTTTGGATGCGCTGAAAAGGACGAGCACGATCGTGGAAGTGAACGTCGAGTTCGTTAATTACTGCAATCTGCGATGCAAATGGTGCGCGTTGGATCATCGCATGAAAAAACAGGCGATGAGCAAAGAGACCTTGCATAAAGCGCTCAAAGATCTGCTTTTCGACAAACGGTTCAAGAGCGTCAAACGGTTGTATTTCTGGAGCGCAGGCGAAACCTTGCTGCATCCAGATGTGCTGGGAATGTTTGACGTAGTAAAAACGTACAAGGACGATTTTGCGGCCGCGGGCAAGTTCTTTCCTGAAGTCCGGTTGCTGACCAACGCAACCGCGCTAAACCCGCAACTGAGCAAAGGGCTCGTGGATTCAGGGGTCTTGGATTCGATCAGATTCAGCGTGGATGGCGGCTCGAGGGAGAAATACGAAGAGATCAGGTCTGGAGCCAGATGGGAGGCGGTTCGCGAGAACATCGGCCATTTTGTCAAAATCAATCAGGGTAAAATCAAAACCGGGATCATCTGTATCATTGAGTTCGGCAAAGAACAAAATACGAACTGGATGACGGAAGAATTTCAGGCGCTCTGCAAATCGGTCGATGAGGTGGAATTAAGATATCCCCACGATTGGATAGGAAATATCGAAGTCAACGGGTTAAAGAAGACATTTAACAACTGGTGCTATTTCCTGAATCACAGCCTGGTTGTTCTGCCCAACGGAGATGTCACGGTTTGCTGCAATGATTTGAATGGAAAAGGCGCCATGGGAAATCTGAATAGCAAAACCCTGTTTGAGATTTACAGTTCCAGAAGGCGGAAAAGAATGATATTTGATTTTAAGCACGGCAGGCGCGAGACAATAGAGTTGTGCAGGAATTGTGGGGGGGTATAAGTAAAATGAAACTGTCTTTCTGAAACAGCTTTTCTCATGAGCGTAACGATTGATTTCTCGGGCAAAATCGCCCTGATTACCGGCGCATCGCAAGGTATTGGCGCGCAAATGGCGCGGACGTTTCATCAGGCGGGAGCAACGGTGGTGTTGAATCATCCCGATATCGGCACGACGCGCGCGGACGCGGAGAAGGTTGCGGCGGAGTTGAATGCCTCCCGCCCCGCGAGCGCTGTGGTCGTGGCGGCGGATGTGTCGCGGCCGGACGCGGTGCAGCGCATGATGCAGGAGGTCCGACAGCGGCTCGGCGGAATTGATTTTCTCATCAATAATGCCGCCATCATCCGCGACCGCACGCTCGCCAAAATGTCGCTCGACGAATGGAAGTCCGTCCTCGATGTGAACCTTTCCGGTGTCTTCCACTGCTGCAAGTTCGGCCTCGAAGTCATGCGCGACGGCGGGGCCATTGTGAGCCTCGGCAGCATCGCGTCGATTCTGGGGTTTTTCGGCCAGTCGAACTACGCCGCCGCCAAGGCGGGTGTGCAAGCGGTGATGCGCGTCCTCAGCCGCGAGGCCGCGCGCCGCGGCATCCGCGCCAACGCCATCGCTCCCGGTGTCATTGAGACCGCGATGGCGGCGACGATCCCCGAGAATGTCCGCGCCGAGATGCTGAAGAACGTTCCGCTCGCACGTTTTGGCACGACCAGCGAAGTGGCCAACGTCGCGCTGTTCCTCTGTTCGCCGCTCGCCAGCTATGTGACGGGCCAGACCCTCGAAGTCAACGGAGGCTGGCGAGGATGAGAGGAGCAGCTCGTATCACATCTGCCGCGGAAGCGGTTGGCGCAATCCCGAACGGCGCGACGGTTGCCGTTGGTGGTTTCGTCGGCGCGGCGCATCCGGAGGCGTTGACCGCCGCGCTGGAGCGACGGTTTCTCGAGCACGGTTCGCCGCGCGACCTCACGCTTCTCTACGCCGCCGGCCAAGGCGACCGTGGCGATCGCGGGTTGAACCATCTCGCACACGTCGGCTTGGTGAAGCGTGTCGTGGGCGGGCATTGGAATCTGGCGCCGAAGCTTGGGAAACTCGCGCTCGACAATCAAATCGAGGCTTACAACTTTCCCCAAGGCGTCCTTTGCGTGCTGCTGCGCGAGATTGCCGCCAAGCGTCCCGGCGTCATCACGAAGGTCGGGATAAACACGTTCGTGGACCCGCAGAGCAGCGGCGGGCGGATGAACGCACGCACCACGGAACCGCTGGTTGAACGTCTTATACTCGATGGCGAGACGTGGCTGCGCTACCGCGCCTTTCCCGTTCACGTGGGCCTTATCCGCGGCACGAGCGCTGACCGCCATGGCAATCTCAGCATGGAGCGCGAGGGAATCATTGGCGAAGTGCTTCCCATCGCGCAAGCCGCGAAGAACCACGGCGGCATCGTCATCGCGCAGGTCGCGCGTATCGTCGACCGCATCGCCGACCCGAAATCCGTGCGTGTGCCCGGTGCGCTGGTGGACTTCGTCGTCGTCGCGGAACCGGCGCAGCATCAACAGACGTTCAGCGAGCCGTTCAATGAAGCCTACGTTACGGGTACCGATGGACACGGCACGCTTGCTCCATTGCCATTTTCGGAGCGCAAGATCATTGGCCGCCGCGCGCTCATGGAGATACGCAAGGGCGACATCGTCAACCTGGGTATCGGCTTGCCCGAAGCGGTTGCCGCAGTCGCGGCGGAGAGGGGACAGCTCGGTGAGTTTACGCTCACCGTGGAGAGCGGGCCGACAGGCGGCATACCCGCGTCGGGACTGAGTTTTGGTTGCAGCCATTATCCAGAGGCGATCGTGGACCAGCCGTCGCAGTTTGATTTCTACGATGGAGGAGGTCTCGACACCGCCGTGCTGGGCGCGGTGGAGGTGGACGCGGAAGGCAGCGTTAATGTGAGCACGTTTGCGGGCCGGTTCGCGGGTATCGGCGGCTTCGTCAACATCGCGCAGAACGCCAAGCGTCTGGTGTTTTGCTGCACGTTCCGCGCAGGTGATCTCGAAGTGGCGTCGGACGGTGGCTTGCTGCGTATCGTGTGCGAGGGACGGCACGCGAAATTCGTGAAACGCGTCCAGCAGGTTTGCTTCCACGGCCCGTCGGCGCTCGCGCGCGGGCAGGAGGTGCTGTATGTCACCGAGCGCGCCGTGTTTGCGCTCACGCGTAACGGCCTTGTGTTGCGCGAGGTTGCTCCCGGCATCGCGGCGGATAAACAGATTCTGCCGCTGATGGAGTTTGCGCCTTCTTCTGTTGAATCCCGCCTTATGCCCGCCACTTGTTTTGAGGCATGTTGACATGAAATACACACAGCCCATCCATCTCGTGGACGCACGCCGCTCGGCGGTCGGGCGGTTTGGGGGCGGATTGAAAACGCTCACGCCAGCCGATCTTGCGCTGCAAGTCGGCGAGGCCGTCGTGACGGCAAATCTCAAGCCGGCTATCGACCAGGTCATTTTTGGCCAGGTGTTGCAGGCCGGGTCGGGCATGAACGTCGCGCGCCAAGTCGGCCTCCGCCTTGGCCTGCCGCAGGCGACGCCCGCGTTTACTGTAAACATGGCATGCGCATCCGGCCTGAAGTCTGTCGCGTTGGCTGCGGACTGCATCGCGAAGGGCGAGGCGGCTCTCGTGCTCGCGGGCGGCGTCGAGTCCATGAGCCGTGCGCCGCATTATGCGATGGACCTGCGCTGGGGAAAAAAGATCGGCGATAGCGCGCTCGTGGATGCCATGTTCGCCGATGGTCTCTCTGACCCGGTGCTGAAGCTCGGCATGGGTGAAACCGCCGAGCGCATCGCCGACCTGCTGAAGATCAGCCGTGAAGAGCAGGATCGTTTCGCATTGGCGAGCCAGCAGCGTGCGATTGCGAACCGCGCAGCGTTCCAGCGCGAGATTGTCCCCATCAAGACCCGTGAGGGCGAGGTCGTTGCCGACGAGCATCCGCGCGCGGATACGACGCTCGAAAAGCTTGCGCAACTCAAACCGGCCTTTCGCCCGAACGGCACCGTCACCCCCGGCAATTCCTCCGGCATCAACGACGGCGCGGCACTCGTGCTGGTCGCCAGCGAGACTTCGGCGAAACTGCTCGGACTCCAGCCGCGGGCGCGGATTGTCGGCGCGACAGCGGTCGGTTGCGATCCGGCCACGATGGGACTCGGCCCGGTCGGCGCGATTCGGAAACTCTGCGACGAGACCGGCTGGCAGCTCGACGGTGTGGACGCGGTGGAGATCAACGAGGCGTTCGCCGTGCAGGCGCTGGGTTGCGCAAAGGAACTGCGGCTCGACCTGGCGAAGCTGAATCGCCGCGGCGGCGCGATTGCGCTGGGGCATCCGGTCGGTTGCAGCGGCGCGCGCGTGCTCGTGACGTTGTTGCACATTCTGGAAGACCTGAAGCTCCGCCGCGGCATCGCCTCGCTCTGCGTCGGCGGCGGGATGGGCATCGCGATGGCGATCGAACGGGAAGCCTGATCGCGGCTTTCTACCGGACGTTGCTTGCTAACCGCCTTCTGCCGCCTACAATCGCGGCGTGTCCGATACGACTGAACTGCATCGTCTGCTGCACCGGCATTTTGGCTTTCACGAGTTTCTCGAAGGCCAGGAACCGGTCATCGAGGCCATTACCAGCGGCCAAGACACACTGGTGATCATGCCGACCGGCGGCGGCAAGTCGCTTTGCTACCAGTTGCCGGCGATGTTCCTCGACGGCATCACTGTCGTCGTCTCGCCGCTCATCGCCTTGATGAAGGACCAGGTGGACGGGATGGCGGAGAAGAAGATTCCCGCCACGTTCATCAACTCCTCGCTCGGCCAGTCGGAGATGGACGACCGCATCGCGCGGATGAAGCGCGGCGAATACCGGCTGATCTACGTCGCGCCGGAACGGTTCAAGAGCGAGCGGTTCGTCGCCGCGCTCGCGCCACTGTCCATCGCGTTGTTCGCCATCGACGAGGCGCACTGCATCTCGCAATGGGGCCATGATTTCCGCCCCGATTACCTGCGGCTGAAGTGGGCGCTCAAAGACCTTGGCCAGCCGCAGGTGACCGCGCTTACCGCCACCGCGACGCCGGAGGTGCGCGCGGATATCATCGAGCAGCTCAGCCTCGGCAAATTCGGACGCAAGCCGCCGCAGGTCTTCGTCTCCGGTTTTGCGCGGCACAACCTGACGCTCGCGGTGTCGCATACCGCAAACAAGGCGGAGAAACTGGAGCACATCTTCGATGCGATCGACGGGCTGAAGACCGGCATCGTGTATTGCGCCACGCGCAAGAACGTGGAGAAGGTCTACGAAGAACTGGCCGGGAAGCGCTTGTCGGCCATCTACTATCACGGCGGCATGACCGAAGAGCAGCGGACGAAGGCCCAGGACAAGTTCATGAGCGGCCGATGCGCGGTGGCGGTGGCGACCAACGCATTCGGCATGGGCGTGGACCGCTCGGACCTGCGGTTCGTGACCCACTACGACATACCCGGCAGCGTCGAGGCCTACTATCAGGAGGCCGGCCGCGCCGGACGTGACGGTGAGCCGGCAAAGTGCGAGCTGCTGTTCAACTACGCCGATGTGAAGACGCAGGAGTTCTTCATCGACGGTGCCAACCCGACGCGCGAGATCATCACCAGCCTTCATCTGACGCTGCTCCGCCTTTGCAAACACGGCCCTGTCGAGATGCCGATGTCCGAGATCGCGGAGCACGTCAAGGCCGCCAAGAATGACATGGCCGTCGGCACGGCGCTTCATCTGCTGACGCGTGCGGGTTTCATTGCACGCGACTATCGTCAGGGCAGCCGCACTTACACAACGCGGTTGGTGGAGCCGGTGAAGCCGCTCGATGAACTGGCACTGGATTTTGAGCGGCTCGACGCCAAGCGCCAGCGCGATCTCGACAAGCTGTGGCGGATGATTGATTACGCGGACTGCCACGGCTGCCGGCACGGCTACATCCTGAACTACTTCGGCGAAACCGATGCGCCAGAGCATTGCAGCGCGTGCGACAACTGCGGGATCGGGCCAGCACCGAGGCGGCGCGCCACCAAACGCGCGAGGACCCAGGTTGTAGCATCTGCGCCGGCTGCGCCGCCGCTCGATATCAGCGCCAAGGAGAAGACGGTCCTGCTGCAAAAGGCGCTGAGTTGTGTGGCTCGGATGAATGGCCGGTTCGGTCTGGGTCGCATCACCCTGGTGCTGGTCGGTTCGCGCTCGAAGGAGGTCTTCGACTCGCAGCTTGACGAGCTTTCCACCTACGGCTTGCTGAAGGAGTTGGGTTATGATTTTACGCAGGAACTGCTGCGCCGGCTTGTCACGGCCGGTTGTATCCAGGTGACGACCGACGAATACCCGAAGGCGTCGCTGACAGAGATGGGCCGGCGGGTGATGCTGGCGAAGACGCAGATCAACATCGAGTTGCCGCCGTTTGAGAAACCGAAACCCGTCGCTCGAAAAACCTCCTCCGCTGCCGCCGCTGCCGCTGCGGCGGAGGCTGAGGCGCCGTACGATGTCGCGTTGTTCGAGGCGTTGCGACAGTGGCGGCACGACGTTGCCGGCACGATGGGGATTCCCGCGTATCTCGTTTATCCTGACGCCACGCTGAAGGAGTTGTCGCGGCAGAAGCCGCAGTCTGAGGCGGCGCTGCTGGAAGTGCGCGGCATCGGTCCCGCGAAAGCGCGGCAGTTCGGCGCGGAAACGCTGGGAATCATTCGCGGCGCGTCGTAACCGGCGCCCAACGTCACTTCGTCAACCACGCAACGATTTCGTCTTCGCCCAGTTTCTCGCGGCGCGTTTCGACGCCGGGCTTGAATGCTTCGCCAGCGTTATGAATCAGCAACGGCGCGTGGCCGATGAGGGCGACAGCGGCGCGGAAATCGCCGGCGCGGCGCAGCACGGGGACGTAGAGCTTCTTGATGTAGGCATCGTCGCTGGCGGTGTTGAATTGCACGGCGTCCGCCGCAGTCTTCTTCACGAACGGCGCGAACGGCCGCGCCAGCAGGCACCAGAGGCCGGCGTCATCCAGCCCGACAAGATGGACCGTGCCAACATCTTTGCGCCCATGCAGCCATACCAGCGCGGTGACGATATCCTGCACGCGAAGCTGCGTGTCGGTCTTGTTGTAGGTCGTGAAGAATTTGTCTTCGGTCTTGCGCAAGTGGTTGAAGCAGTCAATCGCCAGCACGAGTTGGCCGCTGGCGACCAGCTTCGAGGCAAACGGTTCGGCAGCGAGCCAGCCTTTCGGGTGAACCACGAGCGTCGCGTCATGCTTCCCGCCGCCCTTGGGCAGGAAGAGTTTCGCCGGCACGCGGTCGCCGCGGCCCGGACGGCCCAGCGCGAACAGATCGTTGCCGCAGTTCTCGGCAACGACATCTTTCTCAGCGGGCACTTCCAGTGAGAGCGCATGGCGGAGCGTTGGCTCGTAGTGTTTGCGCAATTCAGTCGGGCCGGCTGCGATCGCATCGACGAGTTGTTTGTCGCTGTTGGTGGTCCACATCTTGGCGAAGCTCTCGGCGGTCTGGACGTTGGCGGGTTTCTCACGGCCTTCCCAGACCAGCAGGTTTTCCTTCGGCTCGACGGTGAACGGCTTCTCCTTGAAGTGGCTTGCATCGCCATCGTCGAGCAGCCATTTGCCGAAAAAGGCGTAGGCTGCCTCGCGGCTGTCCTTGTTGTAATTGTGTGGCGCATCGAAACGGACGGCTGCCACGCGGTCAGCCGCTCCGAGCAGCCGGTAAGCCGAGCGCACGGCGGGGAACTCGTGGGTCATCGTAAAACGCGTCCAGTCGCCAGTGGCAGCGATGAGCAGTTGCGGGCGCGGCGCGGCGGCGGCGCTGACCTCGACGTTGAAGATGTCCTGACGAAGGTTCGGGCCGTTCTCGCAAAGGCAACCGCCTTGCATGATCGCGCTCACCATGACCGCGGGCGTGGCGACCTTGATGCGGTCGTCCACGGCGGTGAGGATGAACGTTTGCGTGCCGCCGCCGCTTTCGCCCGTGCAGCCAATGCGATTCGGGTCCACGTCGGGCAGTGATTGCAGAAAATCCACGACACGGATCGAGTTCCAAGTCTGGAGGCCGAACAGTGACAGGCCCCAGAGCCATTCGCGGCCGCCGGCGGGCGGGAAGTCGCGGTGCGGCCAGTGAAAGCTGTCGTTGTAGCCGATCATGTCCCACGAGAACGCAACATACCCCTGGCGCGCGAAGCCGATGCAGCGGCCGGGCAACGACCCGAGTTCTTCATTCGCGAGCCGGCCGATCTTCCAGTGGCCATGTGGGTTGAGCATCGCAGGGAACGGTCCTTTGCCGCGTCCGAGAGGGCGGTAAAGATTCCCGCTGACGTAGAAGCCGGGCCAGCTTTCGAAGAAGACTTTCTCCACCGAGTAGCCGTCGCGTTCGATGCGTCCGAAGACCTGCGCATTGAGCGGGCACTTTGCCGGCGCGGGCCAGAGACCGCTCGAAACGAGGATGTGTTCGCGCACCCACGCGGCACGGGCAAGCCACTCGGCGCGCGAGTGGTAGTGGCACATTGAACGCGGCGTGTTGAGGTCGCGGATCTGGCCGCGCACGTCGGCGGTGGGCAGCGCCGAGGGCGTTGAAGTATCCGCGGCAAAACCGGCGGTGGTCGCGAGGAGCGTGGCAAGAAGCAGAAGACGGTTCATAATCATGGCTCAGTGCAGTTGACGGAAAACCATCACAGTGCCACAGCGGCACGCCAGAATCCTACCGCAAAGACACGCCCGGAAGCGAGCGTTCGCGCTGCCTAGGGCGCGGCGCCGCCGGAGTGGCACTCGTTGCATTTCGTGGACGGATCAAGGTCGCCGCCCGGATGCTTGAACGCGTGACCGGCGGCGTTGAGTTGGTTCAACTCGGCGCCGGTGCCTTGTGCCAGAATAAGATGACAGGCGTTGCAGTCGCTGGCCTTGACCTTCTGTTTACCATCCGCAGTGGCGTGCTGGCCGTCGTGACAACGGAAGCAGCCGGCCCAGTCTTTGTGGCCAATGTTGTCGGGATAAGCTTTCCAACTCGCCTTCATGGCGGGGAAGAAGTTGCGGCTGTAGATCTCCTGCACCGCGGCGATGGCGGGCTGAATGCGCGGCTCATTGGGATACTGCTGTTTCAAGCCGGCCGCGATCTTGTCGAGCGCCTCCTTCTTGGTGGCGTACTTCCCTGTGAGGAGGGCGACGGCGTGTTTGCCGATGGAAGGCAGGGAACGATCGATCTTACCCAGCGACATCGCCAGGTCCACCGCCGTGTCTGGCGCGGCGAAGTTGTGTGCAGGCCGGTTGTGGCAATCCATGCAGTCCATCGTCTGGATGTCGACGGGATTCGGCGTGTCTTTGTAGCCGGCCGCGCGGAACTCGGTCTGCACGCCCTTGGCGTCCGTCATGCGAATCCACGGGATGACCTGCTGTTCCTTGTCGGTGGCGACGAACTCGATCTTGTTGGCGACGTTCATGTGCCAGTGGATGCCGCCCACAGGGCCATGCGTGGGGTCGCTGCCGCCAACTTTCAACGACAGCCGCACGGCGTAGTGCGTATTTTTCTCATCCGCCAGATAGTGCTCATAGACTTTCTCCATGTTCCCATAAAACTTCTTGGACCAGTGGCACTGTTCGCACGTTTCGCGGGCGGGGCGCATGTGTTTGGCTGGCGGCGGGATGGGGCGGGAGTAGGTGTTGCGGACCATGGCCACGAGCTGATGCATGCCGTTGATCTTGGCCTTTACGAACCACGAGACGCCGGGACCGACGTGGCATTCCGTGCAGCCCACCTGAGCGTGCGGTGAATGCTGATAGGTGGTGTTCTCCGGCTCCATGACGTGGCAGGTCGCGCCGCAGAACTGCACCGACTCGACGAAATGGTAGCTGTGGTAAGTGCCCACCGCCGTTACACCCAGAAGGATTACCACCACGGTGAATAGAATCTCCAGGATGTGACGATTGCGCAGTCGTGACAGAGTGGCGGGCAGCGGCTTGGCCGGTTCTTGCTGTTTGGCTGAGGCCATCCGACGGCGCTCAAGGATCACGCCAACCCCCGTCATGAGCAAGCCGAGGGCCGCAAACGGAAACGCAAAGAAATACATCACCACGCCCACGTAGGGATTGGTGAAGCGGGCCATCGAGTCGTAGATGAAAAGCAGCAGGAAGGCAAAAATGCCCAGCACTGCGATGATCAACCCGATGATGCTCCACCAGTTCCTCAGAAGATCCCAACGTGAATAGTCCGTGCCGCTTTCAGGTTTCATAGGTCAAGTCCCGCGTGCGGGCGAATGGCGGCCACGGCCAACGCGATGGGAAGGCCGGTGCTCGCAAAACTGAAATACTTCAATGGTGCCATTGATTTTCTGCTCCAGACTGGCAACTCCTGGTCCGAGAGCGGCGGGAGATTACACGGCGACTTGGCGCGCAGCAATACAGAAAAGACACACAGAAAAGCTCCTGTTTTCTCAGCCGGGCATATTCGGTTTGCCACCCGGCGCGGTCATTAACGTCCCTGTCCAGCCAGGTATTCACTTCCCACGCTATGACCGGATGGAGAGGCGATACTGCCGCGGCGCCATGCCGGCGTATTTGCGGAAAACTCGGTTGAAATGCGGGATGGACTGGAACCCCGATGCGAACGCCACTTCACTGACCCGCGCGTGCGGGTTCGCCAGCAAATTCTTCGCCTTCTCGATTCGCACGCGGGAGACGTATTCGGTGAAGGTCATGCCGGTGGCCTTCTTGAACATCTTGCAGAAATAGAACGCGCTCAGATGCACGTATTCCGCCGCGCCACGCATCGTCACGTGGTCGGCGGAGCGATTCTTGACGTATTCCTTGGCGCGCGCCACCGGCACCGGCTCGTCGTGGCGCGCGGCGATGATGCAGCGGCTGCCAAACTCCGCCAGATGGTGCGCAAACAACGTCAGGAGCCGGATCATTGCCCGGAACTGCTCCTCGGTCACCACGCGCGTGTGGAAGTAAGCCTCCTCAAGTTGATGCAAATCCGTGTTCAGTCCCCATGCAATCAACTTCGCCGTCAGGTCCGTGAAATCCTGCTTCGTTGGTTGGCGGCGAAACACCTGCGCGCTCAGCAGCGTGGCGATATGCTGGCCGCCGATGACCACCGGGACCGCCACGTCCGTCAACCCGGCGAAACAGCGCACATGCTGCGGCGCGAGCTTCTTGCCGAGCTTCCTCATGGCCTCTTGCTGCGCCTTCAGGCACGCTTCGCAACCGCCCGCCAGACGCGAGATCTGCGCGCAAAACGGATTTTCTCCAGAGCCGAGACTATGCCGCTTGTCCGGCACGCCTTCCGGCACCAGCTTCAGTGGAAAACCGGTCGCCTCACGAAAGGCTTCCTCGTACTCGCGCACGATTTTCGATTGTGCGAGCGCTTCAAATGCGGCTGATTTCACACGACCAGCTTACGTCAGGAAACGGGTCTTCTCAAGCTGCGGCGTGTTAAAACACACCGCTATCTTGATCGGTGCAAAACTGCACCGCTTTTCCCATTACTTGACGTGTGCAGGAGCTTCCGCCGCGCCTCAGACGGCCATGATCGCCGCAATGGCGGCGACTTTGACGATGTCATCGGCGGAGCAACCGCGGGAGAGATCGTGTGCTGGCTTGGCCATGCCCTGCACTTGCGGGCCGAGAGCTTGAGCGCCGCCAAGGCGTTCGGTGATCTTGTAGGAGATGTTTCCCGCGTCAAGGTCCGGGAAGATGAGCACATTGGCCTTGCCGGCCACAGAGGAGCCTTTGGCCTTGCGCTCGCCAATGCTCGGGATGACGGCGGCGTCAAATTGCATTTCGCCATCGATGCACAGCTTCGGATCCATCTGCTTCGCCAGTTGCAGCGCCTTGATCACTTTTTCAGTGTCAGAGGACTTGGCGGAGCCTTTGGTGGAGTAGGAGAGCATGGCCACGCGCGGTTCTGTGCCGACGAGTTGTTTCCATGAGCGCGCGGAGGCAATGGCGATATCGGCCAGTTGCTCGGCCGTGGGCATTTCCACCATCCCGCAATCGGCATAAATCATCACGCCGTTCTCGCCGAACTTCGGATTGGGATGAACCATGATGAAGAAAGAGGAAACCGTCTTCAGCCCGGGCATGGCCTTGATGATTTGCAGCGCAGGCCGGAGGTTGTCGCCGGTGGTGTGCGTGGCGCCGGCCACGTAGCCGTCCACAATGCCTTCCTTGAGGAGCATCGTGCCGAAGTAGAGGTAATCCTTGATGAGTTGCTTCGCTTGATCGAGCGTCAACCCCTTGGCCTTGCGGTAGCCGTAGAGCTTTTCGGCGAGGGGAGCCGACAGCTTCTCGTCCAGCGGATTCATGATCTCGCAACCGGAAATATCAGTGCCCCATTTCTTGGCGTCGGCCTTGACCTGATCCGGCACGCCCACGAGCACCACACGGCAGATTTGTTCTTTGGCCAGCGTGGCTGCCGCCTGGAGCGTCCGCTCGTCTTCGGTTTCCGGCAGCACCACTTTTTTGTTCAGTTTCTTCGCGCGTACGAGGAGTTCTTCAGCAAAGCCCATGAGTTTATTCCTTTTTAAAATACGTTTTGTTGATTCAGATAATGTTGATGTTGATTGGGGATCGGAGTCCGGCCTTACGCAGGCTTGCAGAGGCGCACCGTCTCCTCTGCGATGACCAGTTCTTCATCCGTGGGGATGACGTAGACGCGGGCCGAACGGCCGTCGCAGGAAATCAGGGATTCCTTGCCGCTGCCTTGCTGGTTCCGCTGGGGATCCAGTTCGACGCCGAGAAATTCCAGGCCCTGACAGGTTTCCGATCGCACCTGCGCAGCATTTTCACCGATGCCTCCCGTGAAGGCCAGCACATCCAGGCCGCCGAGCGCGGCTGCATACGCCCCGATGTATTTCCTGAGACGGTAGCAGAACACATCCACCGCCAGGCGCGCCAGGGGATTGGTGGCGGCGTTTTCCAGCAAGACGCGCATGTCGTTGGACAGGCCACCGGAGAGTCCCAGCAGGCCGGATTTCTTCTGAAGCAAGTTGGTCACGTCCTTGACAGGGATTCCCTGGTCAACCAGATAGAACGGCAGCGAAGCGTCAATATCGCCGGGACGCGTGCCCATGACTAATCCGCCCAACGGCGTAAAACCCATTGACGTGTCAATGACCTTGCCGTCTTTGATCGCGGTGATGGAGCAGCCGTTGCCCAGATGCGCGGTGATGATCTTGGAGGATCCATTGTTCAAACCAGCGATGGCACGCGCGCGGGCATGCACGTAACGATGGCTGGTTCCATGAAAACCGTAACGCCGGATCTGATACTTCTTATAGAGTTCGCGCGGCAGCGGATACGTGTAGGCCACCGGCGGCATCGTTTGGTGAAACGCGGTGTCAAAAACGGCCACTTGCGGCACGCCGGGCAGAATCTCGCGGCAGGCCAGAATGCCCTTCAAGTTGGGCGGATTGTGGAGCGGCGCCAGCGAGCTTAGTTTGTCAATGGTGTGGATGGCCTTGTCGTCAACCAGCACGGAATCAGAATAGGCCTCGCCGCCATGCACCACCCGATGGCCCACCGCTTTGATGTCCGCAAGCGATTGAAGGATGTTTAGCTCAGGACTGGTCAGCAGTTGAACCATCTGGTTCAGGGCGAACACGTGATTAGGCAGTTCCAGCTTGCGGCTGATCTTCTTGCCGTCGACGGTGACGTGAATGGTGCTGTGAGGCTCGCCAATGCGTTCAATCAAGCCTTTACACAACACCTTTTCTCCATCGGTCTGGCGCACTTGGAACTTGACAGAGGAAGAACCACTGTTGAGCACGAGAATAATCATGGGAAACCAATCATGGATACCGCCCGGCCACGGTTCTTGAAGACAAGCCAACAGCCCCGCGTTCTCGCGGGGAAAACCGACTGTTGCAACGTGTGATCCGAACGAAACTTAACATTTATTTCTGAGTGTGCGAATGCGGCCAATTCTGGTCAAACCAATTCGTGACCGTTCAGGGACGCAATGGCGTTGGGAAACTCACCCGTCGCCATCTGGCGCGTGCCGCAAGCGCGCGTCCTACGCGAACACACTCTGTGGGGCGCTTTCGGCCTGGCTGAAAGCACGCCCGCAGTCTTCATGAGTGCGCAAAAAAACGACCACGCCCATCCTAGACAGTTGGTTGTCCGCCGCAACCAAAAAAACCCCGCCAATCGCCGTACGTAACAATTATAGTTGAATTGCGGTGCGGACTTCGGCTAGGTTCGCGCCCCTAAACTGAACCAGGAGACTTATCAAATGGCAGACAAAACAAAAAAATATCAGGACAACGTCCCCGGGAAGTTCTACGTGGACGACCAATGCATTGACTGTGACCTTTGCCGCGAGACGGCACCCGACCATTTCACGCGAAACGAAAACGGCGGTTACTCCTTCGTTTCCAAGCAGCCCGCCACACCGGAAGAAGAAGCCCGGTGCAAAGAAGCCATGGAAGGCTGCCCCGTGGAAGCCATCGGCAGCGACGGCGCGTAGTCGCCTGTCCCATTTGTCCGACAACGCCCTCCGCGAGTCCCGCGGGGGGCGTTGTGTTTTTACCCTCAAGGGGCTTTGGCATGCAGGGTTACCGGATCTTGATGTCGCGGGTGTGCTTGCCGAGACGGAACTGTGCCTCTTCGAGACTGGTGATGCGCCGGTCGCCAAGGAAGAGGCCGTCCACGGTAACGCCGGAAACCACATGCTCCTCACTATAGCCCACGAAGTTCGAGGGAGGCATGCGGTCGGCATGGATGCGGATGTTGCGTAGCGTGATGTCGTAGATATAACCGCGACGCTCAAGCCCTTCCGAGTATTCCGCGTGTTTTTGTATGTTCAAGCAAATCGCCAGCGGCATGTATTTGCTCTTCGGGTCAGCAACGAACCGGGCCTCGTCGTTTTTCTGGATGGTCGGACGCTGGATGACGGGGTCGTACTCGATGCGGATGTCCTCAAAACGGACATCGTGCACCCTGCCATAATCGACATTCATGATGTCGATGGCGGGACCGGTTACGTGAATGATGTCGCAGTTGCGGAAAACGATCCGGCGCAGATGCTCAGCACGTGTTTCAGCTCCAATCTCAAGGCCTTTCCCCCAATCGTTCCACACCACGCAGTTTTCAAAGATAATGTCCTCGCAGGTGTCGTTGACATAACCGCTATGACCCTTCGCGCAGAGTGAATCGTCATAGGTTCGCACGAAACAGCCGGCGACAAGCGCTTTGCGGCAGTTGTGGAGGTCTATGCCGTCGGTGTTGTAACGCCAACAACCGATGGTCTTGCAGTTATTGATCTTGATATTGTCGCATCCGAAAAGGGCGACGTTGTAGCACAGCGAGTCGCGGATGGTGATCCCTTCCATCTCGATGTCGGTGGAGTTGATGAGGTGGATCGTGTGCCTGCGGCGGCTGTTGTGGACGTCAACGGAACCGTCCCCGAGTTTGGCAACTTTGAAGAGGAGTTCCTCGACGTTTTCGCTGTTATCAAGGATGCCGCGGCCAAGGATCCGAACGCGATGAACACGATCCCCGTGGATGCTGCCGTAGACGACGGCTCCCTCATCGATGTAGACCGTCTCATCGTCCTTCAGTTGCAGAACGCCGACGTGATGGACACCCGCGCCAAAATAGCGGATCCCTTTTGCATTGGGTGAAACGCTGTAGTTCATGGGCGGGTCGACGAAGAGATGCAGCGCGTTGTGACGCCCGTCCAACTCGACCGAGTAGCCGCCCGTATGAGGAAGGGTGAAGGTGATTGTGCCGTCCTTTACCGTTGGAGTGACCTTTGCCGAGAGAGGACGGATGGTGCAAACCGAGAAGGCCCGACCGGGAGTGTATCGGAAGGCGATCGGACCATCCCCCGCCAGGCGCGCAAAATAGGCGACCTCGCGCTGGTCGGTTGTGCGCTGATGACCTGGCCAGCGCCTGTTGTAGGGATAGGCGGAAACATAGCACTGCGAGACGGGCAGCGGCTGTCCGTCTGCAGTAATGGAAATGGGAGCGGCAACCTCGCCTTGAGGAAGCGGATAGATCTTCACGGACGTGGCCTTGTAACTCGCGACGGGGCGGACTGATTCCGGGGCGGGTTGAGCGCCGATGCAACAACACGCAACGAGCAGACACAATGCGGAAACCCTTTTCGCCATCCACCTCCAGTGGATGTGCCCACCGAGTGCAGCACGTGGTTGTTCTTCACCCCATTGGGCCAAGGTCGAATCAGGGGCATATCTTTTCATTCGATATTTCTCCATTCACTCATCACAACGTCTTCAACAGCACGATGTTGTGCACACAGGGTTTCCAGACTGCATTCGTCGGTGCAGTCCATGCCGCGATCCGTCAGAAGCCATTGGCGAAAGCGTGTGGTCCTCGCAACACGCCGAGGGTCATGTCGCTCTGGACTTGCCGTAACTGTCGGCCATAAGCATGGCGGAGAGGACTTTCTCCGGGGTGATGACGCCGGCTTCGTGATGGATGCCCTCAGTCGGGGCGCAGGCTTTTTCAGCCACTTTCTTCATCCGATTCCGCTCCGGGTTCTTGATGCCGATATCGGCCAAAGTAGTGGGCAAACCAACCTTCTCGCAGAACCCATACACCTCATCGATTTCCGTCGGTGAAGCATCGGTAAGGAACAGACCGGACAATGCGCCGAAGGCCACCTTTTCTCCGTGATAGAAGGCATGGGTCTCATCCAAGGCTGTCAGGCCGTTGTGGATGGAGTGGGCCGATGCCAATCCCGAACTCTCAAACCCGATCCCGCTCAGGAGGATATTGGCTTCGATGATATGGTCCAGCGCTGGCGTCACCAGTTGTTTCTCACAGGCAATCTTCGCGGCGACGCCGTAAGCCAGCAACGTGTCATAGCAGAGCTTGGCGATATGGACCGCAGTCAAGGTGCCAAGCCCGCCACATTCATTGCGGGACTGTGTGTTCTTGCAGGACCGTCCTTCGAACCAAGTGGACAAGGCATCGCCCATTCCCGCCACAAGAAAACGGCTGGGTGCGTGGGCAATGATGTGGGTATCCACCAGCACAACCTGCGGATTCAATTTTTGGTAGGCGACGGACTGAAACACTCCGCCATCGGAATAAATGACAGCACAACCGCTGCACGGGGCGTCGGTGGAAGCAATCGTCGGGACAACAATAACCGGGATTCCAGTCCGGTCCGCAGTGATTTTGGCCGTATCAATCGTTTTTCCACCACCCATGCCGATGATGACGTCCACCTTCTCACGAGCGACAAGTTTCGTCAGACGGCCCAATTCCTTCTCGCAGCATTCTCCATTGAAACGGTCGGTCAGGATTGGGTTCTCCTTCCACGCTTTCGCGTACTGAGGGAGTATTTTTTCCATGCCCGAGGGAGAAGCCAGAATCAACCCCTTCCGTCCCAACAAACTGATCAATTGCGGCAGTTCGCTCAGAGCGCCTTCGCCCTGGATGTATTTCCCTGGAAAAACGGCTTTTAGAAACATTTTACATTCCTCTGTTCTGTTGTTTGCGAGTCGTCTCGGCTTGAGCCTGTTCAGCACGTGCAGACGGCGGTTAAAAAGCGCAACACCGATGTTCGCTTGATACTGCAACCATCTGAGGGCGTCAAGGACAAGGCTGGCAGGAAGCGACCTTCATGGGCGAAGCGTAGCTCTGATAGCGTGCATCCATTTGAGCGTCCTTCGCGTTTCCATCATGAATGCACACCCGGAATTTCAAATGGAACCGATCCTGGGGAAGCTTGTCAGGGGGGTGATGCACCACGGTCATCTGGGGAGCCACAGCGACTTCCCCCCACATGCCGGGGTATTCCGGATTCTGCGGATGATCGAACAGGCATATCCCGTTGATGCCCTTGCCAACCTTCCCGGCGCAGTCCACCCACTTGGCACGCTTGCGTTGAACCTCCTGCCGCCCGATCTTGCCTTCTGAATTCTCAACGTGGCCTTCCTTGGGAATGTTCATGGATGGCGCGAGCCGGGCTACCAGCATGAATGGTTTCTTCCCAACATCCAGAGGTTTCGTGGTTTCAAATGACAGGTCCAGAAACCGCGCGCCGTTGTCAGCGAACCAAATTCGAGACACCCGCTTCTCATCCAGGATTTTATCCCCGTTGCCTTTCACGTAGATGATCTCTTCCACAAACTCCGCATAAACAGGACCCTCCGTCAGACGGACAAACCGCTGATGCAGCATCTTGCCACACGGTCCATAGGGTGGCTCGTCCCAGTCCGACCAGATGTTGGCAGAACCACCTTCCCCATGGCCTCCATAGGCCAGATACAAGCCCGTGTGATGCGGATGATCTCCTCCCCCTGCCCCACGAACAACAGACCCAGCCGACCCATTCACGGGCCAGAAATAGGGTTTCCAGACTCCCAAAA
>Ga0265297_10005189_pt1 | contig 20249 bp, 13 predicted proteins | sample Munlanlwell13791_FD_192502 | JGI IMG/M metagenome (GOLD analysis project Ga0265297, IMG submission 192502) | Leachate microbial communities from a municipal landfill in Southern Ontario, Canada - Leachate well 137-91 | ecosystem: Engineered > Solid waste > Landfill > Unclassified | place...
AATAATCAGTTAATTCAATCGATATATCCTATTGAAAGTAAGTTTATTATTGATGATATTATTCGACGTAATTTGCTTTACGTTCCGAAAAGTGAATTGGTCACTACCGAGCTCTTTACCAAAATATTTGTGATCAAGGAAAGCGTTTCAGCCTTACCGGGATATTTTCTTACCATCCTTTATGATTTGTTCCTTTTCTGGGAGAAAAGTGGTCATGAAAACAGCGCCAACAATTACCAGGAATACATCTATCAGGTTTATCTCTCCATCAACAAGCTGAACAACTCGCTTTTCGTAGCCGGAAGTGAACTCATGGGAAGGGAAGATTTCCTATCACATGATACTTTTTTCAAAATATTGCTGCAATACCTGGGTGCAATGACCATCACTTTTGAAGGAGAACCCTTAGCCGGGCTACAAATCATGGGAATATTGGAAACGCGTACCCTGGATTTCAAAAACATTGTCTTATTGTCAGTCAATGAGGGGATTATGCCAAGGGCGAATGTATCGGGATCATTTATTCCCTACCATCTTCGCAGGGGGGTAGGGCTTCCAACAATCGAAGAGCAAAACGCGATGTATGCCTACTATTTCTATCGGTTGCTACAGCGGGCAGAAAGTGTGACTTTCGTTTATAACTCCGGATCCAATGGACTAAAAACCGGTGAAAAGAGCAGGTTCCTGTATCAACTTTTGATGGAATCACCTTTCGAAATAACAGAAAGTGGTGTAGAAAACACAATTGACCCGTTGCCAACATTTCCAATTTCGATAGAGAAGAAGGGAAAAGTCGTTGAGGTGTTGAATGGTTTCCTGGAATCCGGAAAGAGAATGTCTCCAACGGCCCTTGACCAATATATTCAATGTCCTCTAAGCTATTATTTTAAATATATAGTTGGTTTTCAGGAGGATGACGAGGTGTCGGAAGAGGTGGATGCCAGGATTTTCGGCAAACTTTTTCATACTGTCATGGAGAATATTTATCGGCCATTCCTTAACCAGATTATTCAGGAGCGTACCCTTGATTCATTGCTGAATGATGCGGAAAGGCTTGATAAGCTTCTTGTTGATGCCTTTGCATTACATTTTTTTAAAACAGGAAACACAATTGGGCCCTCCAAGATTACGGGACGAAACAGGCTGGTCTATGAGGTGATCAAGAAAATGGCGATTCAGACTTTGAGCTATGACCGGAAAAGAGTTCCTTTTAAAATAGAGGGAATTGAACAGGAAGTGAGTGCGATGATCCCTGTTTTTCAGGGATCCAAGTCTGTTCGTATAGGTGGGATCATCGATAGAATTGATTCATTATCAGGAGATATTGAAATAATTGATTACAAAACCGGCACAACTTTGCATGATTTCTATTCCCTGTCGGAACTATTCGACAAAGAGTCGAAAAAAAGGAACAAAGCGGCCTTCCAGACGCTGGTATATGGTTGTATTTGGGACAAAATGCACCCCGAAACAGGTGCGTTATACCCATCCATATATGCACTGAAAAAGATTTTTCAACAAGAAAATCATCGAATTTTAATCAAAGAAAATGGCAACAGAGAGGTTAAATATCATGATGTGAAGGAAGAATTTGAACCCTTTCTGATCAGTTTACTGGAAGAGATTTTTAATCCGACCATCCCATTTTACCAGACTACGGTTGAGGACCATTGCCTGTACTGCCCGTTTAACACCATTTGTGGAAAACCGTCGGCTCAATCTTGAGACAGCAGATCGGGCCTGATACGACGGGTCCTTTCGATTGCCTGCTCCATTTTCCATTCATCGATTAACTGATCATTTCCGGAAAGTAGTATTTCCGGTACTTTCCATCCTTTGTACTCTGCAGGGCGCGTATATACCGGTGGTGTGAGCAATCCATCCTGAAAAGAATCAGTCAGTGCGGAGGTTTCGTCCGACAATACTCCCGGTAACAAACGAACGATCGCATCCGAAATGATTGCCGCAGCAAGCTCTCCACCTGTTAAAACATAGTCGCCAATCGAAAACTCCCTTGTCACAAGAAAGTCGCGTACACGCTGATCAATGCCTTTGTAATGACCGCATAAAATCATCAGGTTCCCTTTCATGGAGAGTTGATTGGCATCCTGTTGGGTGAATTTTGCCGCATCGGGAGTCAGAAAGATGATTTCATCGTAACTGCGTTGTGCCTTTAGTTCGGAGATTGCTCTGTCAATAGGCTCCACCATCATCACCATACCTGCGCCTTTGCTAAAGGCATAATCATCCACTCTTTTGTGTTTATCGGTGGCCCAATCCCGAATATTGTGTATATAAATCTCAGCCAGTCCTTTGTCCTTGGCCCGCTTTAAAATGGAGTGATTAAACGGACTTTCAAGTAATTCAGGTACAACAGTGAGGATATCTATACGCATGTAGGAGATTTTTGGCAAAGGTAAAAAAACTCTTTTACGCGCATATTCGTCTCATTTGGGGTCAAATTGCAAAAATTTCTTAAAATATGTTTCAGAAACAGTTGACGTTAACGGGTAAATATCTATTTTCGTGCAGAATTATTAAACATATGAAATACCCATGAGAATATGTTCACACCTACCGGAAATGATTATTTGGGTATTCCATGCGCCCTTTGAGAAACAAATTATGAACGCATGAAATCTAAAGAATTGGAGAATCCTGCTTCCTCACCGGAAATTGAACAGTTACCTGTAGCCGGCGTAGAGAATGATGAGACTGGTGTTACTTCGGAACAGATAGTTAACAATGAAGAGGTTAAAAACGAGGAACTTGCAGTAATTGAAGAACAAAATCCCCAGACTACCGGAATAACAGAAGCAGAAGTTATTGCAGTAGCACCTATTCATGAAAATGAATCCGAATTGACAGATGCAATCCTCGAGCCTCAATTGGACGTTGTTGATGAAGAAGATGATCCATTTCACGACGATGAACCAACGGCAGATGGCCAGCCTATTCACGATTACTCCTCTTACAACAAGATAAATCTGATCAACACGCTTCGAAAAATAATTGGCGAAGGGGATGTTGATGTGATTAAACCGCATGCAGACGCGATCAAGGCCTGTTTTTATAAAATAAGAAACCACGAAATAGGCGAACAAAAGGCAGCTTTCATTGCTCAAGGCAACGATGAAGAGCTTTTCCTTGCTGAATCTGATTCGTATGAACTGGAATTAAAAGATCTTTTCAGGGAGTACAAGAACCTTCGGTACGAAGCCAACAAGAAACTTGAGGCTGTTAAGGAGGAAAACTACCTGAAGAAGGTTGAAATTATAGAAGAGATTAAAACACTGGTAAACAGTGAAAATTCATTGAACAATACATTTCAGATGTTCAATGAGTTGCAGCTCAAATTCAAGGCTATAGGCCAGGTTCCGCAATCGAAAGTCAAAGATCTTTGGGAAAATTACCACTACCAGGTAGAGCGGTTCTACGATTTTGTCAAAATCGACCGTGAATTGAGAGACCTCGATCTGAAACGCAACATGGATCAAAAGATGCTTCTGTGTATCAAAGCAGAAGAGTTATCAGTCAATTCAGAAGAACCACTGGTGACATTTAAGGAGCTGCAAAAGCTGCACGAATCCTGGAGGGAAATCGGGCCGGTACCAAGAGATCATAAACAAGAGCTTTGGGACCGTTTTAAGATTGCCACTTCCGTTATTAACAAAAGATACCAGCAACATTTTGAGCAGGAGCGCTCAGTTCAGAAAGAACAACTTCAAAAGAAGATCGAACTTTGTGAATTGGCGGAAGGTTTGTCGGGTTTTGTATCAGACAATCCACGCGAATGGAACGATGTTACCGAAAAGGTGATCGCTCTTCAGGATGAGTGGAAGAAGACAGGTTTTGGTCCAAGGAAAGAGAACAGCAAAATTTGGGATCGTTTCAGGGCAGCCAATGATAGCTTCTTTCAAAACAAGCGGAATTTCTGGAACAAGAGCAAAGAACATTTGTTGCAGAACTATGCAATGAAAGTTGACATTTGTGAACAGGCTGAACGACTGAAAGATAGCGACGAATGGAAGGCAACTACCGACAAATTGATCACGCTTCAGAAGAAATGGAAAGATGTTGGTCCAGTGCCCAGAAAGCAATCTGAACTGATTTGGAAACGATTTCGCACGGCTTGTGATGAGTTTTTTAACAAGAAGCAGACTCATTTTTCAGGTGTCACAGGTGACCAGGATGAAAACCTGAAAGCCAAGAAACAATTGGTTTCCGAAATTGAAGAATACAAACTTACCGGAATTGTCAAAGATGATCTGTCTGTGCTGAAGAGATTTCAGGACAGATGGGCTGAGATTGGTCATGTACCTTTTAGAAAGAAAGAGGAACTGCAGAACAAGTACCACGATGCCATTGACAATCAGTTTAATAAAATTAAAATGGATGATTCGGATTTAAACATGATCAAGTTTAAATCTAAAATTGAACATTTGGCTTCATTACCGAGAGGCTGGTCTAAAATCAACATGGAACGGGATCGCTATTCGGTTCGCCTGAGGCAGTTGGAGAGCGATATCAATACCTTGACCAACAACGTTGGCTTCTTTGGAACTTCAGAAGGAGCGCAGTCACTGATAAAAGGGGTGAACGACCAGATTGATAAACTAAAAACACAAATTGATCAGCTTAAGTCGAAGATGAAAATCATCGATGAACAAGAGGAGATCAATTGATAATAAGCAACTTTACTGGACCCGTTCCCTTTTGGGGGCGGGTCTTTGATTTAGAATTAAGCCGACAATTTTGCCGACAGATTCTGCCTTTACGTTTTTTATTCTTTACTTTGCACTCGTTGAAAACACATTAAATTCGGAAAGTTTTGTCAACTACCAAGTACATTTTTGTCACAGGAGGTGTCGCTTCATCCTTAGGTAAAGGAATTATCGCATCCTCATTAGCCAAATTACTCCAGGCGAGAGGCTACAAAGTCACCATCCAAAAACTTGATCCATACATCAACGTTGATCCTGGTACCCTTAATCCATACGAACACGGTGAGTGTTACGTAACCGAGGATGGAGCGGAGACTGATCTGGATTTGGGTCATTATGAGCGCTTTCTGAATTCTCCAACCTCACAGGCAAACAACGTTACAACCGGCAGGATATACCAGTCGGTGATCAACAAGGAGCGACGGGGTGATTATCTTGGTAAAACTGTACAGATCATCCCTCACATCACGGATGAGATAAAAAGATACATCAAATACCTTGGATCCAAGAAAAAATTTGATGTAGTCATATCAGAAATTGGAGGAACAGTCGGTGACATTGAGTCTTTGCCTTACATTGAGGCTGTTCGCCAGATGAAGTGGGAGTTAGGCACCGATGCGCTGATCATTCATCTTACCCTGGTTCCTTATTTACAGGCGTCTGGAGAGCTGAAAACCAAGCCTACACAGCATTCCGTGAAACAGTTGCTGGAGAACGGAGTTCAGCCGGATGTGCTTGTACTGCGCACGGAACACCAGCTTACACCTGATCTTAAAGGGAAAGTAGCGCTGTTTTGCAACGTTAGTAAAGAGGCGGTTATCGAATCCATCGATGTATCTACCATCTATGAGGTTCCAATAAGGATGAAGGAAGAGAAGCTTGATGTGATCGTACTGAAAAAACTTGGACTCCCGCTTGGTAATGAGCCGGACCTGAAAAATTGGAACGAATTTCTGGAGAGATACAAGAATCCTAAAAAAGAGGTCAAAATTGCCCTCATTGGAAAGTATGTTGAGTTGAGGGATGCATATAAGTCTATTGCAGAGGCAATTATACATGCGGGAGCTTCCAACGAATGCAAAGTAAAAGTCGAGTGGATTCATTCCGAAAAGATCAACGAAGAAAATATTGAAAGGAAATTAAAAGGCTGTCAGGGGATTATAATAGCTCCCGGATTTGGTCATCGCGGAATCGAAGGTAAAATTATCGCTGCAAAATACGCCAGAGAGCTGAAAATTCCCTATTTCGGGATATGCCTTGGAATGCAAATTGCTGTGATTGAATTTGCCCGGGACATCCTGAATTTGCATGGGGCCGATTCTACAGAAATGAATCAATTGACGAAATACCCTGTAATTGATTTAATGGATGAACAAAAAGGCATCATTGACAAAGGAGGCACCATGCGTCTTGGATCTTATGCCTGTAACCTGAAAAAAGATTCCAATTCCTACAAAGCATACGGCAGAACGAAAATATCGGAACGCCATCGTCACCGTTACGAATTCAACAACAGCTTTTTGGCCAGCTTTGAAAAAGCAGGCATGAAGGCTGTGGGTTTTAATCCCGATACAGGCCTGGTCGAAGTGATCGAAATACCGGATCACCCCTGGTTTGTTGGAGTACAGTTTCACCCTGAATACAGCAGTACTGTACTTCAGCCACACCCACTTTTTATTGCTTTTATCAAAGCAGTTATCGATTATTCTCAAAAACAATCAATTTAATTTATGGATAAGAATACCATCGCAGGACTGGTTCTAATATTTATTATTCTTTTTACTGCCAGTTATTTCAACAAACCTTCAGAGAAAGAACTGGAGCGTTTAAGGTTGAAAAATGACTCAATAGCAGTGATCGAAAATGTCAAAGCCAAAGAGAGTGCAAAACAGGTTGAGCTCTCTGCCATGCAACCATCCGCTATAAAGCCAGAATCTTCCAGCGTTCAAAATGAACTGACCAATTTATATGGAGTATTTTCAGTTGCTGCCAAGGGTGAGGAAAAATTTGTAACCCTTGAGAACAACCTGATGAAAGTAGTACTTTCCAACAAGGGAGGTAAAATATATTCTGTTGAACTTAAAAACTACAAAAGGTTCGATGGTAAGCCACTGGTACTTTTCGAGGGAGAGGCAAACCGATTCGGATTGAACTTTTTCTCCCAAAACAAGAGTATTCAAACAGATCACTTCTTCTTTCAACCTTCTGTTAAAGAGAGCATTGTAACAGTGGCAACCTCCAAAGTACCTATCGGGAAAGAGGGACGCGAAAAATTCAACAAGGATAATCCGGGGGATTCAAAATCGGTCTCCATGCTTCTGGATGCAGGTAACAACGTATCCATTGAATATGTTTATACCCTGAGGCACAACTCCTATCTGGTTGGATTTGACATCAAAACATCGGGGTTGAAGAAAGTGACCGGAGCCAACTCCGAATATGTTAATTTCCTTTGGAGTATAAATATGCCAAGACAGGAGAAAATGTCAAAGTTTGGTGAAAATAATCAATCTACTATTTTCTATAAGTTTGATAAAGACGTTGTTGATAAGCTTGATCCTGCCAAATCTGAATCTAAATCACTTTCCACAAAGGTTAAGTGGATTGGTTTCAAACAGCAGTTTTTCTCTTCGGTGGTGATAGCCGATCAGGCGTTCCAAAATGCTCAGATATCAACAAAAAAAACAGATTTGGATTCATCCTATGTGGCAGAGATGACAGCGGATATGACCATTCCCCTGGATGTTAAGGGAAGTGAAAGTTTTCCAGCCAAAATCTTTTTTGGACCCAATCAGTATAATACGCTGAATCAGTTTGATTTAGGAATGGAAGAGCAACTTGCTCTTGGTTGGACAATAATTGGATGGGTGAACATATACATCGTCATTCCGGCTTTTGATTTTCTGCACCGGTACATCAGCAATTATGGTTTGATAATTCTTTTGCTTACCATTTATATCAAACTGCTTACATTGATTTTTACCTACAAATCATACATTTCCACAGCCAAGATGAGGCTGTTGAAACCTGAAATTGAGGAGATTCAAAAGAAATTTGGCGATGACAAGAAGCTGGAATCGCAACAAGCAGTAATGGCATTTTACAAGAAAGCAGGGGTAAATCCAATGGGGGGATGTCTTCCTATGGTGCTTCAGATGCCTATTTTGATTGCCATGTTCTATTTCTTTCCAATTTCAATTGAACTACGCCAGCAAAGCTTCCTGTGGGCATCCGACTTATCTACGTATGATTCAATCATGACATTGCCGTTTACAGTTCCATTCGGCTTTGGTAACCACGTCAGCCTATTCTGTCTGTTGATGACGATCACCAATATACTTTACGTGAAGTATAACAATGAGATGACTGGCGCCGGAACGCAGCAAATGCCTGGTATGAAGACCATGATGTACCTGATGCCGGTGATGTTCCTCTTTATTTTCAACAGCTACGCAGCAGGATTGAGTTTGTATTACTTCCTCTCTTTGGTTTTGACCTTTGTTCAGATGTATATTTTCAAACAACTGATCGATGAGGACAAGATTCATGCCCAGATCAAAGCGAAACAAAAGATTCCGGTGACCAAATCCAAATTCCAGGCCAAACTGGAGGAGATGGCCAAACAAAAGGCTCTTAACGATAAAAAGAAGAGCAAATGATAAATAAAAATGGCCCCACCGGGGTCATTTTTATTTATCATTTGCTCTTAATCTCTTGCTTAACGCTACCATCTTGATTGCCGTATACGCTGCTTCATCGCCTTTGTTTCCCAGGCGACCTCCTGCACGGTCGAGCGCTTGTTGCTGGTTGTCGGTAGTCAATACACCAAAAATAAAGGGAATCCCATAGTCGAGATTAAGTTTGGTGGTTCCATATGTAACGCCCTGGCAAATAAAATCAAAATGGCGCGTTTCGCCCTGGATCACACAGCCAAGCAAAATAACCGCATCAACATCAGTGTTTTCAGCCATCAATTGCCCGCCCAGGGTTAGCTCAAAAGTTCCGGGAACCTCTTCAACTTGAATATCTTCGCGGTTAGCGCCATACTTTACCAGCGTGTCGACAGCTCCGTTTTTTAATGCAATGGTAACTTCACGGTTCCATTCCGCGTAAACGATTCCAAATTTCATTCCTTTGGCATCGGGAACTTCATGATTGACATGATCTGAGAGATTGACTGTGGCCATAATAGAAGTTTAAAATGTTTATGATGTTTAAAATGTTTATAATGTTCTCGGTCCCTGAGCGTAGCCGAAGGGAAATGTTTGAAATGTTACCGGTCCAGGGGCGTAGCCGAAGAAAGGGTTTTGCAAAATTATCGATTAATACGCTACTTTTGGAACCGGTTTAAATTTAATTTTATAATCCCAATTGGGCTGAGCCGTTTAGGTATCAAAGTACTTTGTGCTTCCTTTGTGTTAACCTTTGTGACCTTAGAGGTTATATTTTTGGTTTTCAACACGAAGGGCTCCAAGGTTAACACAAAGGACACCACAAGGGTTTTAATCTTAATAAAAATGACAAGATCAATTATTCTAATCCTTTTGATGTTTATTGGCGGAACAGTTTCTGCACAATACCCATCAGCAACTTCAACAAATTCCTATCATCTTAGTACGTCAGACAGTGCGAAGGTGAGGGGTAGCTCTGTCAAGTACGACAATTCTCCGCGTATATCGGCAATTGTTCCAATATCACTTGTTGCCGGCGGCATCATTGTGGAATCCCTTCCATCGCATACCCTGTTCAGTAAGGAGCGGATACAGCAACATGTTCAGGGGCAATTGAATGGCTTCAGGACGACGGCCGATAATTATCTTCAGTTTGTACCCATTGGTGCCATGTTCGGCCTTAAAATAGCAGGTGTAAAGAGCAAGAGTGATTTTTTGAACCAGGTAATCATCACCGCAAAGTCTGAATTGTTGGTGACTGCCATAGTCTTTTCCATGAAGCATTTTATTCATGACATGCGCCCGGATGGCAGCGCCGACAATACCATGCCCTCAGGCCATACTGCTCAGGCATTTGTCTCCGCAACTTTGCTTGATATGGAATACCGCGATACCTCTCCATGGATCAGCGTTGGTGGTTACTTGTGTGCCACAGCGACAGGTTTCTTTCGCGTTGCCAACAACCGCCACTGGGCTTCAGATGTGCTGGTAGGCGCCGGAATTGGCATCGCTTCAGTGAAGCTGGTTTATCTGACACACCGGTACAAATGGGGGAAAAACCCAACCTCCGTACTGATTCCAACGATTTATCAAAATGGCGGGGGAGTGGCTTTTGCGATGAAGTTTTGAATAAAATAAGTAGGTTGAGGATTTACCTTGACAAATAATCAATTGCACTTTGGGTATAGCTGCTTATTTCAGAAGAATAAATGATTTCCTGACTTACATCTGCCTTATCAATTGTCTTTAATGCACTATCGAAACTCTTAAAAACAGATCTTGCCGAAGGCTTGGCGATAATCAAATCAAATTTGTAATTTCTAATTCTGGAAATATCTGCCAATAGATTCAAGTTGCCATACAACAAGATAGATTTCTCTTGAATTTTCTTTGCATCCAACAAATCAAAACTTACAGGTTTTACCAAATTGAATGTGCCGTTTTGCCATGCATAATCAAAAACAAACTCATTATTTTCAGTACTTACCCGATAATCTTTTTGAATGCGATTGATAATATCTGGAGCCTTTACTTTTAAATCTCGTTCGAACAACCTCCGCAGATCGGATTCTGTGATGTGCGATACCGTAGCTTTTTGATTGTACTCACTGAAATACTCCAATTGCAGATCGGTTACAATTTTGTTGTAATCGGATGAATACAACAAACTTTCATATATTTTGGTGAACTGGAGTGCAGAATCGTCAGCCTTTAGAATTTCACTGTCCAGAAATTTAACAAGATCATCCGATTTTCGGAAATCGTTCACGAAGAATAAATCCTGTTTATTAAGGGCTCTTACCCTTTTTTCTGTCTGATCAAGATACAACCTTATTTTTTTCTCCTGAACCTTGTGAAATAAGGATTTTAAGCGGACGAGATATTTCGGGTAGATAAAACGAACTTCGCCTCTTTCAGCAAAAAACAATACAATCCCGACATTCACCCGTTCGTTCAGAACTTGCGAAGGAACATATTGTAACACTGAATATTTGAAAGTTCCCGAGATCATTTTGTAATGCTGTTGAGTAATATATTAACAAACCAACCCGACTTTTGTTTGAGGGTGCTAAGATAAGATTTTATATGCACAATGTCGTTGTGCCCCAAATTATGTTTTCTTAAGAATATATTGTAACTATCTAATTTGTTGATGTTTAATGTACGTAAGATTTCATGAAATTGTGCGAATAGATCGCTTTTATCTTTTTTGTTTGATAGGTATTGGTGTAACACATGTCGTTCCAGTGTATCTGAAAATTGGTTAGAATTGATATCCGCTAACAGCCTTACTGTGTTTTTGAATGCCCTTTCGTGGTCAAAAATGTAATAGGAATCGCTTTCATTTGAGATGAGGATATTCGTTTTGTAGTTGCCCCGATCCTTGTTGTTAATTAAGGTGTCAAAGGCATAAATGGTGGCTGCATCCGGGATGATTTTTTTAATTTGACCGGATGGTAATTCGGGAAGCAATAAGCTGGTGTTTTCGCAAAAAGCCGATGCAAATTTTAAACGGTCGTCCCTTTGATAGAGAATCTTGCGGATATCTTCAGGAAGCGTGCGGACAAAATCCCTACTGAAATTCACCAAGGGAGGTTGTGGGACAGGCAGCTCGAACTCGGTAGCCAAAACGGAGCCAAATACCTCCCGTGCAACGGTATTGTCATGATCCACATCATCGGTTGTGAATAACTTGACGACATACGGTTTACGTTCCCCATCGACCATTACTTGTATTAGCCATGGCTCGGTCCTTCCTCCTTTGGTGAAGACGCTGTTGAATTGTATGGCTTCTAAAATCTTAAGCAAAGCGATGATGTTTTATATTTTACAATTCCCCTTTAAACCCCTGCTTGCGCGGAATTTGTAATCCGTGCCCGTACAATTGACGCCCAATATATTTTATTACCAACCTTTCATTCTTTAACAAATAGGTTCAATATTCCCTTCTCTCCGGCATAATCCGTAAGAGCCGGGATTTGTTGGCTACTCCTGTAAGTCGCCAACGAAGGTTCATTCCCTTTCAGTGTTCCGTTATCAAACCTTTAGGTTATTTTAGTTTTGCGATCTGTTTAGTCCCCAAAAGCGATTTCATTTGTGTAATGGCTATGGCGTTCAACTGCCTTAACCGTTCGCCTTGTGGCAATCCCTGATGAATAAGCACGGCATTGATGCTCTCCATGTTGCTCAACACTACCAATTGTTCCAAAGTGGCTGCATCCCGCACATTACCATCAGCATCAGGATTTTCTTTGTGCCATTGTGCTGCCGTTTTTCCAAACAGTGCGACATTGAGCAGATCGGCTTCGCTGGCATAGATGGAAGAGGCTTGCAGTGGCGTAATTTCAGGAGGGATTATCTTTTCTTTAATTGCATCAGTATGTATCCGGTAATTGACCTTGGTTAAGGTGCGTTGTAAGTTCCACTCAAGATTAAGACGGTGGTTTTCATCTTCTTTCAGACGCTGGAATTCTGTAATCAAATACAATTTAAATTCCGGGCTAATCCAGGAGGCGAATTCAAAGGCAATATCACGATGGGCAAAAGTGCCTCCATACCTTCCAGATTTGGAAACCATTCCAATCGAATTTGTTGCTGTAATCCATTTTTGAGGAGTGAGGGTAAAACTGTTTAAACCCGATTCGTTTCTAAAGGCATCGAATTCGATGCGTTTAAAATGAGGGTTATGCAGTTGTTCCCATAGTCCGCAAAAATGAGACTGTAAAATGAACTCTGTCTAAAGTTCAATTATAATTAATTTTTACTTTAGACAGAGTTCATTTTACAGTCTCAGAAGTTGCAGTAAATCCATAAGAATGTTCCCAAACTGTTAAATTAGCGCTACGGACCGTCAAACAAGGACTTTCAATCAATCACTTTGCTCTCCTGAGCTGCTATTAAGCTCCACGGAATTGCTACTAAGTTCCCCTAAACTGTTACTAAGCTTCCCAGTATTGCTACTTAGCTCTCCAGGAACGTTACCAAGCTTCCCAGTATTGCTACTTACCTCCACATAACCGTTACTAGGCTTCCAATTACTGCTACTAAGCTCCCAGAAACCGTTACTAAGCTCCCCGAAACTGGGGTCAATTTAATAAACTTCGGGTCTGTTCAACAAAGTTCTAAGATTCCATTCTTCCGTCCGAAATGATGATGTCAGCTATTCTCAAAATACTATCGCGGACGATTCCTTGTATGGCATTCCTTACCCCGGGTTCCGCTTCGCTCCACCCGGGGCTATTTATATTTAACCACTCCGTGGTAGGAGATTGAAACAAGATGATGCATTCTGGTCGAAAATATACATTTCCATCCCATTTTCTCATCGCCTCATCTTCTCATCTTCTCCGTTTCTTTCATCCCAATCCTCCCATCGTCACTGAAAGCAAAACCTCCCGGGTATAATCCCTGATTTAAAACTATCCAGAAGTTTTCCGGAAGCTGAAAAGCGCGTAATAATCCCTGATTGCTGGTAATCCAGCGCATCGCCGACATAGATATTCCCATTGTGGGGATCCAAACCTAAACCATACAATAATTTTGATTGGAGCGCCAGAAAAGGCTTATCAGGCAATTGATCAGCCAGAACAGACATTTTATGGACATCATTGCCCAAAAGATAAAACAGATTTTCGCCTGGTCCGTCTATGACAAGCTTTACTGGTTTCGCGGTAGCAGGAAATTCATAGCTATTTTCAATAATTTTGGTTGAAGGATCGATTTTTTGCAACTTGGCAATGTTGGTGGAACTATTTCCCGGTAGGGATTGGCAGAGTACCCAGATCTTGTTGTAACGGTCCAAAACCAGTCCGCATGGTTGTAATCCTGTGGCAATTTCAGCAACGATCCGGTCCTTTTCAGTGTCAATCACCAGAACGGTCTTATCTCCCGACCAGCAAGTGACAAACAGAAGGTTCCCAAATTGCACCATCTCCTCGGTGGAAGGGTGCGAAGGGCAGGGGATTGATCCGGTTACAAGGTTGGTCGTAGGATCCACAATGGAAATTTTACCCGCATACAGGTCTGTTACATAGGCCTTTTGGTCGTTGATGAAATGAATAAACCTGGGTGAGGTCAAGCCAGTGATTTTTCCGGTATATTTTCCGTTTGAGACATCCATCACATAGATTTTTCCCGAATTATTGACAACCACATATCCTTTTGACTTCCAAATGGTCATCGATTCGGCCACATCGCCCAATGGCAATCCGTTTACTTTGTAGAAAAGATCGTTCTGAACCGCCCTTTTCAATGTATCGTATGAAGAGAGGGTTGCATTCCCATACATGAAGTTTCCTTCATTGACGATAAACATGGCTCCTGAAGCAATCTGAACGTTTTCCAGCTGCCTGTGTTCCCTGATCCAGGCATCATCTTTCATGCAGCCGGCGAAGAGGCTGAACAACAGTAAAAGAGTTAAATTCCTGAGGGTCATATTTCGTGGTTTAAAAATCATAGCGCAGCACAAGTTGGTAATTTCTTCCGGGCATTGGTCGCTGGAGAACAGTCCGATAATCTTCATTGAAGATATTCAGTACTTTGCACTCGGCTGTCAATTTATTTTTCGTAGAAGGAATTGTAATTCCAACCAGAAGATTGTTCATGAAATAAGGATAAAGGTAATCAGAGATAGTATCTTCACTGTTGGCGGTGGTCGTGTATCTTTTGCTGTAATAATTCCACATCCAGTCAATATGGAAACAAGACCAGGAGAGATTGACGTTTACATTGGCTGAATTTTCGGGGATATAGGGCAGCTGTTTGCGATATGCCGGACTATTCTCCGAGAGATTGACCGATTTGGTGTATGCGTAATTTCCTTTTACTGCATACCGGAAGGAACTAAATTGCCCGCTCCATGCCACATTCGCCTCTATGCCGCGGCTAATGACTTTTTCAATGTTAAACGGCTCCCAATAACCCTGAAATGTTGGTAGCCAGATGATCCAGTCACTTACATTTGATCGATAAACTGAAATTCCGGTGTGAAACCTGCTATTTCCAAAAATAAACTCATCGACCACCCCAAAATCGAGCAGGTTTTCTTTTTCTGATCTTAACAGAGGATTTCCTCCCGGAAGGTAATAGAGATCATTGAGCGTAGGAGCGTGGATGTTTTGCGCTGCAGAACCTGAAAAGACGAGTGATTTCGCAGGATCAGGCCGATAATTAATCCTTAGCAGCGGCAATAATCCTTTGTGGACAAAATCAATTACTTCCTCCCGGATCATCATAACAGCATTCCAGTTGGGACTAAACTGTTTTTCAATTCTTGCATAGAGGGAATTTTCAAATCTGCTCTTGTTATATCCGGACAGATTGGAGGTTGTTCGTAGATTTTCATTGAGCACATGGTGCAGACTGGCATGAAGGCCAGCTTCAATAGCAAGCTTTTCGTCGAATTGATAACGGTAACTGAATTTGTTGACAAAGGAGGTTATTTTAGAATTCGCGTCAATAACTACCTGATCAGGGGCGCCGCTAACCTTGTTTTTGAGCTTATATGAGGAGTTTTGCAGGTTCAGGGCAGACAATACTGATAACCGGCTCTTTGAACCATAATGTTTCCATTCTGCCACCGAACGAAGGGCATTTTCATTTTGTCTGTTGATATTCGCCTGCTCATTGCTTTCATTGGTAAGCAATTGCGGTATACTCCGCTCATTGTGCTGCAACCAACTCCTGACAGACAACGAATTGTTTGGGCCAGTTTGAAAGTATAACTCCTCCAGAAACCCATAGTTAAGGTAATCGGCATTTTTATTTGTCGCAGAGGGATAAATGTATTGATTGGTTTGCGGATCAATCGTCGCATTCAACTTATTGACAAACTGAAAGTCATTCTGGGATGAATTGTAATAAAATGCGCTTTTTGACTGAACTTTTCTGTTTCCAATGCTGAGCTGGGCATACTCATCAAATGTTTTAAAACTCCCATAGCTGCTTAAAAGCTTTCCCGATAGGGTATTGCCCCAGTTTGCCCTGTTATCGAGACGAATGGTACCGCCCAAAGCCCCTGCAGACTCTGTCATGGAAGATGATCCGTGAAGCACCTTCACTTCATCCGCAAAATAGACAGGAATCAAAGAGAAATCGACCATTCCCAGCATGGGAGAGTTCAATTCCAGGCCATTCCAGCTTACTTTTGTGTGCGACGGCGCCGTGCCGCGAAAGGAGGCTGTTGCCATCGCACCTCTTCCATACTCTTTGATAAAAATGGGAGTATTCTGGGAGAGAAGTTCTGAAAGCCTTACGGAGCTTGATCTGACGAGTGTTATTGAATCAATTTCTGATCTGGTTTCATTGAATTTGTTTGGTACTTTTCTGCCAAGAATTTGAATTGTCTGCAATCGGAGGGTATCCTTCAGCGATTGTGCCCTCACCGCATCGCAAGAATAAAGGATGATCAAGACCAAAACCAACTTGAGGAGCAAAAGTCTCATCAATAGCTTTTTTTGTCCAATAGGTGAATATCTGCCGCACCGCTGATTTCGGTGGATATTTCATTCAACCAGCCTGCAATTTGGAAGACTCCGCTTTGAACCATGATAAAATTAACTTTTGAAAGGTTGGCCGGCACTCCCACAGCATCGACAGCTGAAGAAATATCAAAGAAATTAGCCTTCAGTTTGGCGTTATAATCTTCATTGTCATAACATTCAGCATACCCGAACCTGAATAACCCGCTAACAGGCATCCAAAGCTGGACAGTGGGATCCTTTGAGGTGTTGGCGTATGCATCAGGCAATTTCTCACCGGAGAAGGTAACAGAGGTCTTGTCGCCATATCCGCCCCACCACCAGCTTCCGGTTCCGAATTGCGGAACGAGATTGCCCTCTTTACCCTGATTATCTTTCCAGGTAACGTAGCCGGAAGTTCCTGGCTTGTAATAGGTAACCTGATAATTATGAATAGTTTGCGGATTGTTGTATTCACTTCCTTTGAGTTCCAGCCATGGTCCGTCGTTGGGAAGGCCATCGTTGTTGGTATCAGCCATCACATACACTACACCTGGCTCAGAGCCGACCGAAGGCTGTGTGTACACTGCAATATCAGGGCCATTCGTATTGTTCACGGCATGATCAAACCCTGCGATGATATAACCACCCCAACCTCCCAGGTAGGTAAATGATTTTCCGTTGATCCAGGGCTCACCAATAAAAGCATTGCATTTCTCATTGGGAGTGATGAGCGACGCGTGCTGACCAGGCCCATACTGGTAATCGAATACTTTGGCAATATAGGGCGACTGATTGGTTGTTTGAACCGACTCATCAGTGGTTGTCAATTTTTCAGAACATGCATAAACAGAGAATATTACGATTAAAACGATCAGTTTTGAGATGAGATATTCCGTCCATTCCAACGATTGACCTGAAAATCGAATCCTATGACTATACTCTGGGACCGATCCCGAAATCGAACCCTTTAACAAGCTCAGGGACCGAATCGAAAATCGAACCCTTCGGCTACGCTCAGGGACCGACTCGAGAAACGAATATTGTTTTCTTCGAACCACTGTGATCTAATAAATTAAATGTTTAAGCCTACAGGAGGAGAAACAAATGGTTGTAATTCGCCTGCACGCTTTTATCCCGAAAGCTTAAATTGTGAATGGCTGGTCTTCTGACTTATCCCGATTCTTAATCTCCTTCCCGTTCGTGTGAGAACAAACAGTGGATCAACGATCAAAAACGTACTATCCCTTGCAGGATCGGGCTTACAGCAGCGGGAACTGTACCGGATTCTCACCGGATTCCCAATTAAGCCGTGCGGCACCTATTCAATACAAACTTAAACAAAAGTTTGGATATGAAGATAAAAAAAGGCGTTTAAAAGTTTAAATTGTATAACACAAAGGAAACACAAAGAATTTCGCTAAACAACATTGATTGTGAAATAGTGAGTTTTACGCTATCTTTGTATGACAAGGATTCTCCGGTCTGTCAGGAAGGATAAAGTAAAAACGCCCCAATAATGAATGGTCCATACTTATGCTAAAATAGAAAAACAGAAATAAAAAATATATAGATAATACTTTAAATAATAGATATTAAAAATAGAAGAGACTGTTTAAATTTAGTTTTTTAATCTTTTCGGTGAACAGGATTGAATCAAATGGAAACCAATGGTTCATTCTACTAACATAGATTTGTAAAACCTTATTTTTAATAAGCAACCTTAGTAGAAAATGATATTCCACCAAACTTTAACCTTATTACCTTATTCTTTAAGTAAATGCCCGTTATTTGTCGTAATAATTTCTATATGAGATATTTGAATAATGTAATAAGGTTGCTATTCAATCAACTATTCTTTCTACTAAGGTTGAAACGGCAAAATAAGGTTTTCAAACCCGAAGACTTTCGCAAAATCTCATTTAGATAACAATGCTGGAATTGTCTTAAAAAATAAATTTAAACAGATTCTAAAACTATGAGTAATTTAAATAATCTTGAACCTCGGGCCATATGGTACTATTTCAATGAGGTATGTAAGGTACCTCGTCCATCCAAACATGAGGAAAAAATGATTGATTTCCTTCTTGGTTTTGCAACATCACACAATATGAAAGTCAAGAAGGACAAAGTTGGTAACATCGTTATAAAAAAACCAGGTACAAAGGGGTTGGAGCAGGGAAATGTAATCATTTTACAATCTCACATGGACATGGTTTGTGAAAAGAATGAGGGGGTAGTTCATGATTTTTTCAAGGATCCAATTGTTCCAATTGTAGAAAACGGATGGGTTAGGGCTCGAAATACAACGTTGGGAGCAGATTGCGGCATTGGAATGGCGGCTTCTTTAGCTATTTTGGCAGATAATAGCCTGATGCATCCTCCTATTGAGGCATTGTTCACTGTTGACGAAGAAACAGGTTTAACCGGCGCAAAAGCGCTGCAATTGGGTATGCTGGAGGGGAAAATTTTACTCAACCTTGATTCTGAGGATGAAGGTGAGCTATTTATTGGTTGTGCCGGAGGAATCGATTCGGTTGGAACGTTCAAATACGAAACAAAAACGGTTCCACACCATTTTGTAGCTTTTAAAATCAGTGTAACAGGATTGCTTGGAGGACATTCGGGCGATGATATAGAAAAGGGTAGGGGAAATGCCATCAAAATATTGAATCGCTTTCTTTATCAATTAGATAGATCATGCGAATATCATATTGAACAATTCAGTGGAGGCAATCTTCGCAACGCAATTCCGCGCGAAGCCAATGTCATTTTGGTAGTTCCTCAGGATAAGAAGGAACACCTGACCATTGAAATCAATCATTTCAGGGTGGATATGGAAAATGAACTGTTGGGAAAGGAACCGAAATTTAAACTTGTCCTGGAAAGCACCGATTTGCCTGATTCAGTAATGACCAGGGAGAGTAATACTAAATTTGTGAACTTATTATACGCTTTGCCACACGGGATCCATTCTATGAGCGCCAGGATGCCTGGACTGGTGCAGAGTTCAACCAATCTGGCGAGTGTTAAATTTAAGGAAGAATCTATTGTTGAGATTGTTACAAGTCAAAGAAGCGATCTGGAAAGTGGAAAACAGGACATATACCAAATGGTGGAGTCCGCCTTTTTACTTGCCGGCGCCACTGTAAAGCATGGCGAAGGCTACTGTGGCTGGACGCCCAATCCATCTTCGACAACGCTGGATATTTCAAGAAAGTGTTATGAAGAGCTTTTCGGCGTAAAACCGGTAGTAAGATCAATTCATGCAGGGTTGGAATGCGGGTTGTTTCTGGAAAAATTCCCAGACCTGGATATGATTTCATTTGGCCCGACACTCAGAGGCGTTCACTCTCCGGATGAGAAAATAGAGATCGAATCGGTCGGAAAATTCTGGAAATTTTTGACTGAATTGTTGCCCAGACTGGCCTGAGTTAGTTTAACGGGAGTAAACTAAAGGTTTAATTTACTCCCGTTAATTAATTCTATTACAGTGTAATCAGAAATACTTTCTTCTCGGTTCCCCGCATCACATCTACCGAGATGATTTGGCCGGGAGAATAGGCCTTCATTCTGGCCATGTAGTCGTAAATACTGCCTATTTTTTTACCATCGATCGCGATGATGATGTCTCCCTTCAAAAGACCGGCCTTGGAGGCAGGTCTGCCTGGTGTAACCCCATCTATGCGCATTCCATCTTTTTCTGTTCCTGCAAAATCAGGAATGATGCCCAGCGTAACTTTCAAATCTGTTCGTGTTGAGATGCCAGCTTTCGGTCCGCTCTCCTGGTAAGTCAATCTTTTGCCGCGATTGGCCACCTCCATGATTAACAGATAGGCGTTCTCTGTAATCAGTTTTTCGCCGGTGATGTTGATTCTGTCGTATGTGTCATTTGG
>Ga0265297_10005190_pt1 | contig 20242 bp, 11 predicted proteins | sample Munlanlwell13791_FD_192502 | JGI IMG/M metagenome (GOLD analysis project Ga0265297, IMG submission 192502) | Leachate microbial communities from a municipal landfill in Southern Ontario, Canada - Leachate well 137-91 | ecosystem: Engineered > Solid waste > Landfill > Unclassified | place...
GGGTGGACTCAAGGCCAATATTGAACAGAAATGAAATATTTCTGTAAATATATTTCCAGTTGAATTTTTCTTTCTTAGAGGTATTCCAAAGAGCTACCGCCGTATTGTCTTCGTTCAGATAGATTTCTCCCTTGTTATACGATTCTTCAAACACATATTCCATGATAATTCTCAACTTGTTTTTGTTTTTTGATTTTTCCAACAGGAAATTGATGTGTGGATCATCTTTAAACGATTTTGTGAGAATGTCAACGACAACATTTTTGTCTTCAAACTTTGCTTTTTTCATTTTTTCTTACGCCTTAAAAAAATAGTTATAACATAATTTTCATTCAGATTTATGCAGTATTTTGATTAATCCGAATTTTGGAACAAATGTCATACTTTAAAGCGAAAGAATTTTTGACAAAAGTCAAATAAACGCGCTGTTGTTATTTTTTAGCACGTATCCGGCTCAATGTTTCCTGTGAAATGCCAAGATAAGATGCAATGTGACCCAAATAAGCTCTTTTGAGTATTTGCGGGTGGGTAGCAACAAGTTGTTCGTAACTCTGTTTTGCTGTCTGAAATTGTAAACAAAGCGTACGCTCCATCACATCGAGATAGTATTTTTCGGTTAACAACCGGCCAACATAATTAAATTCAGGATGCCTGTCATAAATGTTGTTTAAATCTTCATACGTAATGCCGTATAAAATGCCATCTTCAATTACTTCCACATTTTCGTAACCGGTTTTCTGCGAGAAAAATGAATGGGTAGAGGTGGCAAAGTCATTTTCGAACCCAAACCAGGAAGTTATTTCCTTGCCATTTTGATAATGAAATCCCCTCAGAAAACCTTTCTTTATAAAAAAAAGCTGATGACAGATTTTTCCCTCAGAAATTAGAATTTCGCCTTTTTTCACTTTAGATACAAAAACCTTAGAACTCAGATCTTCTCTGAGTTCTTCACTCAGAGGCATTAATTGTCCCAATATCAATAATAACTTTTCCATTTGAGAAATACGCTTGTGACTGTATATAATTCAACGGCCTGATTGAGATGCAAATATACAGGTTTGATGTTGAATGTTTCAACTGGAAGGAAAAAATATTAATCATATCGATAAATCTCACACTATTTTAATTTTTTGATTATCCGGCACCAACAAGTATAGTGACAACCAACAAAGTAAATAGGCCAGACTGGCAATGGCAAAAACCACATAATAACTGCCGGTAATCTGAAGAATCAGTCCGACAGCACCGGAAAACAGTACGCCTCCAACGGCTCCGGCAAAACCCGAAAGCCCTGTGACCGAACCAACAGCATTTTTCGGATAAATATCGGAAACAATGGTGAAGATATTGGCCGCGTAACCCTGATGGGCAAAAGTGGCCATGGAAATAAGCATAACTGCCAGCCAAACGTTTGAAGTAAACGAGGTGAAAAATATAGGAACTACCAACAGAGCCATAAAAAAGATGGTAAGTTTACGTGCGGCCAACGGGTTTTTCCCGCGACTAATCAGAAACGATGACAGCCATCCTCCAAAGATCGATCCGCCTATTGAGACCACATAAATGACAATAAGCGGTAATCCGATTTGGGTCAGATCTATCTTGTAATTCGAGTGCAGGAATTTAGGCAACCAATAGAGAAAAAACCACCAGATGGGATCGGTAAGAAAACGTGCCAGGCAGATTCCCCAGGTTTGCTTGTACGAAATAATAGATTTCCAGGGAAGTTTCTGCGTTTCAGATTCGTGTTCATCTTGAAGAATATAGTTGCGCTCGACTTCGGTCAAGAGTTTACTAAGTTCGGGTTTTCGGTATATTGGAATCCAGAAAAGCAGCCATACAAATCCCAAAGCTCCAGCAGAGATAAACGCCCATTGCCAGCCCCATTTCAGTGCAATAATGGGAACAATGAGTGGCGTAAGAATTGCACCCAGGTTTGAACCTGTATTGAATAATCCGGTGGCAAATGCCCGCTCTTTTTTGGGAAACCATTCAGCTACGGTTTTAATGGCGCCGGGAAAATTAGCCGAAGCACCGATACCAAGTCCGAAACGGGCTATTGCAAACGTCGCCACGCTGCTGAAGGCAGCATGAAATATGCCCGCCACACTGAGCAATGCAACGGAAACAATAAATCCCAGACGCGTACCGATTTTGTCGAGTAAGGTACCCATGGAAATCAACCCGATAGCATATGCCGCCTGAAAAGCCATAATGATAAAACCGTAATCAGCTTCCGACCAACTGAATTGCGCCTGAAGTTGTGGAGCCAGAATCCCCAAAACCTGCCGGTCGACGTAATTGATGGTGGTGGCAAAAAACAGTAATACCACAATTCGCCAACGATAATTTCCTATTGTTGCTGACATAAGCCGTGGATTAAACGATAAGCTTCTTCCTGTTCTTCGGGAGTTTCACAATAAGTTACCACCACCATTTTCATTCCCGGCACCCAAAGTCGGGTAAGCTGTTCGCGGATGGTTTCCAAATCACCCACAATGCGGGTATTGAGTACCACGCCGGTATTGGTAAAGCTGTTGAAAGCTTCTAAATTGGTATTTGCACCGGGGTCGGTTTGAGGTGAGAAAGCACCGTCAGCCATTTTCAGCCCTTTCATTTGGAGCACGACTTTCACCCAACCTGCCCAGTCGCCACAGGAATGAAACACAGGTCCGCCAAGAGGCGTACATATTTTTTCAACCGAAGGTGCAGCCATTTCGAGGTATTGTTCGGGTGCAATCATAATGGCGTTATCGTCGCTCATGCCCAGTCCGGTCCATTGGGTGGACGAAGCAAAACCGTGTCCGGGCGAAGCCAGTGCCGGACCAATCAGTTTGATTTGCTCTTTGTTGAAACGAATGGATAAATCGGCCAACCGGTCGAAAAGTTGCAGCACTTTTTCGGGTTCCATCATGGTGTCCATAAAAAACTGATCAAGAGGATACAAATGACCAACCATGTTTAGTGGCGATTGTGTATCGGTAAGCGAAACGGGTAGACGTCCTTTGGTTTGCTCCATGAAATACTCAATCATGTCGAGCGTGTTCCGTCCGATATTGGTTTGTGCCACTTCCTTTGGTTCGTAAGCCAGCACTTCGTCGATGGTTTGAAAACGGGTTGTTAGCGCCGGAGCCTGACCTTCGTGCCAGATATAATCTCCTCCAAAAGCGCTGGCAATCGTCCCTATGCCGTACCAGGGTTCCAGAAAGTTGGGTACATCGGCTTTGAAAAGCATACTTTTATCGAGCGCACCCAGTTGCAGTTGCAGCGATCGTTTCATATCCCGACAACCGTACGAAAAACATTCCGCCACCCGCATACGGCGATAGATCAATACGCCCGAAGGTTGTTTCCAAAAGTCAGCACAATGCTTATTCAATTCCTTTGTATATTCTTCGTAACGGTCGAAATCAAATCTGTCAGGGCTGATCGGTTCAACCTGTGTCGACTGAGAATCGGCCAGTTTGTTGTCAAATTGTCTTGCCATAGTATTTGTTATTCAGGCATTAATTTAATATATGAAGAATTCAGGGTATACGATTTTTTATCTACCGGAACTTCCAGCATTATTTTAGTTCCTTTTCCGGGTGCGGTTTCAATTTGCATGTTGCCATCTAATAAATGAATGCGTTCCTGCATGAACATCAGGCCTTTGGAAGTGTAACGTTTCGATGGTTTGTAACTAAAACCAATTCCGTTATCAATAATTTCCATTCGGAGTCTGTTTTCGATAGTTTCAATCCTTATTTTAACTTCAGTTGCTTTGGAATGCTCTGCTATATTTGACATAGCATTTTCAAAAACCCGAAACAAAGGGGTAGATTGTTGCGGATTCAATGTTAGTTTCGAAATGTTAGTTTCGATAAGACATTTTATGTGATTTGTTTTAGAAAATTCGTCGACATAAAGTTCTACGGCATCCAAAAAACCCATAATATAAAGCACTTCATTTCTTAATGAATTCATTATTTTCAACGAAGATCTGAGTGAATTCCCTAGTATACTGTAGACATCATCGATTTTTTTACTTATTTCTGTTGGTATGTCGTTTAATTGTTTTTCGTTTAATTTGTTTTTAAAATGCCCCAGATCAATTTTTAAAGCAGCCAGATTTTGATTCAATTCATTGTCTATCTGATTGGCTAACATGACTTTTTCTTCTTCTACTGCACTTTGAAGTTGGGCGGCAAACTTTTTAAGCAATTGTTGTGAGTCTTTTAGCAGTTTATTGGCTTTCGTTTTTTCGGTGATGTCAATTATAACGGAGATGAGACATTCTTCATCGTTGTATATAAAAGTCTGGGCGGATAATTCCCCAAGGAATGTGTCGCCGTTTTTTCTCCTGAAATGATATTGCAAGTTCTTTGTTTGCCCGTTTTTAAGCGATTGAATGAAAGATGTCCTGTCGTTTTCGGAAAGCCAGATACCTAAACTGATTGTTGACTGACCTTCAATATCATCCATTGTGCGCCCCTGACAATTTTCAAAATATTCGTTTACTTCCATTATTTTCCCATCGGAAATCCGGGTGATACACATCGAAAAGGGTGCATAATGAAATGCTTTATAGAATTTATCTTCCTGAGATTGTACTACGTCTACTAATCGCTTATTTATCATTAATATCAGGAAGAATAATAAAAGCAGGCACAGCCCGTAAAGGACTAAAATTGAAGTTAATTCTAAAGTTCCGGGTTTAAAAAAGTCTGAATGAATTTCCGGATAAAGTATGAGGTGGAAAATTCTATAAATAGAAGTAATTGTAAATAATATATTGGCAATTCCGTATGCTTTTAAAATTTGGTCATGGGAGCGTTTTAATTTAATAATTGAAAGCCAGACATTAAATCCTGTAATGATGCCAAGTGCTGCGGATACATTTATTTCCCTGCTTGTCAGATCAGGTTGAATGGCGTAGAAAAAATACTGGATAATAATAAAAATGCAAAAAACGAGTATAAACTTTAAATTGGAACTCCTTTTATGATTAAACCTCTCGACGCCTATGTAGGACAGCGCACCTCCAACGACGATCATTGAATTTGAAACAACAATGGAAATAAAATCAGGAATTTGTCCGCGAAGGAAAATTAATCCATCCCCGATAAATATTGATAGTAGACATAGAATCAAAAAACCAACTCCCTGTAATCTTTTTCTGGTTTGAAACCAAATAATTATCAGGATAAACAGGCTTATTAATAAGAAAATTGTGAAACTGAGGTAAAGAGTTCTCAAATCAAGTTCCATCATAATTCGTTTTTTTTAGTTAATAGCCAATCCCAAAAACCAGATTAATGGCGTATTCGAATCTACAGGAACAAACATACGATTATTCTATTTTACAACCAAATATCAGGTGTGAAAATATTGACTTCAGGTTATGTTTCACAACATATAGTGAGCTCAATTACTGAGTTTGAATTTCAGGATGTAGGGATATTAAAATTTTTCCTGAGTTTTTCCACTGTTTCAAAAATAGTATCTATCTTGTCGTCGCTTACCGAGTCGTCGATATTGATGCAACATACGCCTGTCAGGTACGGATTCCCCGATTCATGAACCAAACGTATAATCGTTTCACGGATTTCGTTGTTCGATTGTTTCGCCAGCTCCACCGGACTCAGGCGGATATTCAGGAAAGTATCGGGTAAATGTTCGCGCAGGATTTTTACATCACCACCCCAACCGACATCAAGAAAATCCAAATGGGGAATCTTTGCGAACGAAACGGCCATGCGATGCGGATCGGGTCCGCAATAATGAATGCCATATGGACGGTTTCGGCTCCAGGCAATATCATATGGCAGCAGAAATTCTTCGTAATCTTCCGCCGAAATCATGGTGTGCGAACATTCCGAATGTAACAACACAGGCTTTTGAAGGTGACGCACGCCACGGTTTACCGAAACAGATGTCGTACCGGTCTCGGTTTGCAGGTAGGATGTAAACTTCTCAATGACGGCAGCAATAGACGTAAAATATTCTTTTGTTTCGTCGGGAGTCATCATCATGTCCAGGAAGATATTCTCCCCACGTAAGTCCATGGCAATATTCAGGATGCCGCCCCAGTTGATATCACCGGTGACATGTCCGTATTTCGATTTCAGCGATTCCGCCAGCTTCAAAACATTTTTAAATGCGTCCGATTGGAAAGCTTGCTCAACGCTCACATTCTCTAACTCCTTATGCGCAGCCAATACCTGTGGCGGATGAGATTCGGAGTAATTCACCTCGCAACCCAGCATTTCGGAAAGCAGGTAGCCGGCAGCCAAATGCACCGCTCCGATTTCCGGCCGGGCTTCTTTCCTGTGTTGTCCCAATCCGTATTTACCCCAACGTTCATACAACACTTTTTCTTTCTGTTGTTCTACTTCTACCCGCCTGAGTGGATGATAAAAGAAGTCGCGGTCGAAAGTCAACTTTTCGTTTTTGTTCCACCATTCGGGTAATAAAATGATATCTACGGGCAAAATAGAATTACCAAGTAAGGAGTTGTGATTGAAAGGCATAAAATATATAGAGTTTATTTATAATTCACAATTACTTCTTCTTTTCCATCAATCATTAACCGGTATTTATTCCCCTCTAATTTCTCAATCGCTCCTTTTGAAGCTTTTGGTGACGTTTTGCTGCTGAAAGTCATATAACCTTTCCCTTCGGTGGCAGTAACCTGAATCGTTTTTTCGTTCATGTAAAGATGAATTTCTCCATTGGGAGTCGGCACAATTCCTTCCATCCATTTCAGTCCGCCAAGGTTTGGATTGATGCTAAACTCGCTGTATCCGGCTTTTACAGGCTGTATCCCGAGGTAATATTTCCCCAACAAATAGATTGGACTGGCTCCCCAGGCATGGCAGAGGCTTTTGCCGTACGGACGGCCATACATGGCCAAATGTTGTGCAGCTTTGTCGGTGGGATTGTATTTTTCCCAAAAAGTGGTTGCGCCTTCGCGAATCATCCCGCCCCAGTAATCTTTCATTTCTTTCATTACCTGTTTTTGTTCGCCCATTGCACACAGGGCTTCCAGTTCATAGAAACGCATGTATGGCGTTGAGATTTTCATCACCGAGTCGTTCATTAATACCGATTTTTTGATAATTTGTTGTTTTTCGGGCGACAAATAATTAAAGAAAACGGCAAACATATTGGAATAACGGGTTACCTGCTCTTGTTGCTTATCTTTAATGCGGTTGTGAACAAGGGCTCGTTTGGTATCGCTCCAAAAATCAGGAACCAATTTGCTTCGAAGTGAAGTTGCCAATTCATCGTATTTAGTTTTATCGGCTTCATTGTTGGTCAGTTTAGCACAAAGCGCCATTGTTTCCATGCTTTTGCAGAACAATACCTGCTCAAACGACAATTCACCGTGTTTATCCATATAGCCATCGGCCCAGTCCACAAAAACCCAGTCGCCGGTGAGGCCTTCCACCATACCGTTTTTATCGGTACGTCCTAACACATAATTCATTAGTGTTTGCATGCGCGGATAAACCTGTTCGATAAAATGACGGTCGCCGGTGTACATATAATAATCGTAAATAGACAAGAACCAATAAAAGCTGTAATCCATAATGGTGTTGGTATGGCTTGTCACGGGATCTTTTCCGCGAAGTTCCCAAATGGTATTTTTGACTGTTTGTTTATCAAAAAACAAGTAGAAATTCATCAAATAACTTTGAATGGCGTCGCCGCTCCAGGTCCAGCGGTCGCGTTTGATTCCGTCAATGAAAAACTCGCGCGTGGTCAGTTGCATGGTGTAAGCACCTACATTCCACATTTGATTTACTTCCTCATCGTTACATTTGAACGAACCGCGGCGGATTTCGGGTTTGAACTCATACAACATGTTCACTCCTTTGTAATCCACCCCACTATCTTTGGTAATATACACATAGCGAAATGCCTTGCTGTTGGCAAGTGTATATTCTTCATTCAGTGGCTTGGTGTCTGCCAAAGCCTCATCAGTAACTGAGTTCCCATCAACCGAAAGTTTATCCAGCGTTTCGCAATACTTCTTATCCAGTGCTTCTTCACGACTTTCGCCGTAAAAGATATTTACTTTTCCGTTTCCGGTGAGTAAATGAAATCGCAGGTAACCGAAAGTTTCTTTTCCAAAGTCAATCAATTGTCCGTTTTCTATATTTTCAATTTTTACCGGATGCTGAATTTCAGTCGACAGTTTATATGCCGAAGGTAGCTTGTCTGACGCATTGAAATCACTCCATCCTTCGGCATTCATATAAATAGTAGCGGACGTGTCACTGGCTTTTCCGCTGGCATCAATCCATTCCTTATCTTCGTAAGTTACTTTCCACGAACTGTCTGATTTGATTGTTTTGCCATTTATAAAAATAGCAGGAGGAGTTGGCTGATTCCATACTTTTATATTGATGCTGTGTTTTCCGGCCGGAATTGTAAACTTATTCGGCATGCCAAATTGTAGTTTCCCATCCAATTTGATATTGAACTTTCCTTCCACGGCAATTTCAATTTCCTCGGGAGCAGCCAAATCAATCTTCTTGCTGAATTCCACCAACACGTAATGGCTGTCCATTTTCCAGAAGGGAGGAAAAAAGGCTCCCCGTTCGGTACGGCGGTTATTCATTTGGTTGCCCAACCAGATTTCGTAATCGCCCGGATACCAGATCCATGTTGAAGTTGAAGATGTATTCGGTAAAAAAGAGTTGTTCATTTGTTTCACGTTATTTGTTTCACGTTATTTGTTTCACGTTATTTGTTTCACGTTATTTGCTTCGCGTTATTTACTTCGTGTTATTAACTTAGCGATATCAATTAATAACGGCGTAGCCAAATAACTATCAATAACATGAAATAAATAACGTGCAGCCTAATAACTTAAATATCGCCTCCGTATCTTTCTTTTGTTATTTGTTGCAATGTTTTGCCGCGGGTTTTGGGTGTCCAGATAGTTCCTATTATTAACGCGACAAGGAGCAATCCGATCATCATGTAGGCCGCAGTATTAAATCCTTCGCCGTGTTCTCCGTAAATTTGAACAAATGCCAATCCCCATACTGCCGCTATACCTCTTACGGCAAAGAACATAACTCCCTGCGCTCCCGCGCGATATCTGGCTGGAAAGAGTTCCGAAGCCCAAAGCGCATAAAATGCCTGTACACTTAATCCGGCATGAATACCCCAAAGAATAGTGAAAGTCCATAAAGCGGCATAATTTTTTATTCCAACAAAAATGAGGATACACCATGCCAATATACCTATCATCGTGCCTGTAAAATACAGCCACCGTTGATTTACTTTATCGACTAACATGGCAAAACCGAAATAGGTTACCGCAATAATCACGATCCATTGTATGGCCGTTACCATATTAGCTTGTCCGTTGGACAGACCGCCAGCGGTTTCATAAATATGAAGTTGAAAGAAACCCATCACGGAAGCAACCATGTTCCAGCTAATATAAATACCTGCCAGAAAAAGCATTGTACGAATATTGACCTTATTGGTGAAAAGTGTTCTGAACGATGCGAAAACACCCGGTTGTTTCTCTTTGCCCTGGGCTAGCTTAGCATCCTCCCAATCTTTTGACTCATTGAGTTTTCGTTGCAGAATCCATGCGACAAACGCTACAATAAACAATGAGCCGAAAATAAGACGGCTGCTGAATACATTGACTGCTTCAACGCTTATATTGTTTCCTAAAAAGAATGCTGCGATTTTTTGCACGTAGCCGAATAAAACACCGGCTGAAGCATCAGCCTTTCCAGGAGCTAGTAACATTCCCAACAATAAAATGATCGTCGGACCGACTCCCCAGGCAAACTGAGAAATACCCATATTTCGTCCGCGCTTACCCACTTCCGAATTTTCGGAAATATAAGTCCACGAAGCAGGAACACCCGCTCCTACCGAGATACCCGTAACCAGAAATCCGGTCAACAGCATCGGGAAATTGACCGTGAACATGATAATTGCAATTCCCAACATATACACAAGCATATTGTAGGTGTAAATCGTTTTTCGTCCGTATTTGTCTGCAAGGAAACCACCGATAATTGCGCCAATAGCCGCACCGAAACAGTTGGCACTAATGGCATTTAGCCAGCCGAGATGCCCTTCGGTAAGACCGAGGTAATTCTGCCAAAGAGTCAATCCACTTGCACCGGCCACAATCGCGCCCGCATCAAGATAATTCGTAAGCGATACAGCAATAGTACTTTTTAAACTTCCTTTTTTATGTTCCATGTGTTTTTTGTTGGATATTTTAATGCGTGATTAGATTTTTATTGGTTATAGAGATATACTATTTTCCGATTCTTAATTTCTAATTTACTTTTGTAATCCTGCTTTTTGTCTGATACTATCATTTACCATCGGTCCGTTATTTTCCCATATATTATTGGGACCATTTGCGTTTTGGAGGAATTTTTCTCCTTCGGTAAAATTGTTTTTTACTGTAATGCACGATGAACCTTCGTCGGTATACAAATAAAACCAGTGATTCGGGTCGTGAACATAGCCGGGATGATAAATATCGTGAATGTAGTTTTCTGAAATGACTGTTTTTGGTTGCATTCCCAATGTATATATTCCGGAAACATCATACATGTGTTTGGCATAATGCCAGATATGATTCGCTAAAACACGGTTGTTGTGCATACGGTTAAATGTCTGGTTCCAACCCCAACCCAGGGTGATTCCCATATACGAAACTTCACTGATATCGTTGTGTTCAATATTGATATTGCTGACATAACCGGCACAAATTCCTTCGCAACCCCAGTCTTCGTTGCTTACATCAGTAATCCGGTTATTGATAATTTGTTGTCCATCGCAAATTTCCCGTTCATCATGCGGAACATACGGTATATGTGTTTCAAATGCCGGGGGCGATACGCTTCCAACCAGAATTCCGTTTCCGGCAATATCAGTGAATGTGCAGTGTTGTACTTTTCCACCACGGTCGCCAAAAACATAATCCAAACCTGAATACCCAAGATGTTCAAAATTACAGTTGTAAAAACTGATGTCATTCGAACATTTTACCATTACAGCAGCAGGAGCACGTTCGAGCCAAACCTGATTATCCAGTTTGCAATTATTGTCGCCACGAACAATTTGCGGATCTATACGGTAAGCTTCGGTAACATACATCCCGGCTTGTAATGGTACATGACCTTTTTCGGAAGGACGCATCCAGGTGGTGTGGCTAAAAGTGATATTTTTGAAAATCACATTTTCAACAGGTCTGTCAAGTGTTCCTTCTACCTGCACCAGTGTTTCAATTGCCGGAGCTACAATTTCGTCCCGATTCGGATTTTCTCCGGCTAACGGAATATAATAAAGTTTGTTGGTTTTGATATCATGAAACCATTCGCCGGGTTGATCGAGCAATTCAATGGCATTAGTAAGGTAAAAAGGAGAATTCAGTCCCGGTGCAACCATAGGGCGCGGCCAGTAACGTTCGAACTGCAATTTGCTTTCGGGATTTTGAAAGCGAACTGCCGCCGAATCGCCTTGAATTTCGATAGATTTGATACGTAAAAAAGAAACCACCCACATTTCGTGCAAAACCATTTCGGCATAAGGTGCTTTCAGAATAGATTTCACCGATTTTGCCGGAACCCAAAGTATTTCGTTTGCCGGATCATAACTTCGAATGCGATTCATCTTTTCAAAGTCAATCACATCGCGGGCACGGACAGCTTTTTTACCGTTTACCCAAAGTTGACGGAAATCAAGCGGACGGCCATTGAAATCGGGCACATCAGCCACCCAGAATTTATCGGTTTTTTTCCAGTTAGTGATTTTCACTCCCCCGCTTAACACGACACTCTCACCTTCAGTGCCACAAATTGTTGTTGGTGATTGAGCAGTTCCACTATCTTCGGGACGGACATAAAGCGGTTCATACTGCGAGTAAGTTCCACCTTTCAGTACAATCTGAATGCCATTTTCAATTCCCGAAGCATTTAGTCGGCGCATTTCACGTGCCTGACGCAAAGCAGCCGAAAGAGTTGCTTTGGGAGCTACTGCAGATCCATTATTTGTATCTTTTCCGGTGGGGGAGACATAAATATTGGTGGCAAAAGAAGAAAGTGAAACCATAAAAAATAAAACGACCCCCCACCCCCTAAAAGGGGCTTTGGTGATTCGAAAATTGAAGATTTTGTGCATAGATTTCTTTAAATCTTTAAAAGAAAATGATACATAGTTATTTTAATTCCCCTTTAGGGGTAAGGGGTTTATTTCACCAACGGCATCCACACCGTCATTTCACTTTTTCCACGATTTCCCCAGGCGTAATATGGAATCAGTGTTATTTTCACGGATTTATCTGATTTTTCTACCGGGCGATACAAGGTGTTTTTCCACGAACCTTCATTGGCAAGCCTGGCTGTTCCATCCAACACGACGATAGAACTTCCGGCAATTACAGTTCTACGTGGAGTAAATTTTATATCCTCAGGAATCATCACATCATCAATAGATTTTCCTCCGTCAATATCCATTCCTTCCAGACAATATACCAACGGACCACGTTTCAGACAAGTCTGGTTGCGGGTTTCTTCAACTAATGGATTCGATTCCATAAGTTTAACCGGCATGTCTAAAACCAGTTCCACTACATCACCTTTTTCCCATTTACGCTTTATTTCTGTATAAGTATTGGCTTTATTTACCGCTATAAAAGCTTTAGCATTGATAGTAATCGTTGCCTTATCACACCATTCGGGAATGCGAAGATATAGAGAAAAAACTTTATTTTGTGTATTATCCAACGATATTTTAATATTTCCGTCCCACGGATAATCGGTAGTTTGAGTCAGTTTGATGTTGTCTTTTCCATTTAATAATGTTTCGAGTTGACTTCCACCATACAAATTACAATAAACAGCATTATTTCCGAGACTGTAGGCATAATCCTGTGCTTCGCAAAGTGTACGAACCGTGTTTGGAGGACAACAGAAACAGCTGATATATTCGGTACGTTCCTTTGGCCAGCGAAGTGTATAGGGAAAGTCGTTACTGATCCGCAACGGATTGGTATAGAAAAAGCGTTTTCCATCCAGACTTACACCGCTGAGTACACTGTTGTAAAGGGCAGTCTCGAGAATGTCGGCATATTTAGCATCAGCTGTAACCTGCAACATGCGCCAGTTGAACAGCATATTTCCGATATTGGCACAGGTCTCGTTATGGGCTGTTGAATTTGGCAACTGATACGCACGTCCGTAAGCCTGATGTACTTTCTGAATACTATCAGGAGTGTAATTTGTTCCATCAGGCGAAGTTCCATCGTACAATGCTCCGCAAGCTCCGGTCACATACATTTTGCGGGTGGTTATGTCCGTCCAGATACTTTCCAGATTATCCAATAACAGCTTTTCGCCGGTTTCGGCATAGACATCGGCCACTCCGGCGTACAGGTAGTTGGCGCGAACGGCATGACCCATAGCCGTTTTTTGTTGACGGAAAGGAACACGATCCTGATTATCATCCGTCCCGTTTTCGACCATTCCGCGAATATTAATCAGATTTTTTGCCAGCTCTAAATATCTTGGATTTCCGGTGGCGCGATACATTTCCACCACACCCATGTAGTGTGACGGACAAATGGCATTTCGAGCCAATTCAGCTGAAGCCGTTTCGTAAAAATGACACAAAAAATCGGTAGCTTTTACAGCCGCATCGAAAAGAGTTGTTTTACCGGTTGCCCGCTTGTGAATAATACCGGCCATCATCAAATGTCCGAGATTGTAGGTTTCAAAATTCAACCGGTTATCAAATGCTCCCTTTCCGGTCTCGCCCACTTTTGTTCCGATAACCGTATTGTCAACCTTATGCGAATCAATCCCTTTATGCAGTTCTGCGATAATTACCGGCGTATGAATATACCCATCCGCCCGTTGAACTTTTACAATAACAGCAATGATTTTATCCATCAACGCATCCAGTTTCGGATCTTTGGTGACAGCATAGACTGACGCCACCCCTTCCAGCCATTTATAAAAATCGCCATCATGAAACGGTGGTCCCCAGTGATCACCCTCAATTTCTCCGGCAGCCACTTCAAAATTACGGTAGGAGTGACTAATATCAGGGTTGTCAAGCGTTTTCCACATCGAAAGGATCATGGTGTCTTTAAAAATAGTATAACGCTCAGCCCAAAAACCGTTAGTCCAATGTACAGCATCGATATTGGTACTGTTCATTTTGGCATATTTGCTTGTGGAAGTGTTGGTCAGCCCTGAATTTTGTGATACTAATGTCGTGCTGACGATTATGATACAAATTACAAATAAAAATACTTTTCTCATTTAAAAGATAATTATACAGCTTGGATTATTAGGCGATTTATAACAATCAGACGATAAAAACGATAGTTTTGTACTAAGTTTCAACAAATAAAAAAGTTGCCCCAAAACATATGCTTCGGGGCAACAATCTAAATTAATTAAACAGGATAAACTACTTCACAATTACTTTTTGAATTTTATCACCTGTTTTTACAATATAAACACCTGTTTGCATTGCAATTCCTCTGTTAGCCTGAGAGGCTGAAACCGATTTCAAGACCTGACCTGCCAGATTAGTTATTGAAACATTTTCAGTAGCATTAGCTGTTACAATTGTGTTTGTTCTTCCCCAAATTCTTACGGCATTAGTATTTAGAGGAGCGACACCTGCAGGAGCTGTACCCTTTGCAGATATATTATACCAGAAACGCATACCGTTTGTAATTTCAAGTCTTTCGGATGAAACCGCATTCAATGCAACTTTAACATTGATAGAAACTTCAAGGGTGTCACTTACCATTCCTGATGCCGGAGCAGCCACCTTAAGATCAAATTTAGTAGTACCATCCGAAGGAGTATAAGTATAAGGAACATCAACTGAATAAGTTCCATCAGCAGCTTTAGCTTTTACAGCTCCGGTTGCAGCAAATGAATATTTAGCATTGTGTGAACCGCCATCATTTGCTTCGGTAATATCAATAACGGCAGCTCTGTTAGCATCCCTCAGATAGAATTTAACAGCAACAGTACTGTCTGCTGGAACGACAACAGGTGTTCCTCCAGAGAAATCTGTTGAAACTGTTTTGGCAGGTGTACCATTATTGTGATTGATTACAGCATTAGCAACCACACTGTCCGGAACACTCCAATAAGCTGCACCATAAACACCTTCAACATTATCAATGGCAACTACAGGATCAAATACACCAGGTTCAATATTTGTACCGGTACCACTTGAATAAAGTGTTACATAGATTTTTTTACCATTAAAGTACTCTGGGCTTACACCTATTTTTTCAGCAATATTTATTTTTTGTTTTGTAAAGGTTGTATCTAAGGTAGTTGTGTATATATTATCAACTACCCAAAAGTCATTACTTCCAAGTGAAGTTCTGTATGCAGCAACATTTGAAGATTTTGCAGTATCCATTGCCATTGTCGTCGCTAACGGAGCATATCCAAACAATACTTGTTTGCCAACACTTACAATCATTTTATAGGTTGCAGATTTTCCTGTGTTCCCTTTATCGGCTGTCATTAGTTCAAAGCTTACATCAGATTTCAATCCTCCACCATCGATACTTACCTGAAAACCAAGGTTTACTTTTTTATACATCCCCGGATAAACTGCCATAACCTGTTCGGTAGTATCACCTCTGTAGTTAATAATTACATTAGTTGGTTTCCAGAATTGTTGCAAAGGATTATATGCTTTTAATGAATCTACCGCAGAGAAATTTAATAAGTCCTGAATAGACGCAAAACGATATACATTACAATTTGAACCCCAGTTATCAGCTTTTTTGTTGTTAAGGGGATTTACTTTCCCCACCGGAGCTTCAGAGGATACTACGATACTAAAAAGACCTTTTCCATCATTGGCAAGACTTCCGTAAGGCAAAATAGCCTTTGTCGAATTGAAATTAAGCGAAAACTTTTTATCATAATTGCCTAAGTCAATAGCACCCTGATATCCAAGTTTTGCTGCAGTTTTGTTTGATTGAAGTTGTGCAAAAGCTGTTGTAGACAGAGCAATCAGCACAAAAAAAAGTAGTTTTTTCATAATGCAAATAGTTTTAAAATTAGTGTTTTAATGGATTATTTGTACTTAAGACGCTACATATTAATATGTGTACTCAAAATGAGAAATAATTTACGACAATACTGTTCTTTAGTTTTTAGCAGTATTTTTGAATTTTACCAGTTAAATCTATGAGTACTGATTTTGGTTATCTTCGTCTTTAATCTTGTAAGTAAAATTGAATTGTTTAATGTTTAGAAAAATGAAATTGATGTTGAAGATGCTGAAGATGCTGGTTTTGTTCTTATTCTTTTCCTATTCATGTGAAGCGGAAAATGAATACTATATTTTCACTTCTTTTCATGAGCCGGCTAATGAAGGTCTTAGATTTATATATAGTAAAGATGGAATCTATTGGGACAGTATTCCGGGTATTTGGTTGAAACCTTCAATTGGAAATGAAAAAGTGCTTCGTGATCCATCTATTACTCAAACTAAAGATGGAATATTTCATTTGGTGTGGACTACCAGTTGGAAGGGTGATCTTGGTTTTGGGTATGCCAGTTCCGCGGATCTTATTCATTGGTCAAGACAGCAAATGATTCCGGTTATGAAGAATGAACCCTCAACTATAAATGTATGGGCTCCGGATATTTTTTACGATGATGAAAAGGGAGAATTTGTAGTCGTTTGGGCATCTTGTGTTCCCTTTCGTTTTAAAAAAGGCGTTGAAGAAGAAAACAATAATCAACGACTCTACTACATCACTACGAAAGATTTTAAGACTATTTCTAAAACGAAACTGCTTTACGATCCAGGATTCAGTTCCATCGATGCAACAATAGTTAAACGCGCAAAAGATGCTTATGTATTGGTTTTTAAAGACAATACCCGTCCAAACCGGAATTTGAGGGTGGCTTTTGCAAAATCGCCAACAGGACCTTATTCACAAGTGAGTTCTACATTTACTCCAAGCTATGTCGAAGGTCCGACCGTGGAAAGAATAGGGAATAATTATTTGATATATTATGATGAATATCAAAAATTTAAATATGGTGCTGTTGAAACAAAAGATTTTATTCATTACAGCAATATTTCTAAAAAGATTTCTATACCTCAGGGTCATAAACATGGTACTATTTTTAAAGTCCCTGCATCTTATGTTGAGAATCTAAAAAAGACATATGTGTTGAGTCTAAATCAAAAAACAGATTCCAATTCGAATGTTCTATCAGTAATTAAGTAGAAACTTAATTATCTTTGTACTTTATCTCTTTACTCCAAGATGAAAAAATCAAAACTTATATTTTTTACTTGTGTTCTGTTTTGTTTTTCGGTAATTCAACTGACTGCGCAAAATAAAATTCATTATTCGGGGACTCAACTTTCCAATCCGGCTTACCACGATGGACAACTTTCGCCGGCAATAGGCATACATAATTTTCAGGTTATGCGCGCCAACCGGGAACATCCCGATGCTTCGAACTGCAATGGCTGGACATACAGTCATCAACCCATGCTGGCGTACTGGAACGGCAAATTCTACTTAGAATATTTAAGCGATGAAGTCGGTGAAAGCATTCCACCCTCGCAAACGTTTCTGCAAACATCCACTGATGGTTATACCTGGACAAATCCACATACTCTATTCCCTCCATATAAAGTTCCCGATGGTTATTCCAAGCCTGATCACGAGGGAGTTGCTAAAAACCTGATTGCTGTCATGCACCAACGGGTTGGATTTTATGTTTCTAAATCGGGAAGATTAATTGCAATGGCATATTATGGTGTGGCACTGGACAAGAAAGATGATCCGAATGATGGAAACGGCATTGGTCGTGTGGTTCGCGAAATCAAAAAGGACGGTACTTTCGGACCGATTTATTTTATTCATTACAACCACGCTTTCACTGAAAAAAATACCGATTTTCCATTTTTTGCAAAAAGCAAAGACAAGGGCTTTGTAAAAAGCTGTCAGGAAATTCTGGACAATCCGTTGTACATGATGCAATGGGTGGAAGAATCGGATCGCGGCGATAAAATAATTCCGTTAAATAAAGAATACAAAGCCTTCAATTATTATCATTTACCCGATGGAAAAGTGGCCTGTTTGTGGAAATTTGCGCTGACATCTATCAGCGAAGACGAAGGCAAAACCTGGTCGCAACCCGTTGAACGCGCCAAAGGATTTGTTACCAGTAATGCAAAAATCTGGGGACAACGGCTTTCGGATGGAAGTTATGCCACCGTTTACAATCCTTCGGAATTTCGCTGGCCGTTGGCTATTTCGACTTCGGTAGATGGATTAAATTATACCACGTTGAATCTGGTGCATGGAGAAATTACCCCCATGCGTTACGGTGGGAACTACAAATCCTATGGTCCGCAATATACCCGTGGAATTCAGGAAGGAAACGGTACGCCACCCGATAAAAACCTTTGGGTAACTTACAGCATGAACAAGGAAGATATATGGGTTTCATGCATTCCTGTTCCTGTGAAAATAAATGCAACCACACAGGCCAATGATAATTTTGAAAAAAACACCCAAATTTCAGAACTAACCGAGTGGAATATTTATTCGCCACTTTGGGCGCCGGTTTCATTCGAAAAAAAGAATGGGATAAACTGGTTGACCTTGAAAGATAAAGATCCCTTTGATTTTGCCAAGGTGGTACGTAAAATCCCTGAGACTAAAGAACTGAAAGTCTCTTTCGATTTGCTGGCAGATCAAAACAACAAAGGAATTTTCAGAATAGAATTTCTGGATAAAAATGGAATTACATGTTCCCGGTTGGAATTGACGAATGAGGGAATTTTCCGTGCAAAAGGTGGTTCCAGATATTCAAACATGATGAAATACGAAGCCGGCAAAAAAAATCATGTTGAAGCTAAACTCTCGGTTACCAACCGTAGTATAACTGTATTTGTAGATGGAAAACAAGTAGGACTCCGGATGTTTTATGCACCTGTTGCCAGCATCGAACGTATTGCTTTCAGTACAGGAGAAACGAACGAATTCCCAACTCCTGAAACACCAGCCGATCAGGATTATGATTTATCTAACGCTGGTGCACAGGATTCACTGTCTGTTTTTAGAATTGCCAATTTCAAAACTGAATCGTTGGACGAAGATGGAACGGCATCATTGCTTAAATTCTCTGATTTCAAACATTATGTCGATTATTTCAACGGAATGGAAGATGAAAACATAGTAGCTGCCATTCCAAATTCGCAGGCTGCCGAATGGATGGAGAAAAATACTCCTTTGTTTGAATGTCCACAGCAAAATTTTGAAGAAATGTACTATTATCGCTGGTGGACATTGCGGAAGCACATTGAAAATACACCGGTTGGTTACGCCATGACCGAATTTTTGGTCAACCGAACGTATGCCGATAAATACAACTTAATTTCGAGTGCATTGGGACACCATATTTACGAAAGTCGCTGGTTGCGCGACACAACGTATATGAATCAGGCCATCCGCACCTGGTATCGTGGTAACGATGGCGCACCCATGAAGAAAATGATGAATTTCAGTTCGTGGAATATTGATGCACAGTTGAATCGTTATTTTGTAACGGCTGATAAAGCTTTTTTGCTCGATTTATTGAAAGATATGGAGGCGGAATACAGCCGTTGGGAAAATACTCACCGACTGAAAAACGGCCTTTACTGGCAGGGTGATGTGCAGGATGGCATGGAAGAAACCATCAGCGGTGGACGGCACAAACAATATGCACGCCCGACGATTAACAGCTATATGTACGGAAATGCAAAAGCGTTGTCAATTATTGAGGCAATGGCAGGAAACGATGAAAAAGCCAAAATGTATGCAGCAAAAGCCGATACGCTGAAAAATCTGATTGAAACAACACTGTGGAGTAAAAAACAAGGATTTTTTGAAACGCTACGTAAAGACACACTGGCCAACGTGCGTGAATTTATCGGCTATTTACCCTGGTATTTTAATATGCCCGATACCGAAAAATACGATAGCGCTTGGACGCAATTAGCCGGCGAAAAAGGATTTTCAGCACCCTATGGTATGACAACAGCCGAACAGCGTCACCCTGAATTCCGCACGCACGGTGTGGGAAAATGCGAATGGGACGGTGCCGTATGGCCTTTTGCCACATCACAGGTTCTGACTGCCATGGCGAATTTTATAGACAATCATCCACAAAAAGTAACAAACGACAGCGTGTATTTCAGT
>Ga0265297_10005192_pt1 | contig 20232 bp, 18 predicted proteins | sample Munlanlwell13791_FD_192502 | JGI IMG/M metagenome (GOLD analysis project Ga0265297, IMG submission 192502) | Leachate microbial communities from a municipal landfill in Southern Ontario, Canada - Leachate well 137-91 | ecosystem: Engineered > Solid waste > Landfill > Unclassified | place...
TCGGCAAAGGTGTCTTGAATGGCCACAAAACCCATCTTGCAAGGATGTTTCTTCGCGAGAAAAGTCGCGATCGCGCTTCCAAGGCCGCCCCAGATCTGATGTTCTTCCGCGACCAGAATATGACCGGTCCGCCTGGCCTCTTCCAGAATAAGGTCCGTATCAAGCGGCTTCACGGTGTGCATATCAATGACGCTTGCGCTGATGCCGTCTTCGGCGAGACGCTCCGCCACTTCAAGCGCTTCAAAAACTTCCAAACCATTGGCGATAATCGTCAGATCCTTACCCTCACGCAACCGGACCCCTTTACCGATCTTGAAATCTGTGCCGGCTTTGTGAACAACCGGCGCTTTCGGCCTGCCCGTGCGAATATAGATGGGGCCGGGATGCTTCGCGGTCTCAAGGACCAAGGTCCGTGTGGAGATCTCATCGCTCGGGACTATTACCACAAACCCCGGAAGGCTCGTCATAAGAGCAACGTCCTCGATCGACATCTGTGAGGCGCCATCTTCCCCGACCGTAATGCCGCCGTGAGAACCGACCACTTTTACATTGAGCTCCGAAAATGCAACGCTCATGCGGAATTGATCAAAACCCTTGCTGACCAGAAACGACGCAAAGCTGGAGATAAAGGGTATCTTCCCGCAGGAGGCAAGCCCCGCAGCCACTCCCACCAGGTTCGCTTCCTGGATCCCGACGTTGAAGAACCGCTCCGGGAATTTTTCGGAAAAGAGGGCGGATTTTGTGGATTTGGAGAGATCCGCATCGAGGACCACCACATCCGGATTCATCTTGCCGATCTCAACAAGCGTCTCCCCGTAAGCATCACGCGTGGCCTTGCCTAAGATTTTTTGCATCAGGATAATTCCTTTAAAGCTTTTTCAACTTGTTCGCGCGTCGGCGCGACACCATGAAAAGCGTTGTTCCCCTCCATGAAGGAGACGCCTTTTCCTTTGACCGTGTGCGCGATGATCATGACCGGCTGGTCCTTGATTTTCTTGGCCTTTTCCACCGCGTGCAGGATCTGCTTCACATCGTGCCCGTCGATCTCAAACGTATGCCAACGGAAAGCTTTCCATTTTTCAACCACGGGTTCCATATCGCAGATATTCTTCGTGGAATCGTCGAGCTGGAATTTGTTGTAATCAAGGAATGCGATCAGGCGATCGACCTTGTGATGCGCAGCCATCGCAGCCGCTTCCCAGGTCTGTCCTTCATTCATCTCCCCATCGCTTGTGATGACGTAGGTATAATAATTTTTCCTGTCAAGACGCCGCGCAAGCGCCATACCGATCCCCATCGAGAGACCCTGCCCGAGCGACCCGGTGGAAGCCTCCACGCCCGGAAGTCTGCGACGGTCCGGGTGTCCCTGGAGCGGGCTGCCGAGTTTGCGAAAATCCGTGAGCGTTTTTGGATCAAAATACCCGGTTTCGGCCAATGCGGCGTAAAGAGCAGGCGAAGCGTGTCCCTTGCTAAGGATCAACCGATCACGATCCGGCCATTGTGGGTCCTGGGGATTGTGATCCATGAGGTTGAAATAGAGGGCCACCAGCATTTCGGTAGCGGAAAGGGAACCGCCGGGATGCCCTGAAGCCGCAGCACCGGTCATCTCGACAATGTGGCGACGGACCAATTTTGCCTTTGTCTTAAGTTGTTCTACGGAAAGCTTTTCCATTAAATTATGAATGCCCTGGCTGATTTGTATAGGGGAAAAAGACAGCAAAGTTTAGCGGCTTTTCCGAACGTCGTCAATGAATAAAAACTGTTCGGCGGAAGGTGTGCCAGTGTACGGCGAGAAAATAACTGCCCTTTACCGTACTCTTTACGCCTTACGCCGTACCTCTGCATGCGTTTTGAAGATTGAAGCCTAAACCTCAGCGTGATATTCTTGCTTTATGCCCAAGCAGAATCTTTTAATCATCGCCTCGAGTGAAAAGGACGCGGACCTTTACTACGCAACAAAATTCACCGCTCCAGATACTTTCGTTTTCATCCAAACCCGCGGAAAAAAATACATCTTGATAAATGATCTTGAATTTGACCGTGCAAAAAAACAGGCCCGCGTCCATGCGGTGTTTTCCACTTCCCGGCTCGCTGCAAAATATAAGAAAAAGCACAAGCGGACATGTTCGTTCACTGAGCTGGTTTTTTATTTCCTGAAAAAACAAAAAGTCAAAAGCGTCCTTGTCCCGGGGAATTTTCCGGTCTGCTATTATGAACCCCTTCGCAGACATGGTTTAAAGATCCAGTATAAAAAAGGGCTTTTTTTTGAAGGGCGGCTGACCAAGAGCCCGGCCGAGATCGCGGCAATCGCCCGGACGTTACACGCCACGGAAAAAGCCGCCGAAGAAGCCATCAAGATCCTCAAAAGATCCGTGATCCGGAAGAACAAGCTTTATTTCTCAGGAAAAATTCTCACGAGCGAAATTCTCAGGACGATCATTCATCAAACGCTCCTGGCGAAAGGCTGTGCGGGTGAACACACAATCGTCTCCTGCGGGGCGCAAAGCATCGACCCTCATCACCGGGGCAACGGTCCGATTTATGCCCATCAGCCGATTATCATGGATATTTTCCCGCGTAGTGAAAAAACGCTTTATCATGCGGATTTTACGCGTACCGTAGTACGGGGCAAGGCCGCTCCCCGCCTCAAGAAAATGTACGCCGCGGTCAAAGAAGGTCAGGATATTGCCTTAAAAATGATTCGTCATGGGATGGCCGGCAAAAAAATCCATGAAGCTATTCGGGCCAGGTTCACACAACTCGACTTCAAGACAGGGGTTAAAGACGGCCGCATGCAAGGATTTTTCCATAGCACGGGCCACGGACTCGGTCTCGACATCCATGAGCCGCCCCGCATCAGCGCGGGAGAGGATGTTCTGAAGGCAGGACAAGTCGTAACTATAGAACCCGGGCTTTATTACAAAGGCGTGGGCGGTGTGCGTCTGGAAGACGTGGTCGTCGTGACAAAAAAAGGCTGCAGGAATCTTACTAAATTCCCGAGACAACTTGAGGTATAGTGGTTCGACTCAGTTGAAATTGGCTGTTTCTAATTTCAACCGTCGCTCACCACAGTACCGAGCTGACCTCTGGAATCAATAGGGTCGAGGTACCAGGAAAAAACATTATGGATATTCTTTACAAGATCAGTGCGTGGGCGGGGGCTCTTCTGCCTCTTTTCAATATCCCGCTCATCATGCGAATCGTCAAGCGGAAGTCTGCCGATGACATCAGTCTGGTCTGGCTTTTCGGAGTCTGGATATGCATCCTCCTCATGTCTCCCGCCGCCCTGACCTCCCCGGATTTTGCCTTCCGCGCTTTCGGCTGGACAAACGTCGTTTTCTTTACCGGGGTCGTCTTCGTGACCGTGAAGTATCATCATCGGTTTAAAAATAAAAAAAAAGGGACTCGGGACTAACCCCTCGGAACTCGTTTGGGATCTTCGTTAATTTGAGTCCCGATCTTTTAAAACATGCATCCAACCTATAAAAGAATGCTTGAAGGACTTGAGAAAAAAAGGAAGACTTCCCGCGGCAAAAAAAAGGCCGCGGACAAGTGGTCTCTTTATATCCTGAAGTGCCGAGATGGGTCATTTTACACCGGCATCACTAATAACCTTGACCGGCGTCTCAAAATGCATCAGGACGGCAAAGCCTCCCGGTACACTCGCACCCGCGGCCCTGTGGAAATGCTCTATTCCGAAACATGCGGCGATCGGTCCAGCGCCTTGATACGGGAATGCGAAGTGAAGGAATGGCCGCGAACCAAAAAAGCAGCTTTGATCACGAGAAAACGATCAAAGAGGGACTCGTCACTCGGGACTAGGGACTCGAAGAAGCAAGAAACTAAAACGAGTCCCGTTTTTAATTCAGCTGATCTTCGAGTTTCTGTGTTAATGCATCGATCTGTTTCAAAAGATAGTCCGGCACAAGGTCTTCTTCTTCAAGCTGGGTCTTCGCAGAATTCAGGAAACCGATCAACCGTCTGAGGACCGAACTCCTTTTCTGATCTTTCATCTCTGGCGTATCTTTCGGCGCATGGGTCTCGAGAATCTTCTTCACGGCCGCCCGGACCTCCTTGGACTCCTTGCCTTCATTGAGGACATCATTCCGGAGCTCTGCGAACTCGTTGGTGGGAATATTTTTGTTGTTCTTCGCAAGCCTCAGGAGATTGACGGACTCGTAATCGGGGATCTTCCGGGGAGTTTCGTCTTCCGTGAAATCCGGCTTTACAATGCGCGGCTCTTCTTTTTCGAGGAAGGAATAGGACTTGATAAGCTTGGAGGCCGTCGTTTCCCTGATGCTCAGCTCTTTCCGGCAATAGATCTCGAACGCCTGATAGCCCCATTCTTTATAGAGCTTATTCTTGTAAATGGAGAAAAGGTGCTGGCCGAGCTGGATCCAGCTCGCCTTGTGTTGTTTTGCGATTTCAATCGTCTTGGTGCGTAATTCGTCGTTGGCCATTTTAAACTTCCCGTACGGAGTACGGTGAAAAAGTTTTCACGTCGTATATTTTACTGTTTTATATGAATTCCAAATTTATTTTTCCCGGTATGATCTTGTTCGAATACGCTTCATCCATCAACCGGCGGAACCCCGCTTCCCCGTCCGCGCCAATATCAACTGTCCGATCGTTCACATACATTTCGACGAAACGGTCATTCAGATCCTCGGAGATGCCCCGGCCAAATTGGCTCGCGTATTCTAGGGCATCTTTCCTGTGGTTCAAGGCATATTCGATGCTCTCCCTAAAGAGCTGGGAGAATGCTGCGATTGTCTCCCGGCCCAAGTCCCGGCGAATAATGTCAATTCCAAGCGGAAGCGGAAGCTTCGTCTTCTCATGCCACCACTCGCCGAGGTCCAGGATCTTCTCCAGCCCGTGCTCCGTGAATGTGATCTGGCCTTCGTGGATCACGAGACCGAGATCCGCCTTCCCTGATTTTACCGCATCAAATATTTTGTCGAACGGAACGAAGACGGGGCTCGGAACTCGGGACTCGGGACTCGTAACGGATTTCTGGAAAAGCTGAAAGACCAAATAAGCAGTAGTAAGTTTCCCAGGAATAGCAATACGCTTATTTTTAAAATCAAGGTTCAGATCCCAGTTCCAAAATCCCTGTTTTTTTACGAATCTCGAGTTCCGAGCTACGAGGACCGGGCCGTATCCGTCCCCCACGCTCGCGCCGGAACGCATGACAACATACCTATCCGCCAGATAAGCATACGCATGGCAGGAAACAGCGGTGACCTCTAATTCACCCTTGAGCGCGCGCTGGTTCAGGGATTCAATGTCCTCGATCACATGTTCGACTTCGAAACCGCGCATGTCTATTTTTTTATGCGCCAATGCATAAAACATGAAGGCGTCGTCAGGGTCGGGGCTGTGGCCCACTCGAATTAAGTTCGGAGATGTCTCAGACATAGGGGGAATATACGGGATACGTCGGGAAAGTCAACTCCAGCGGACAGGACGGAGGGTGGCGATAAATCTCTGGTTTTCAGTTTTTTCTCATCCGCCGTCCGCTTTGCGCTACCGCCATGATATGCATTCTTGCGAATGAAATTATCGTGTATTGAAACCGGGGTTGATGTTTCAATGTGTATTATCGAGCCAAACAAATCCACAATTTGCGGGGAGTGGCTACGGTTTTTGTTTTCATTCTGTTTCGCGTCTTGACAGAGTCACATTTTTCTTGAGTCAATTCGTACTTTTTCATTCCCGGAAAAAACGGTAACATATGCTATGCTAAGGGATTGTTAATACATCCATAGTAGACTTTAGCCTCTCTCCCGCATTTTCGCCTTCCAAGCGGAGGGGAAGAGGTCCAGAGGAGATCTTAATTCATTATGAAAACATTTTTAGTAACAGGCACTGCAGGTTTTGTTGCCTCTTATACCAGCAAATTGCTGTTACAAAAGGGCGTTCAAGTCGTCGGGCTCGATAATATGAACGATTATTACGACGTGCGGATGAAAGAATACCGTCTTAAAGGCTTAAAGAGCTGGCCTAATTTTTCTTTTTACAAGTGCAACATTGAAAACCGGGTCGCCCTCAGCCGCATTTTCAAAAAGCACCGGTTCAATGCCGTTTTGAACTTCGCGGCTCGTGCGAATGTACCTTACAGCATGAAAAATCCTTATGTCTATATGACCACCAATGCCGATGGCGCTCTCAATCTTCTGGAACAGTGCCGGAAGCATGAAATCAGGAAGTTCGTACTAGCGTCCACATCATCCCTTTATGCCGGCCAGAAAATGCCGTTTCATGAGAGGCTACCAGTCAATACACCTTTTTCGCCTTATGCCGCCAGCAAAAAGGCGGCCGAGATCATGGCATACACTTATCATTACCTTTATGACATCGATGTGACCATTGTCCGGTATTTCACGGTTTATGGTCCTGCGGGACGCCCGGACATGAGCGTATTCCGATTCATCAAATGGATCGACGAGGGCAAGCCATTACGGCTTTTTGGCGACGGCTCACAAACTCGTGATTTTACCTACGTCGAGGATATTGCGGCAGGTTCAGTGAAGGCATTAAAAAGAGTCGGCTATAAGATCATTAATCTGGGCAGTAACGATCCTTATGACATTAACGAAATGATTGCGCTTGTTGAAAAAAACCTTGGAAAGAAAGCAAATATTAAGCATTATGATTTTCATAAAATTAACATGCAAGCCACTTGGGCTGATATTTCTGAGGCTAAAAAAACGCTGCGGTGGTTTCCTAAAGTCAGCCTTGAACAAGGGATTAAACGGACGGTTGATTGGTACCTAGACAATAAGTCATGGCTGTCCAAGATTAAAGTTTAGAATGTTGTAGCAAATTGATCTGAAGTGGATTTTAGGCTGTAGATATGGGAGCAATTCTTCTCCAACCTTGCAGGAGGAATGGGAAATGGACGTTATGCCGGTGAAAAGACTCTTCGCTGTTTTTAGTTTCCTGATTATCATGTTTACCGCCTCCCCGATTTTATTGAAATCTGAAACGCCTGAAGCCGGCGTTGATATTTCCCCCGGCTTATTGAATCTTGCGGTCCCTGAAAAGATTGGGAAAGTCCAGGAACGCTTTACGGGCAGCAGCACAAGGACGATCATCCAAATCCAGGATGTTCATGCCCATGCCACAGCCCAACAGAACATTGCGGCCATTCTGGAGCGCCTCCGCATGGTATTTGGCATCGAGAAGGCTGCGCTCGAAGGCGCTTGGACCTCCACTTCCCTTCCCAAAAGCCATACTATCCCGACCTCCCGTGAAAAACAGCTTCTCGCCGGGACCCTGCTCGATGACGATAGAATCTCAGGGCCGGTCTATGCCGCGATCATGTCCTCGAAACCTATTATGCTTATCGGGATTGAGGACAAAACGTTCTATGAAAAGAACAGGACCCTTTTTCTGACCCATCTCGGGAAAGTAAAAGAGATCGATGGAAAACTCCGGACTTATGAAGCATCCCTGAAAGAGTCGCAAAAATCCACCTGGGGCCCGGAACTTTTGACCTTTGGAAATGCATTCGGAAAATTTCGGGAGATTTCCGATCTTGGAAAATTTTTTCCGGTTCTGCTGAAAACCGCCGAAACCCAAAATGCCGGTACCTCGGACCTTGATCAGATCACCCTGCTCAGAAGCATCATGGTTCTTGAAAAAAGCTTCGTGAAAGAACGCCTCGAAAATGAGATCGAGCAGATCATCAAAAAATACAGGGACAGGCCCTGGACGCTCGAAGAACTGATTCGCGGCGGAAAGATCCCCCCTGAGGAAATCGGCCTTTATCCCGAGATCAAGAAGCTGACTCTTCTTTACAAAATGCGCGATCAACTCTCCCTGCAGAATCTGACAGACCAGATCGGAGTTCTCACCAGCCGCATTCTTGAAAAGCTCGTCAAGGTATCGAAGGAACGCGCCTTATGGGAAAGGACCGAGCGATTCTGCCTTTCGAAAAAGATCCTTTTGTTACAGGCAACGCCCGCGGACCTAAAAGCTTACAAGGGCGAGAAAACCCTTCTTGAGTCCGAGCTCACCGGCACCGGTCTTTCAGAGACTCTTGCCCTGTCGGCCGATTTTTACGATACGGTCGAAAAACGCGACGAAATATTCTTTGACAAGATCATGAACGACCCTTCCCTGGCAGGCGATGTCGCGATCGTAACGGGCGGTTTCCATACGGACGGACTCTCCCAACGTTTCCGCGCTGCAGGAATCTCCTACATCACGATCACCCCCGAGCTTGACGGCACGGCCATGAACGAAAAACTTTATAATGCCAGGATGGCGGATGAAGGATGGGAAATGGCAAAAGATCCCCAACCTAAAACGTCTTCCGTCGGCCGCCCTCCGTCATCCGGATCCCAGACCCTTTCCGAACTCCGGAATGCCATTGCCTGGATCGATGACAGATTCCCGGAAAGTTATGAGGCGTTATTGCAAACTCGTGATGTACGGGAAGCTAAAAAATTTTTCCTGGGCGGTACGATCGCTGTATCAAGATCCGCCAAAATCTCTTATCTTTCCCGGGAAGGAAGGATCGTCCCGGAACCCAAAGCGGGAACCGCGATCAATGTTTCGAAGTTACGGGTCAGCGAATTTATGGCAAGGCCCCGCCCGGAACAACTAAAAGCTGTGCGAAGCTGGCTGGCGCAAGGGGCGGAGCGACGGGAAAAGGCGATGCTGGTTTCTTCGATCAGCATCCTCGCCAGAGTACTTTTGGAGAAAGAGGCCGTGAAACTTCTGGAGGAAGCCATAAGCAATGGCGATACCATAGCGCTGGCTCAGGATGTCCCGGTAACAAAAACGCCGGAGATCCTTTCTCTTATGCGCGGAGTCGACCGGTTTGAAGCGACGGACATTGCGATGTTGGTTAAAAAAACGCCGCGTTTCCAACGACTCGCAAAGAAACGTCCTTTTGCGATCATGGAGAACGGCCATCCTGGCGGGACCTACGTCGTATTGCCGGAAAAACCCGTATCGCTCGTCCTGTTCAGGATTATTACCCTGAATCCCAGCCTCTACCAGGCAGCCAAGGATCCTGCCTTCCTGGCCCTTCTGCAGGATCTTGTGGCCGAAATTCTGTCGCAAGAGATCACTAGAAAGTCCGCTTAACTTATCGGGGAACGGACGACGAAAGATCTTGCGCATCAGAGTGTTGTTTGCTCAAACCTTTGCGGGACTGATATTCCCCGTTAGCCGTTCCACGGGAAAAAGCACTTTCCTATTTCTTTTCAGCAAGATCCTTCCAGTTCGCGAGCGTATTCTCAAAACTCTGATCGAGAATGTTCCGGACCTTTTGCTCCCCGAGGAGCATCCCTGCAATCCCGAGATCCCAAAGAAATTCAACCGTGATCTCGACACCTTCCGGGTTTTGGCTAAAGACAAGCGTTCGCGTCATCGAGCCGTTCATGGGAAGAACACTTTGGATCACCGCACGGCTCATGGGCTCCCAAACTTTCATTTCGTGTTGAACTTCGATATGTTGGCGGTCCAGAACACAGCTTTCGCGCCATTGCGCGCCTTTTCCCTCGCGAACTGCTCCGGTCCGCTCGCTTTCCTTGACCCCGTCTACCCACTCGGGTGTACGTGTCACATCAGCCAGGATGGACCAGATTTTTTCCGGCGAAGCTTTGATAAGAATTTTTTTTGTGAGCATCGGCATCCCTTTAGCAAGGTGTACGGTGTTGCGCGTACGGCATAAGAGTTTTTCGTGGCAGACCGTCCTCCGTATTTACGACTTCAGTTCTATCGCAACGGGCGCGTGGTCCGACCCGACAACATCTTTCAGAATCGCGGCGTTTTTAATATCCGGAACAAGATCTTTCGTCACAAAATGATAATCGATCCGCCAACCGACGTTCCTTTCGCGAGCACCAGACTTCATATCCCACCAGCTGTAATGTCCGGCCTCTTTATGGAATTCCCGGAAAATATCTACCTGCCCGTCGGCAACCCATTTATCAAGCCATGCCCGCTCGATGGGCAGGAACCCTGAAACATCCACATTCTCTTTGGGTCGCGCGAGATCAATTTCCTTGTGCGCTGTGTTGTAATCGCCCGAGATAATAACTTTTTTCCCTTTGGCTTTGAGTTTTTTAGTAAGCTTTAATATCTCGACGTAAAAATCCATTTTGTATTGGAGGCGTTCTTCGCTCATCTTTCCATTTGGGAAATAGATATTGAGAAAAACAAAACCCGGATATTCGGCCACCAGAACACGCCCTTCATCATCAAATCTTTTAATGCCGAACCCGGGTTTTACGCTCAGAGGCTTTTCTTTCGTAAAGATCGCGACGCCGCTATAGCCCTTTTTAACCGTGGACCACGCCCAGTAGGTTTCATAACCGGCGGGATGTATCAAAAAAGCGTCAAGCTGGTCTGGATGCGCCTTGGTCTCCTGAACGCCAAGAATGTCCGGTTGTTCCCTCCCGAGCCATTCCAGAAACCCTTTTTTTTGAATGGCGCGAATACCATTCACATTCCAGGAGAGAATTTTAATAGACATAAGGTTGAAGTTTATTTGCTGAGAATTTCCTGGGCGCGTTCGGGCTGATCGGTCCGGATCACAAGACAGCCGCATTCCTGGTTGGGCGTGGCCGTGCAATAGGCATAAGAGATATTGATATCTGCCTCGGCAAGAGACTGTGCGATCCTCGCCAGAGTCCCGGCCTTGTTGTCAATCTCCACGACCACAACGTCTTGTTCCATTACATAAAGCTCTTCCTGCTCAAGAAGAAGGGTCGCCTTGGTGGGGTGATCCACAATGAATCTTACGACGGCATTATCAACAGTGTCGTGGACGGCCATCGCAAGAATGTTGATACCTGCCCCGGAGAGGATCGAACAAGTGCGTGCCATGATCCCGGGACGATTCGGAAGGAACACGGAAAGTTGTTTTTGGACGGACATGATTTAGCACCTCATTGTTCGTTTACAGTGCGCCAAAAAAGTATTTTGGGAATGCTTGCAGTTATCTTCTAAATTCTTATAAGCTCAATACCGTAAAGGAAGGGCGTCCGATGCTTTTTGGCAGAAAAAAACAGCCACTTTTTGATAAACCCTAAACCCAAGGAAGCAACCCCACGCCAGACAAGAGACTACCATCCGCCAAGAGAATTGACAATGAAATCAATAAACGCCTTGAGACTATTATCTGATTTACATTTCGCCCATCCTTACATAAAATCGTGCCATCATGCTTTCAATGCTGGGTATATTAATCTTCCTCCTCCCCCTTGCTCTTTCATCTTCTAATTCCATTGAAGTTGATACTGTCCTAAGCGCTTTATACTCCGTGCTTCTGCTGATTTTTTCAATCCTTTGGATCATGCTCAAAGGGCTTTCTTTGGAAAAACTCCGGCCTATCAGATACCCTCTTGTCTTTTTTACCGTATTTCTTTTTCTCGCGATGGCCTTTCCAATCGGTCAATCGCAGGACCTGGAGGATATCTCTAAATACGCTGTGGGTCTCATCCTGTTTATATTAATCGCGCCCTTGTCTGAAAAAGAGAAAGAAAGACTTGCCCCAGAAATCGTTTTGACCGCGCTCTTAATAAGCTTCCTTGCCATCTTTCAATATTTTTTCGGCTTTCAGCTTTTGTTGAATTACGTTAGAGAAACAAGGCTCGCGGACTCTTTTGTCCTAGAAAAGATCGCCGAGCGAAGAGTTTTCTTTCCATTTCCAACACCGGCCATCCTGGGTGGCTACTTGGCCATGATTCTGCCGCTCACTCTAAGCCCGAAAAAAAAGATCCTGTTCTTATTGCCTTTGGCGCTGGCGCTTCTGCTTACGAAATCGCTCGGGGCTTTTTTGAGTCTTGCTATTGTTTTCACGGCTTTTTTTCTGATGTGCGCCCATTCCAGACTGAAAAAAGGCTTGGCCCTTCTGGCCCTTGGAATGATTCTGGGATGCTTATTCGCCGTAAGAGCAGACAATCCAAAACAACACCTTCTTCCTATTTTCTCTATGGTGTCAAGATTCAATTATTGGAAAGATACCTGGGAAATCATTCGAACGCATCCCTTGACTGGCGTGGGATTTGGAAATTTTGATCTTGCCGGATCCCGTTACGCTCATAATTCTTTCCTGCAACTCTGGGCAGAGACAGGAATAGCGCCCATCGTTTCTTTTCTTTGGCTGATCGCGACCATCCTGAAAAACAGTTGGAGGCCGTCCGAAAGAAGGCTCACTACAGGATTGGTCGCCGGAGTCTGTGTGTTCCTTGTCCATAATCTTATGGACTTTAGTTTTTTCCTGCCGGCAGTGAGCTCTATTTGGTGGATAATGCTGGGGCTGTTATATTTTCCTGCATCGCAAGGCGAGAAAAAGCATCCGTCAGAAGTTCGGTAAAAATCCGGAATGACGGCGTTACAGGGTTTTGGCCGTAAGTACGAATCCGGTTGCATTTTTCCGGTAATATTGCCGTTTTTTTATATTGATTCCGCCGCCCGTTTACCGTCCAGAATGGCATCTTCCATCGACATATATTTCCACGAGCCATACCGCCCGCATGGAACGATGCCCTTTTCATTCAAAAAGCCAAGGATCTTTTCTCTTGCCGTCTTGTAGTGCCGGTCATAGATCGGATATCCGTACTCGATATCATTAACATCTTTTATGCAAATCCCGCCTTTTGGGGAAAGCAGCCCGATTTTTTTTAGATCACGAATGATACGGGGTATCGCCTTTCGTTTGTCGATCGGTTTACGCTCTGAGTACGAAACTTCCGCATACAAAGATATCTTCCCCGCGGGGGTAAGATCAGAAGAAAAGTTATGGGGAAATCCTACTCTAAAAAAGCAAAACCTTCGTTGAGGAAAATAAATCCAATGCCGTCCCGAAGCGTCGCCGTTCAAGTTCATGCCCAGATTCAGATTAAAAATGGAATTCCATCGCAGTCTATCAAAAGCTACCCGCATCTCTTTTGATAAATCCCGGATCGTACGGGACATCTCGGGGAGGGGAATCGTCGAGATCAATACATCAAATTTCTCCCTTCTTCCGGAAGACGTTTCGATCTCTTTCCTGTCAAGATCGACCCGGGAGATCTTGCTCCCGGTATAAATATTTTCCACTGATTTTGCAAATGCCCGGGGAAGCTGTTCAATTCCGCCTCTCCGGGGATACCAAAAATGGACGTTATAACCTAACTGTCTTGTGCTTTCTTTTTTGGCACCCTCAAGCACCTGACTCAGGGATGGAACAGGGATCAGGCCCTCCAACCATTCACAAGTCAGCTCTTCAGGCAAAACGGTCCAGAACTTGGCGTTATAGGGGGCCATGAAGTGGCGTGCAATGCCCGCCCCAAAAGTTCGCTGGGTCCATTGCGAAAAATTTGTGGGTTTTTTTATATATTTTTCGCGCCTTCCCTCTTGAGCACGAACAAATCCCTCCAAGCATTCTTTGACGACCCGCGACGGAAGATTAAAAAGATTTGCTTGAAAGGGATAACGCGTGTAGCGTCCGCAGGCAGAGATCCACGCACTTCTCTCGTGTTTGACAAACTGTTTCCCAAGCAACCGTCGCACAAGGTTAAAAACATAAGGGTTCTTGAAATGCAGCAGGTGGCCGCTGTAATCAAAAGTAAAACCATGGATTCTCTTGGAACGACAAAGCCCCCCCACCTCGTCTTCTTTTTCAAAAACGAGGCAAGAAACACCCTTCAGCCGTAAATGCCATGCCGCACTTAGGCCTGCGATCCCGGCTCCTAAAATAAGTATTCTCTTTTGAGATCTCAAATTTACACACGGCCCATTTTTTTAATTAAAATGAAACTCCCCAGTCCCACAAAGACAACCATTATGATCTCAAAAAGGTTGGGAGCTTTACTCAGGGTGAGCCCACTGATAACAAAAAAAAGGGTCCACCCCATCATCAAGGCCAAAGCTTTTTGCTTTGAATATCCTTTTTTTAAAAATCTCAACGCCATGTGGTCATCGCTTTTATTGAATGCTGACTTTCCTTTTTGGATGCGCATCAAAATGAGAAACAGCGTGTCGAGAATAGGAAATCCCAATAGAAGCACGGGGGCAAGAAGCGCGACGGTTCTTTCGAGTGTTGCATAGCGCGCAGTAAGACTGATCGCTGCCAACACGAGTCCTAAAAAGTGGCTTCCGCTATTCCCCATGTAAACTTTTGCCGGAGGAACATTGTAAATCCAAAAACCAAAAACGGTTCCGCCCAGAACGCAGGAAAGGGTCAGGGTTAAACTGTCCCCGCCCAGGGCTGAAATAACACAAAAACCGGAAATGATCACAAGCGACGTCCCACCCGTCAATCCATCCATCACATCCAGCAAATTCATGGAATTTGTGATTCCAATGATCCATAAAAGAGAAAAAACGACATTCCATGGATCACCCACATAAGCAAAATTTGTCCTTACGCCGAACCTTATCAGAATAGATGCGGCGATCAACTGCACCACGAACTTCTGGGGCACGGATAGCTCTCTCTGATCATCGTCAATGCCGGCGATGAGTATGACGACCGAAGCAATCAAAATCCCTTGGATCTCCCGAGGAAGACCGGCAACGGGGGGGCCGTTCAACAGGAAACCTGCAAAGAAAGCCATTCCCATGCTGATTCCTCCGATCGAAGGAACTCCTTTGGAAGTCAAAAAATTCCACCGATGGGAGGCCTCCTTAAGCAACAGTAGGAATAACACGGATAATAAAAAACTGCTTAATGTCGCCGCTACGGGACTAACGAGCATACGCTATTCCTTTTGCTTCGACAAGTTTTTGGTACAAATCTTCGTGAGTTTTTACCATGGTTTCCGTGTCAAATTTTTCATTAATGCATTGTTTTGCGCTTTGGGTGATACGATTTTTGAATGAAGCATCTCGTAAAAGAATACGTACCTTTTCTAACATAAAAAACATGCCGTGGCAAGGCACAAGAAATCCCGTCTTCCCTTCCACGACCACTTCGGAAATACCTCCCGTGTCAGTTGCCACAACCGGCACCCGGCTCGCCATCGCTTCCAGGACCGCAATCGGCAAACCCTCCCACAGGGATGTCAGCACAAAAATATCCATAGCTGACAAGACCCTGGGGATATCTCTTCGCCAACCCGTTAAAACAAATCGGGAACCCAAATTGAATTCCGCGATTAATTTTTCAACTTTTTTGCGAAGAACGCCGTCCCCTACCAGCAAAAATCTGGCTTGGGGCAAAATTTGACTTATCAAAAAAGCGAGTTGCACAAAATCCTCCGGTGCTTTTTGCGGCTTCAGGCAGGCGATCGTTCCGACCACCAGCGCGTCATCGCTGATCCCAAGCTCCTTCCGGATGGATGGGTCGCTCATGCCGAATTGGGCTCTATCGATCCCGTAGTACAACAGGGAATATTTGTCATGCGACCCTATCTTGTGATTCAGACCTTTTTGTCTGTCATGGTTTGATACAACGATTATTTTGTCCGTAAATTTCGCGCTAAGTCTTTCGAGCCCGACATAGAGTTTTTTAAGAAACGGTTGGAAATCGTTAAAAGACCATCCGTGCACAGTGTGAATAATGACCGCTGTCCTGGCCAAGGCCCCGGCCCACCGGCCCAGAATGCCTGCTTTGGAACTGTGTGTATGAATGATATCGATCTTGTTCTTTTTAATAAACCTCACCATCTCAATCGTCGCCAAAAGATCTTTTGGGAAATCAATCGGCCGTTTTAAATGCCTGGACCTATAAAAGGTCAGATCACTTATGGACAGGGCCTCTTCCACAAGCAGTCCTTCCTGGGCAGTAAACAGAAAAAGGTTAAAACGGTCTTTGTCGATCCGGCGGATTAACTCTAGGAGCTGCCTCTGGGCACCGCCCAACTCTAATTGGGTGACTACATAAAGAATATTGATCTTTCGCATTACAGAAACGCTCCTTGAACTATTCTTTCGGAAATTGCCCTCTTCATCAGCCGCTGTGAAACCTCTCGGACAACTAAAAAATCCCGCCGTGAGTAAAAAGAAAAAGGGGCCCTCTATCCGCCTTCCGTACAAACGCAATTTTTCCCGGCTTCTTTGGCTCTATATAAAGCTGCATCGGCGCGATGGACCATCGGATCGGGAACATTCTCCCCGGGATGACGAACAGCAACGCCAAGACTCACCGTGACCGGGATCTGCTTCCCTTCCCATTCAAACTTTGTTTCTTCGATTTTCTTCCTGATGCGCTCGGCCGCAATCTCTGCCGCCTCTTGAAGACCGGCCTTCCGAAGCATGACGATGAATTCTTCGCCTCCGTAGCGAGCTGCGAAATCGATCTCGCGAAAAGGCCGGCGTTTCCGGATAAAAGCGAGGATGAGCGCTGCCGTTCTTTTGAGAACCATGTCCCCTGCAGGATGGCCATAGGTGTCGTTGATCTTTTTAAAGTTGTCGATGTCGAGCAGGATGATCGACAGGGATTGTTTGCGGACACTTGCTTCGCGCACAATCTGGTTCATGATCAGGCGAAAATGACGGATCACATAAAGCTCGGTCAGGCCGTCCCGCGTGGCGAGATGGAAGAGATGAGATCTTTCGCGTGTTGCGGTGGTCTGGATATAGATTGCTGAAAAAACGAAAAGACAAAACATGAGCAGCGCCGGATAGACCACGTAGAACCATAAATGCCATTTTGCGAAAACTACGAGACAGAACACAAACCATCCTGCGACAAGTAAAAGCCCCGCGACGAGCGACCATGCTCCGCTAAGCATGACAAATAGGACCGTAGCCAGGCATCCGCTCCCTAAGAGACAAAGGATATTTCCCAGGAACGAAACCGGGCGCACCCAGTTCCCGGTCAAAGCCGCATTCAAAACCTGTGCGTAGACACCGATCCTCGCATACGCGATGCTGAGAGGCGTAACCCTAAGTTCCGTCGCAGCAGACGCAGTGGGGCCCACAAGACAGATCTTTCCGGCAATCAATCCGGGATCAATGACTGGCCGTATCCCTTTCTGGATTGCATAAAAACTGTGAATCAGATCCGCATAACTGTAGCGCATGAGCCCGTAGTCCCACCCCTTGCTCCAGGGAATAAGGATCTTCCCCTGAGCATCTTCAAGCACCTTCCATTCTTGAGGCGGGGGAATGGATTTTTTCATCTGGTCAAATGCCACACGCAGCGGAAGGAAAAGATGTCTCTCTTTTCCCTCTGTGATAAAAGGATCGAACCTCCTCAGGGTGCCGTCTGTGTCCGGTGCGAGATAACTGTGGCCGGTCGCTCGCGCTTTTTTTTCGAACTCCGGCATGGCGTGAACCCATATCTTCTTGCCCCCACCGTCATCCAGCATCACAGGCATTCCGTGTATCCAGAATTTTTTTTCTTTTTGGGGTTTCAGATCCACCGGGAGATAGAAGGGGGTTTCGACCGTTGCTAAAGATCGAACCAAGTCCTGATCATCTTTGGAATCGGTCGGTTCGGAAAGGTCAAGATCGAGAACAACCGCAGCTGCCTGCCATTCACTTAAAAGACGCATCATGATCGCGTGATAGCTTCGTGGCCACGGCCAGGGGCCAACCTCATTTAAAGTTGTTTCTGAAATCTCTATCAGAATAATGTCCGGACGAATCTGTCCCCAGGTAACGTGTTTGAGAAAACTGTCACGGACAAAATCTTCAAAACGATCCAGCCTGTGCGTTCCCAGGAGGATCGCGAAAACGCCAATGATCAGGAAGTAGGCCCCAAAGCGAAACCAGTCCCGATAATCTCGCGAACGGGTACGTGTAAAAAGTTTCTCGGTCGCTTCAATGGGTTCGTGAGAAGTCATGAAATAGGGGAAACCCCTACGAAAAGTTGATGATGTTTCCCAAAGGAATGCGCCATGAGAGAAAATTCTACCGCATTTTTCTTTAAAGAGCCAGCAAAGGCACGAGAATGACACCTCACGCCGCGACCGGTCTCCGGCTCTTACGGCCCGGCAGGTCCCACCGGTTCATGCTTCCGTCCCTAACCTCAAGGAAGATTGTGCCGGAAGCTTGCTTCAATTTCCGGGTAATCCAACGGATTCTTTTCTTTTTCGCCAATCACCAGCTGATTTTCTCTTGGTCAGAAGCCAATGAACGCCTGCATCTCCCCCTTTCTCTTTTTTTCATAACGCTTCCCTGCGGCTATTATACTTTGCAGGTGTTGCGCCAAATTACCGGAGATGTCCCGTGTCAAAAGAAAAAATCATCGTTGTTCTTCCCGCCTACAATGCGGCTTTGACCCTGGGGAAAACCGTTGCAACTATTCCCAAAAGTCACGCCGACGAGATTATTTTGGTCGATAACGGTAGTAAAGATGATACCGTCAGGATTGCCAAACAACTGGGTTTGATTGTTATAGAGCATCCCCAGAACCGCGGTTATGGCGCCAATCAAAAAACATGTTATCAGTTAGCGTTGGAAAGAAATGCTGATTATATCGTTATGCTGCATCCGGATTATCAGTATGACGCACGGTTCATTCCTACTGCAATTGAAATTCTTAGGTTGGGAACATGCGATGTGATCCTCGGCAATCGGGTCAGGACCCGCAAGGAGTGTTTGACCTCAGGGATGCCTCTTTACAAATATTTGGAAAACCGGTTTCTTACCGGAATCGAAAATATTGCATTGGGACAAAATTTAGGAGAATTTCATTCGGGATTTCGTGCCTATCGAAGATCGGTGGTGGAAACGATACCTTTTTCCCAAAATTCCAATGATTTTGTATTTGATGCTCAGTTTTTAATACAGGTTGTTCATTTTGGTTTTAAAATCGGAGATATCCCCATGCCCGTGCGCTATTTCAAAGAGGCGTCGTTGATCAATTTGGGGCACAGCATTTGTTATGGGCTGGCATCACTGGGAGCGCTATGGATTTTTTATCTTCATCGGCTGGGATTGATAAATTCCGCTCTTTTTTGTTCGCAAAAACCCGCAAAATAAACTCTCCTCGGGTCGTCCTTTCCTCAGTCCTGATTTTAGTCATTACCTTTATGGCGTTTGCCCCCTGCCTGAAGAATGGTTTTATTGATAGTTGGGATGATCGCGAATATGTAACGCAAAACACAGTCATTCAGCATTTATCACCCCATAGCATGGCGCGAATTTTTTCGACTTTTTTTGCCTCCACCTATCTGCCCCTGACGATGCTGAGCTATATGTTTGACTATCGGTTCTTCCGGCTGGATCCTTTCGGGTATCACTTGACCAACCTGATCTTTCATTTGTTGAATTGTTTGCTCGTGTTTTGGTTTGTCCGGTTGTTATCTTGGAATGCCCTCGTTTCTTTCATCGCGGCCATCTTCTTTGGAGTCCACCCTCTGCATGTTGAATCGGTAGCGTGGATCAGCGAGCGAAAGGACGTTCTTTATTCGTTCTTCTTTTTACTGTCGATGATCTGTTACTGTCATTACCTGCAAACCCGGAAAACAGGAAAGGTTTACTGGCTTGCGGTGGTTTTTTTTGTTTTTTCTCTCATATCAAAAGCCATGGCAATCACATTGCCCCTTTTGTTGCTTCTTACGGATTATCTCAAAGGAAGAAAGTACGATCGCGGAATGATCGCGGACAAGATTCCTTTTCTGATTTTTGCTGTTTGTTTTGGCATTCTTGGAATTTATGGTCAGGGGCCCACGCTCCAGAACGAGCTGCTGCTGGGTTTTTTCGATAAGTGCCTTATGCAGTTATTTTTTATCTCGGCAAGATCCTGCTGCCCGCAGGGCTTTCCTGTGTCTATCCCTATTCAGGGATCAAGGATATTTCGATCTATTTATTTTCACTTGCCGGTTGCTTTGCCATTCCTGTTTTAATGATTCGTTCGGCCAAGTACACAAAAAAGGTGGTTTTCGGCATTTTGTTTTTTCTGGTAACGCTTCTGCCTGTTCTGCAATTTATACCCATGGGCTCTACAATTGCGGCAGATCGTTACGCGTATATGGCCTCGGTTGGTTTTTTTTATCTGATCGCCGAAGGGATTGTTTGGGCCTATGGGAAAACAGCTGAAAAGAACCGCCGTCTTGGTGTTGCGCTGATCATTGTTCTTTTAATCCTGATTACCGGGAGTCTGTCTGTTTTAACTTGGAATCGGTGCGCTGTCTGGAAAGACGATATTACGTTATGGGGCGATGTTTTAAGCAAATATCCGAACGCGCTTGCATACAACCGGAGAGGAATATATTTTGCGGAGAGAAAAGATTATGACAGGGCCTTGGGCGATTTCAAAAAAGTGCTTCTGTATGCGCCTTATGACACTGATGTTTACATCAATCTTGGAAATTTATATAACGCCATGGGGGAAAA
>Ga0265297_10005193_pt1 | contig 20231 bp, 18 predicted proteins | sample Munlanlwell13791_FD_192502 | JGI IMG/M metagenome (GOLD analysis project Ga0265297, IMG submission 192502) | Leachate microbial communities from a municipal landfill in Southern Ontario, Canada - Leachate well 137-91 | ecosystem: Engineered > Solid waste > Landfill > Unclassified | place...
AGGCGGCCTCGTCGACCACGGGACTAGTAATCCTCTCCCGTCATCGGCTCTTCCCCGCGCGGCTGGCTGAGCAGATCTTCCGCCTGCAGCTCCGTTTCGGCAAAGATGGTCTTGATGGTCTGGGCTTCGCCGAGATCGGTTTCGCGACGCAGGCGCTTGGCTTCAGTCGAGGCCTCCTTGAAGGCCTCGAACTGGGTGATTTTCTCGAGCCGCGGAACCGGGCCGAGCGAGGTGACACGATAGATGTAGTACGGCATCTGACTTACTCCACGTAGCGCTTGGTCGCCTTGCGGCGGCCGGGTTTCGATTTCTGGATGATGACCCCTTTGACCGCGTCGAGGTCGGGAATATCCGCGGCGGGATAGGCCGCGTTCAGGGCCTGCAGTCTCCAATCCGCACCATGCTTCACCAGCTGGCGGAAAATCCATTCGTCGTTGAGCCGGGCGAGGACAAAAGAGCCGTCGGTAGCGAGTCCTTCAGGTTCGATCAGGATGATTTCACCTTCGACGAACTCGGGCTCCATGCTGTCGCCGAGCACCATCAGGGCGAAAGGCTCGGCGGAGGAACAGGCATCGAGTTCGGGATCGACCCCTTGCGGCTGGATGGGGATGATGCGCTTCGTCTGGGTCATGGTGATTGGGTCATGCTGTCAAAAGGCCTCGATATGCAATTGTTGCGGCGGCACTCCGGCGGCGCGCAGAACCGCCGCCAGCGGTTCCACCCGCTCGGCCGCACCGGCCAGGTACACGTCGCTCGTCAGCAAGGCGGCATTCGCCGCCAGAGCTGGCAGGTCATCGGCTGCCAGCGGCCGGTAGCTGAACTCGTCGAGAGCCTCGTCCCAGGCGCGGCACTGGTTGGGCAGATACTGGCCGCCCGGTTGCGAACTCGCCCAGTAGAGCGAAATGGACTCGGCGGCATCCACCGCGATGGCATGTTCGATCAAGCTGTTGACCGGCGCAAAGCCCTCGTCGATGGCGATGAACACCAGGGGTCGGGACGAGTCCTTCTCCAGCACGAAACTGCCCCAGGGGCCCCATACGGAAACGTCGTCGCCCGCCTTGATCCGGCCATCGAGTACGGCTTGAGAAAAGTCGGCGCTGGCGAGACGGCGATCCGTGCGACAGAGATGGAAAATCAGGTTGCGGTCGTCACAGGGACAACTCGCCACCGGGTATTCGGCATGCAGGTCGCTGCCTCCGGCCAGCCCGGTGACGCCGAGGGTGACCCGCTGCCCGGCGAGAAAGCGCAGGCGGTTGCTGCGCGGCGTTTGCAGGTGCAGGCGCATCATCTCGCCGTTCAGCGCCTCGACCTTGCGCACCTTGGCGACGACGCGCTGCTCGGGAATATCCGCGGGGGCATCCGCTTCGAGCATTTCGAGTACGACATCGGAACTGAGCGCCGTGCAAGCGCACATCAGCACGTGGTTCTGGGCCTTCTCGGCTTCCGAGAAGCGGTAGTCGAAAGGCGCCACTGCTCGCGCCTCGCCGCTCACCACGCGCGCCTTGCACAAGCCGCACACACCGTTGCCGCAACCATAATTGGGAGTCAGCCCGGCGCGCAGTGCCGCCTTGAGCAGCGTCTCCGAACCATCGACAAAGAATTCGCGACCCGAGGGTTTGACTGTAACGTGCGCCGACATGACGCGCAGCATAGCATCGAGCGCCGCCATGTCGGCTGCAGGCGCCGGAGCGGCCAGCGCCTGTGCCAGGCCCTCGTCGAGCAGGCGCCGCAACTCGTCTGCGGCGGGTGCCGGCACGGCGGCGAGGCGCGCGTGCAGTACCTCGAACAGGGCGTGGTAGCGGGTCAAGGTCCGCTGCAATTCGGCGAGTTCCTGTCCCTGCGCAAACAGGCGTTGGGCCAGTGCCTCCTGCGTCGGCAGGACGCGCTCGCGCAGCCGCCGGGCGAATGCGTCCTCGCGAATCGCGCGCGTCTTTTCAAAACTGCCGGAGTCGTCGAGATTCAGATCCGGCCATGCACGCTGCAAATCGTCGGCAGCTACCATGCCGTCGAACGAACGCAACTCTCCTTCACGGATGCGCTTCTGCAGCGCAACACGCGAAATGCCGAGCAGGTGCGCGGCGCGGGAAAGGGTCAGCCATTGCGACATGCCTGCCAGCATAGCGAAGCGGCCCCCCGCTGCAAATCCAGATTTTTTATGGTCGCTTGAGCACAGCGAGTTCGGGCCGACGACTTGCTCAGTCTTCGTGCCGGATCACCATCCCTATGGCGTTGCTCGCGGTAACCTCGACTCTCAACTCGCTTTTCACTCGCTTGCCGGCAAGCGCGCCGGGGGCATAGCGGGCCTTGGCGAATGCCTGCAGTGCTTCACGGGCGAAGCTGGGGTTCGTGGTTTCGAGGATTTCAGCGTGGTCGACCTGCCCTCGTTCGCTGATCAGCAGGCGCAGGCGCGTGACCGAATCAGGATAGATACGCCCTGCTTCCTCCTGCAGCACGGTGCCGATCGGAAAGGGGCGCCGGTTCAGTTCCCTCGCCGTGAAGTAAATCGGCATGGGTGCTTGCGGCAGGGGCATCGACAAGGATGCTGAACCACCCGGCGGTGTTTCCGGCACCGTGTCGGCGTCCTCCGCCTCCAAGCCGTCATGTGTCGACGGATCCCGGGATACCGATGAGACCGGTCTGGAATCGCCCTCGGGAAGAGAGACGGTCGGCGCGATCAGGGTAGCCTCGAGCATGCGCGACGCCAGCCGGAAAAAGTGGTGCCCATGCTCGATGGGCACCACCAGTAACGCCGCATGCAGACATAAGGATGCCAGCAGCGCCTCGATTAAGGAACGATTTCCCGCCACGTCAGACGGCGCCCTTCCGGGTTCCCCACACTGAATGGGGGTGTCAAGGTCGGCTGCTTCGCGTCTGAGGTCGTGGCGACGACCACAGTTTTCCCGCTGGGGAGACGGATTACGTTCAAGCCGACAACGAGAGAATCTGAAAGTCGCTCTCCGACCTTTTTTAGGGGATCGCTGCTGCTGACCGCACAGCCGTTGGTCACGTTGAAGTAGTTCAGCCAGCTGTAGCCGCCGACACGACAGGCCCCAGGAATCGGCACGTTGGAGCCGGCGACCAGCGACCCGAGTTGCAGCTTCATGTCCACGTTGATGCGCTCACCGGTATCCGGGAGATCGACATACCACCCATTGCTGGCAACGGCGCAACCCTCTACCGAGCGTGTGGCCGCCAGGCCCGAACCCGATTGCGTAATGGTTTGCCTGGTCAGGGTTGCCCGCAGGTCGGCAATGACCGGCGTCCCCGCAACGGCGGGCATCGCCAGGGTATCCTTGATGCCGTAAATGCTCTGTACCTGAGTCGTCGCCGGGTCCGAGTCGCCCAGGTATTTTCCGGTACCAATATAGATATGAATATCGGGCCCCACCTGCGCCAGTTCCGGCCGGGTGGTGATCGGCTGGGGAGTGCCGCCGGCATCCTTTGCCGTGGCCAACAGCGTCGCCTCGCGTCCTGTCGGGGTCATCGCCGCGATGTCATTGACGTCGAAGCGCCAGATGTTGCCAAGCATGTCGGCGCCATAGACGTGATTGACGGTATTGTCGATGATCGGATCGCCGACGGCCCATCCCGCGATCTTGTTCAGGCCGGATGGCGTCGCGGCCGATCCGGCCCCCGTGGCGATCTTGTACAGGATGTTGGCGGTCCCGGCTTCCAGGACATAGAGGTAGCCGTTGCCGTTCGTGTTGTTCAGGCCCGAGGTGACGAGCACGACCCAGCGGCCATCCATCAGCTTGACGACCATGGGATTGCCGAAACTGTAGCCCATATCGGCATCGGTGAATTCCCAAAGCGCCTTCGGAGTGGCCGGGTCCGTGATGTCGAGGGCGTAGTAGCCCTTGCCGCCCTTGTTCATGCCCGCCACCAGGATGGTTTTCCATTTTGGAACCGCGTCGGCGGAATCGAAAATATCAGCAACAATCGGCGTGCCGTCGGTGAAGTAGTGATGGTTGGTCGGGTAGTCCGTGTTGGCAAGCTGATTCAAGGCCGGCAGCGACATGGTCGGCATGAATGCCCACAGTTCGGCGCCACTGGCGGGATCGGCATCGAACGCATGCAGCATGCCGTCGTTGGCCGCGACATAGACCACGGGTGTCCGCCCGGAATTGGCGGTCTTGAAGTCGGCGTATCCGGCATCCGTGTATTGCGCAAACGGCTTGCGCACGAAAACCGGCTGGGCATTGACGATATCGCCGAGCACAGCGCTCCGCTGCCGATACACCTTGTTGGTGTTGGTCACATAACCTTCGAATCCCCGCTGTCCCCGGATGAAGTTCACCATATTTGCGTCGGCTGCCAGCGTCCGCTGATCGACGGTGCCGCCGCTGCCATCGCTCATGGTCGAGTACTGATCGAGCGTGGCAACCACGGCTGCGTTGAAGTGTGCCTTTTCGGCCGCGTTGAGTTCGCTTGACGCTGTGCCGGTGGGATTGCCCGAGGCGTCGCAGGTGTAAGTGTTCCAGGTGAAGTTCACCAGGTTGTTGGTGGCGCCGGGGCGGAACAACTTGATGACGCGCGTGTCGCAAGCGTCCTTGGCCTTGTTCGCGAGTTCCTCCGCCGCCGACCAGATCGGGGTTTCGGAAACCGTGCCGTCGGTCAGGTTGATTTCCTTGGCCTCCAGGTCCCCTGTCCATATGCCTGTGGTGTACTTCGCGGTGAAGGCGTAGTTGTCGCCCGAAACCGGCTCGAGGTTGGATGTCGCCGCCGCCGCCGCCGAGCCGACGCGGTCATTGATGCCAGCCAGCGCGCGAGAAAGGCCGGTCGAGACATCCTGCGGGTTGGAGGCACTGAAGTAGAGGCCGCGGCCATTGACTGCGGCGTGCCAGAGATCGTCAAGTTTTGCCGGCTCGGAACTACCGGGGCTCGGCCAATTGGTGTTGCCATCACGAATATTCTGGAAGTCGCCCGTCTTGGCCGTCCGATAGTCGCTGGTATACGCCGTCACTCCGTCGAGGCCCAAGCCCATGGTGAAGGTAGTCATGTGCTGCCAGTGAGCCTTGTCGTCCTCGTCGGGGTTGTCGCTTTGAGCACCCTTGGGGACGTTGTTCTCGCAGACGTTGACGTTGGTGACACCCCCTTTGCAGCGGGTGCCGCTTGCCAGGCAGTACGCCGTCTCGGTCTGCCCGGTGGCCACCCGCTGCGCATCGGTCATCGTGTCCCAGTTGCAGGCGCGCAAATCGGTGGAGTAGTAATACTCGGCGACGTCCGCCAGCGTGTCCGAGGTGCCGCCAGACGCCCCCGAGGTGGTAACGCAGGGGTACGCGGCGCACCCTGCCGGAGGCGTCGGTAACTCGGCGGCCGTCGGGCGCTTCGGGTTCGGCGAGGGAAGCGCCGGGGGAGTCACATAGCAGGTTGCATCGTAGGTAAAGCTGCCGGTGGTGGTAGTGGTGGTCGGCGTCCCCACCTGTTCGTCGCCGCTCATCTGGACCGTCGTTGTCGTGTAAGTCGTGGTTGCCGAGATTTTGTTGCCCGGTGTTGCCGAGGCGACCGTCTGGCAAAGGGTCTCCAGCCCGCTGCCGTCCGGACCGGATGCAGTGCAAGTGGCGACGTTGGTCCAGTCGGTAACGACAAGCGACTGACATTCCAGTGTGGCAGACGGCGTGCAGGCGCCGGCCGTATTGGTCCATGCCCCGGTGGGAACGCCGGTGCAGGTGGTCACCAATCCGCTCCATGTTGTTCCCGGGGTACATGGGACCCCGGTCTCCTCTGAAATCGTTACGTTCCTGCACTCGCGGCGCCATTGGCCGTCGGTGTCCGCAGTGCATGAACCGGCGTTGTACCAGGCATTCCAGCTAACCTGGCACTCACGGGCGTCGCCGTCCCAAGTGGAGCCATTGCTGCTGTCGGTATTCATCGGATTGGCAGTACAGGAATCCGTACCATTCCAACTGCCCCAGGATTCATACCGGCATTTGGTTCGATCATCGCCTTGCGTGTCCCATGTACAGGTATCTTTATCAGTCCATGATTTCCAGCTACTACCACCGTTGGTTGATATGCTCCTTTGCAGGTTCGCGCGCCTTCTTTCCAACTCGCCGTCACGTCTTTGGATCTGGGTAACCAGTTTTCCGGTTTGTACGGGTCGCGACTGCCATTGAACGACTTTCTGCTGCGCCTGCGGCAGCGAGCAGCTTGCATAGGAGTACAGATTGGAGGCATCCTTGGTGGTGCGGGTGGTGGTCGCCCCGTCGTAGATCGGATAGGTCACTAGGGCGATTTGCTCGCTTGCCGGGATCGTCGTCGCGCCCATCGCACCGTAGACGCCGTCCTGATTGCCGACGCCGCCGCCGCCCAGGGTGACGCCGGCATTGCCGTTCCAGTAGCCGTCCGTGGTCAGAATGGAAAAATTCTGCTGGCACGAATACTGGACCGGGTCGTCGGTTCGATTCGTGGTGTCGGTGATCATTCCCGAATTGATTCCGTCGCTGATGCCGCTGTAGTAACGCCCGACGCGGGACAGCGCTTCCCGCAGGGGAGTACTATCGTTACCGACCTGCTGGTAGAGCTTGTCGATCCACAGCTTCTTTTGATCGATGGTGTATTCGGCCAATGTGAGGAATTTGCCGGAACTGACCGGATTGCCCGGATTGATGGTGACAAAGCCGACGCGGTACTTGCTCTCGAGGCCGAGAAACGCCTTGCCTGTGGCGGATTTCATCATGGACATGCGGTCAACGTAATAGCTGCGCCAGTTGGCGAAGTTCTGGCGTTCGTCGGTGGCGCCCGGACCGGAGGCTCCGGTTACAACGGTCTTGCGCCAGAGTGGGGTTTTGCCGCCTGCGGCACAAGTGGTGGTTACCCGGGTGCCGTCCGTGCATATTTCTGCGGTCGTCGAGTCGCTGCTGCTGGCGAGCGACTTGTTGCAATCGCCCGCGAGCGGCACCAGGGTCGTGGCTCCCAAGTAAGTCCAGTAGTAGGCTGGCTGCGCGGTATCGCCCGAATGCGCTTTGAATGAAGTCTCCAGATTCCTTCGCGACAATGTTCGCCCGGTATAGGAATAGAAACCGTCCTCGTAGGCGGAGGTAAAGGTCGCCGGCGAGGCGCTGTTGATGTCCTCGATGGTCTTGGTGGTCGTGCCGACGACGATTTGCGGCGTATCGTAGGTCACCTCGGGATTGTAGAAGACCTTGTTGCACTTGCTGTTGCGGAAACCGACATACTGCTTGTTGTTACCGACAGCGTCGGGCATGTACTCCCATTCCATCGATCCCGAGTCATCCAGGATGAACATCACGTTGGGCTTGACGGAGTCCGACGAAGTGGATGCCAGCGGCTTGTCGGCAATGTCGGTCACCGCCCCATGGGACGGCAACGGGAGCAGGCAGACAATCAGCAGGCCGATGGCGGATTTTTTCGAAAGTGTCTTCATGGCGATGACTCCTAGTACATCGTGATCTGGGTATAGGCGAGCGAGTTGCGAGGCCCCCTGACCCGTGTCGTGATTCGGTAGTAGGGCTTCATGATGCTGGTGAGCGACTGGGTGCCATAGGTGACGCTCGCTTTTCCGCCGCTGCCGGTATTGACCTGGGAAACGACGCACTCCTGACCGATCTTGTCCAGTTCTCCCGTCATGCGGCAAAGGCGATGAACCACATAGCGGATCTCGTTTCCAGCACCGTCATCGGTCGCGGCCAGAGTCGAGGAGCTTGACCAGTCGAAGGTGCCGGGATCGAAAACGGGCGCACCGGCGCTATTGCAGTTGACGTCGGTAGCGGCATGCGTGCTGTTGGTGTAGCAGGCGGCTGGAAAGTACCCGGCCACCGCCCCGTAGAGCCCCGCGCCTGTTTGCGAGGTCAGCCAGGTGCGGCCGGCTTCCGAGCCTTGCTCCGCCGCGGAAATCGCCGAGGACGTGAAGGTGAGGTTGCCCGCGATCACGGCGCCGGCGCTGATTTTGCGGAACAAGGCGATGCCGGCCATCATCATGGCAGTGAGCATGATCAGGGAAATGATCAGGGCAACGCCCCGTTGAAATGGCTTCACCACGCGTTTATCCATATCATGTTGCGCAAGGGAACCGACACTTCGAAAACGTTGTAGCGGTAATTGCGCCAGTTATTGACGCCAAGGTTCGAAGCGCCGGAGTCGGTCGTGCCATCGACATTCGTCATGGTGAAATTGCCTCCCGACCAGGCCGGGTTCGCCGTGGTGACTGCTTCCTTTTCGTAGGCCTCGCCACGAACCAGCAGGCCGAAGCGAATCATTCGAAGCTGGGTCCAGGCCGCGGGATCGGCATCCTGCCAGGTGTCGATCCGCGTATCGCCGTCAGCATCGAGACCGTACTGGGCCTGCAGATTGACGACGCCGTCGCCGACGTCGCCGGCGGTTTCGGCATTCAGGGCGTTGTATTTTGTCAGTGCGATACGGGCACGCACCGCCCAGATATTGAGTTGGGGCGCGTGCCCCATTACGTGCACAGTCCCGTTGGTGGCAGGAGTCACCCCAAGTCCCGCAGACGTGTTGTAGCGCGGCGTGACCGAAACGCCGTTATACGTGTAGGCGGTTGTGGTGTGGTCCACGGTTTGGCCGTCCGCATTGGTATTGTCCGTTATTTCGGCCAGGCGGCATCCGGCAGCGGTGGCGACGACCACCTTCTCTGCCAAGCCCAAGCCGCCCCGGTTCAGCAGCATGGTGAAGGTCTCGTCCGTTGACAGGACGGAATAGGTCGACGACGGAGCTTCAGCGTTCCCGTACAAGACGTGAATTTCGTCGGCAGCGCCGGACGCGCCCTGGATGATCCGGACGGGAACCAGCGGGAAGCTGAATGTCTTGACGCCTGTCCGACTATTGTCATACGCGAGCACATTGCAGCCCAGCAGCGCCGAGTTGCCAAATCCCATGCCGCCGTTGCGGAGATCCCGTTCCAGATGAAAGGCCCCGACGGTACCGGCAATATGGGCATCGCCCCCCGAGGAAATGGAGCGCTTTTGGCGCGTCCAGTTGTCCTGAACCTGGAACATTGCGACCATGCCGATCAGCGCAAGGGCGACGCCAACCAGCACTTCGACGAGAGTGAAGCCGTGTTGTGATTTCAACTGATCGCCCCCATCAGGACAAAGCGGCGGGGGACGTCCAATCCTGGCTGCTGCCAGCAAATGACGATGCGCACCTGATTGGTCGCAGCGTTAACCCTGATCTGCTCCGTGGCGTCCGGCAGGGATGTCCTTGCGACCTCGCGAATGTCGTCCACCCATGCGGTAACCAGCGGATTGACGGACTCGGTGCCGGAAAGCACGCACTGGTCGCCGGTGCTGTTGTGGTCGAACGAAGCGAGATCGGCTGTGAAGTTGGCCAGCGAATCCCTTCGTACCGCCCCCTGAATGACCCCCATCATGCGCTCGGCCAGTTGGGCGGCCTCGATGCGATAGCGGATGTCGGTGTTGGCGGCGACTCCCGAACCCTGCAGGCCAATCAGCCCGAGGATGCCGATGGCGAAGATGACCATCGCCATCAATGCCTCAAGCATGAACGAACCCCGCTGGCGCGTCTTCAATTGCATGATCGCGTATCCGTCAAATCGGCGATGGAGGGATCGCACAGCTTGACTCGTCCGGTGGTCGTGACGGTGACGCGCATGCAGCGGATCGGCCCGCCAGATGCCACGCAGGTGCCCCCGGTATCGTGGGTAAAGTTGAAGTTGGCCCGTTTGGCCAGGGTCGTACCCCCCAATGCGGTGAACGCCACGCCCGTCAGGGCCGCGCCGTCCTGATCCACTCCGGTTACCGTGACGGGAGCAACGGTCCCGCTCCCGCCCTCGACCAAGGCCATTCCATCTATGAAGGAGGCTCGATCGAAGGTTCGAACCGCCCAGCCCTTGGCGGTGGAAATTCCGTCGTTGGCCAAACCTGCCGCAGTGGGAGTCGCCAGAAGAACAATTTCCACTTGCGCGTTTCGCTGGGCGGCTTCCGCCTTGGCTGTCATGACGGATGAAACGAACACATCTGCGGCATTGCGCACGCGGCTGTTGTCCATGTAACTGGTCGCCATCGGCAAGGCCAGTGCCAGCAGGATTCCCATGATTGCGAGCGCAACAACGGCCTCAACCAGCGAAAAGCCCCTTTCTGCCCCGGCGATTCGCGGCCGCGACGAAACCCTGCCGCCTCGCGTGCGGCATGGTTTGACAGTGGATGTATTCTTGCGCATCAGCACCCGCCGCCCTTGGTTCGTACCCAGCAATCGGTCGCAGGCGCCGTCCAGCCGGAGCCGACGCCTTCGGTCTTGCGTACGTTGGCCTGGTCGATCGACAAGATAAATCCGCTCATCGAGCCAGCTCCGGTCGCCACGACCTTGTAGGTGGTTCCGGTCAGATTGGCGACAGGACAGGAAAACGTGAAATTCGTGGTGCTGGCCGGAAGCGGCGCCTGGGTCCCCGCGACGCAAGCGCCGACATAGGTCCGGTTGTCCTGGAAATGACGCTCCATCTTCACCCGCATGTCCGCAAGCGGTCCGACGGCTTCGGTGAGCTTTGATTTAGTCACGTATTCCGTGTAGTTCGGAATGGCGACACCGGCAAGGATGCCGATGATCGCCAGGACGATCATCAGTTCAATCAGTGAAAAGCCGTGTTGGCGGCGGTCGGAAATTTTGCTCATCATGAACCTCCAGTACGTTTCGAATGATTATCCTGCCGGTCTTGCTCCGCCATCAGCAAAAGCGGATTACTCATAGGGTAAACCTGACCCCCGGGAAAGCCGGCCTGAGTCTTGTTGACCGCTGCGGCGTCAACCCGCGCAGCGTCACCCGCTGACTATAATCGGCAGCACGCCGCTTATTCGGAGTTTCCCTGCCGTGTCGCTCGCCCATGCCGCCGAGGATATCACCATCGCATCATCGCGGCAGTTGACCATTTCCGCCATGATCCTGATCGGCATCACGCTGGCGGTGATGACCGGCTTCACGTTCTGGTCGATGCGCCGCCGCCAGGGGCTGGCCACGCGCCGGCGGCAGGCCGAGTTGGCCCTGCGCGCCTCGGAAGACCGCCTGCGCCAGGTATCAAGCCAATTGCCGGTGGCCCTGTTCGAATATGTAGCCGCCCCGGTGCCGGAGTTTCGATCCATCAGCGAAGGCGTGGCACGACTGTTGCCCTGCACGGCGTCTGAAGCCATGGCGGACCCGCAGGCTTTTTTCGGCGGGATTCATGGCGAGGATATTGCCGGCCTGGTGTGGCGCGACGCAGCGACGCCGCCGGCGCGCGAATTCGAGTGGGTCGGACGCAGCCTGCTGGCGGCCGAACATCAGTGCTGGCTGCAAATCCGCGCCACGACGGAATTCACTGCCGGGGGTGAGCGTGCTATCCACGGCGTGATTCTCGACGTCACGGCGCTCAAGCAGGCGCAGCACGACCTCGAACGTTCGCGCCAGGAATTGCGCCGCCTGGCCAGCCACCGTGAAGCAAGCATCGAGCAGGAGCGCGCGCGCCTGGCGCGCGAGTTCCACGACGAACTGGGCCAGGTGCTGACCACCGCGCGGATGCACCTGCAATTGCTCGAACGCAGCCTGCCCGCCGATTCATCCACGCCCCGCGAAGCCGCGCGCAACATCGAAGCGATGATCGCCGAGGCCTATCGCAGCGTCAAGGCGATCGCATCCGACCTGCGTCCCGCGGCACTCAATCTGGGCCTGGCCGCGGCTGTGGAATGGTTGGCCGCCCGCGTCCTCGGCCCGGCGGCCATCCGCCACAGCATTTCGTTTACGCCGGCCGCGGACCGACTCGACGACGACCATGCGATTGCGCTATTCCGCATTGTCCAGGAATCGCTGAACAACATCGTTCGCCACGCCATGGCGCACAGCGTGCATATCACGCTCAGCCACCATGAGGGCGAGATACGCCTGCTGGTGGAAGATGACGGCAAGGGCTTCGATGCCGCACGCGTCGACCATGCGGCGCATTTCGGCTTGCTGGGAATCTCGGAACGGGTCACCGCGCTCGGCGGCACGCTGGAGATCGACAGCAGTCCCGGTGCCGGGACACGCCTTTCTGTCACACTGCCGGACATTCCGCTGCAGACAAACCTTGCGGACGGGAGCCCGATTTCGCCATGATCAGGATCATCATCGCCGACGACCATACCTTGTTCCGCGTCGGCCTCAAGCAGATGCTGCACTCCTTCGCCGGCATTGAAGTAGTGCGGGAGGCCACCAATGCCGCCGAAGCGCTCGCGACGGCAAGCGCCGGCGATGCCGACCTGATCATCATGGATCTGACGATGCCCGGCGTTTCCGGCACCAGCCTCATCGAGCAAACCAGGAAAGCGCGCCCCGACCTGCCGATTCTGGTCCTGAGCATGCACGATGAACCGGGAACCGTGCGCCGCGCTCTGCAAGCCGGTGCCTCCGGCTATATCACCAAGGGGTCGAGCCCGGATACCCTGTTCACCGCCGTGGCCCGGGTTGGCGCCGGCGAGCGCTTCATCGATCCGTCCATTGCCGAATCACTGGCTTTCGACACCGCGGCCCACGGTGCAGGCGATCCGCACCATAACCTGAGCCAGCGCGAGTGGCAGGTGCTGCGCCTGATCGCGCAGGGCGTGATGCTGAGCCAGATCGCCGAGCAGTTGCATCTCAGCCCGAAGACCGTCACCACCCACAAGGCTCACGTGATGGAGAAGCTCGGCATTGGCAACAACGCGGATCTGATCCGCTATGCCATCGAACACAAGCTTTTCGATTGAAAGCCCGTTAGCGAACCCGGGCCGACGCCACTTTGGCGGAATCCCCGGGTTGATGAGATGCAGGCATGGATTGAGGGATATGCGAAATGGACAATGAAACCCGTGGACTCGGTCTGGCCCCCGCTGCGGCGAGCGACTATCGGGAACTGGCGCGCAAGCGCCTGCCGCGACACCTGTTCGATTATCTTGACGGCGCAGCCTATGAAGAAGTGACCGCGGGCGAGAATCAACAGGCGTTTCGCCGGCTGCAGCTGCGCCAGCGCGTCATGCGCGACGTCTCCCAACTGAAGTTGTCCACTCGTGTCCTGGGCCAGGATTTGGCCTTACCCCTGATCCTCGCCCCGCTCGGACTCGCCGGCGCAATGGCGCGCCGCGCCGAGGTGCAGGCGGCGCGCGCCGCCGAACAGGCCGGGGCGGCCTTTTGCGAATCGACGGTTTCGATCTGTTCGATCGAGGAAGTTCGCGCTGCAACCAGGGCGCCCTTCTGGTATCAGCTTTACGTGATGCGCGACCGCGGCTACACCCGGTCGCTGCTGGCACGGGCGCAGGCGGCCGGTTGCCCGGTGCTGGTGTTGACGGTCGATCTCGCTGTCATGGGTGCGCGCTATCGCGACGTGCGCAACGGCATGGGGGGCGGCCTGTCGCCAGGCGGCAAGCTCACCAAGGCTTGGGACCTGCTTTCGCATCCGCAGTGGCTGCTCGATGTCGGCATCCGCGGCAAACCCTTGACCTTCGGCAACCTGACAGCGGCCGTGCCCGACGCGCGCAGCCTCCCCGAGTTCAAGACCTGGGTCGATAGCCAGTTCGATCCTCGGATCACCTGGAACGACCTGGCTTGGGTGCGCGAAAACTGGCCGGGCAAGATACTGCTCAAGGGCATTCTCGACCTCGATGATGCGCGCGAAGCAGCTGCGGCCGGCGCCGACGGCATCGTTGTCTCCAATCACGGCGGACGGCAGTTGGACAGCGTCGTAGCCAGCATCGATGCCTTGCCGCGGATCGTCGACGCCGTCGGCGACCGGCTCGAAATCCTGATGGACGGCGGCGTGCGCAGCGGACTGGATGTCGTCAAGGCGCTCGCGCTCGGCGCCAGGGCCTGCATGATCGGCCGCGCCTGGGGCTATGCGGTGGCGGGCCGCGGTGAGGCCGGCGTCACCCACATGCTGTCGGTCATGCGCAACGAAATGACGGTTGCCCTGGCGCTATGCGGAGTGACCGACGTGGCGAAGCTGGATCGGGAGACCTTGCAGGAAAGCAAGGCGGCAATCCCCGCATAAGGCCGCCATAGCGGCAGCGCCGACTCCCGCCGGGAGCCCGGCAGCACGCTCGCCGTTGAGCCATGGTCGGACGTAGGGTATCTCGATCTTAATGTTGACAAATATCAAGAACCCGCTCAGCCGAACATCTAAAATAATTCCATTGGATTTTAACTGAATCAACAGGAATGCCGCAGTGCTGGCAACCCGGAAATATGCTCCCCATCTCGATATCGCGAGGCGCAACATATCACTATCGTAATAGATGACAAATGGTGGCAAATCGCTTAACATGATAACCATACCTCAAGTAGTGGCTTTGTCTGAACGTACAGCGAAGTGGCCGCAATTGAGAACGAAATTCAATTAAGCAATGGAGAGCAAGATGGCACAGTTATTGGAATGGACCCCCGATCTGAGCGTAGGGATCGAAGTTATCGACGCCCAGCACAAGCGCATCGTCGAATACATCAACTTGTTGCACGAGGCACGTCTGCGCAGGGATCGCGAGGCGATCGCCAAGGTGATCGAAGAATTGGTGGATTACACGCTGTCGCACTTCAGCTTCGAAGAATCGATGATGGAGGAAGCCAAATATCGCTTTTTGGCGCCCCACAAGAAGGTGCATGAACTGTTCGTCCGCCGCGTCAGCGAATACCAGCAACGCTTCAAGATGGGCGAAGACGTGGAAACCGTGGCCGGCGACATGCAGAACACCTTGGTGACTTGGTTGATGAACCACATCAAGCGCGAGGACATGGATTACGGCCCGACAGTTCGCGCCAGCCTTGGCGAGGACAAGTTGAAGCACGCCTCGGCGAAGAAATCGGGCTGGCTGGAGCGATTCTTCGGCGGCAGGTAGTCAGACAAATGCAATCACCGGCATGACCGCTGCGCACTCGCGGTCATGCGCGGGATGGCGACGCGAACCCGGCTTGAGGGAAGAGCCGAATTCTTATGAATGATTTCTTGGTGCCGGGTCAGGGCAAGGTTCGCTCACGCCGAACCTTGCCGTGGGCGTCGCTCGTTTTCCTGCTCAGCGCCATTTTCGCGGCCGGTCTGATCTGGAATCAGCATCAGTATCGGCTTCGCCACGAGCGCGCCGAGGTATCGCTCCAGGTCGCCGACTACGCCCAGGCACTGGGGAACGCGATCGAGCACGCCCTGTCGGTCACCTATGCCATGGCCGCCCTGGTTCGCCATGGCCAAGGCACGGTTCGGGATTTCGACAAGCTGGCCGGTGAACTCCTGCCGTCATACCCGGGGGCCTCGGTTCTGATACTGGCACCCGACGGCATTATCGGGAATGTGGTTCCGTTGGCGGGCAACGAAAAAGCCATCGGCCTCAACCTGCTTGAAGATCCGGTGATGAAGAAAGAGGCCACGCTCGCCCGGGACACCGGCAAGCTCGTGCTGGCCGGACCGCTCAATCTGGTCCAGGGCGGCGTCGGCGTGATCGGGCGCCTGCCGGTGTTCCTGGACCACGAGGGCAAGCCCGCCTTCTGGGGCTTCACCAACGTCGTGATGCGCCTTCCGGAGGCACTGGCCGGGGCTCGGCTGCAACAGTTGGTGGACCGCGGCTTCGAGTATGAACTCTGGCGCATCCACCCGGACACCGCGCAAAAGCAGCTCATAGCCGCTTCCGCGTCCGCCGCGCTGATCGATCCGGTGGACTACGTCCTCGATCTGCCGTACGGCAAATGGACCTTGAGCGCCGCTCCGCGCCGAGGCTGGAATGGCGGGCTCTGGCTTTCGTCGAATGTCGCACTCGGCCTGTTGTTCAGCCTGCTGCTGGCGTTCGTGGCGAAACTGCTGATCGACTCCAGGGCGCATGAAGGAGAACTCGAAACGCAGGTTGTGCAGCGAACCGCCGATATCCTGGCCTCGAAAAACCAGCTGGCAGCGATGCTCGAAGCGATTCCCGACCCGATGTGGGAACTCGGGCTCGACGGGCGTTGCCATGGCTGCCATTCCTGGCGGGTCGAATCGCTGGCAACATTGATGCTCGAAATGATCGGCCACACGGTGTGCGAAACATTTCCGCCCGCAGCGGCCGACACCATCATGGCCGCCTTGAGCGAGGCCCACGCCAACGGTTCGTCGCACGGCAAGGAGATCGAGTTGCGGCTTGCGCACGCACGACTGTGGTTCGAGCTTTCGGTTGCCAGCAAAACCAGCCAGCCCGGTGAGGAAGATCGTTTCATCGTTCTCGCGCGGGACATCACCGAGCGCAAGCGCGCTGAAACGGATCTGCGCATCGCCGCCACCGCCTTCGAGTCCCAGGAAGGCATGCTCATTACCGACGCGAACAACGTGATCCTTCAGGTCAACCGGACATTTACCGAAATGACCGGCTACACGGCAGAGGAAGCCATAGGCCACACGCCCCGTCTGATCAGATCGGACAGGCACGACTCGGCCTTCTACACCGCAATGTGGGAAACACTCAGGGCGAACGGCGTATGGCAGGGCGAAATATGGAACCAGCGCAAGAATGGCGAAGTGTTCCCCTCCTTGCTCACCATTACCGCAGTAAAAGGACACGCCGGCACCATCACCCACTATGTCGGTAGCCAGCTGGACATCACCGAACGCAAGGCGGCCGAGGAAAAAATCGAGCACCTGGCCTACTTCGATGCGCTTACCGAGCTGCCCAACCGGCGCCTGCAGGCCGACCGCCTGCAACAGGCCGTGGCGACGAGCGCGCGCAGCAAGAAGCACGGCGCGCTGCTCTTCCTGGATCTGGACAACTTCAAGACCCTCAACGACACGCTGGGCCATGAGATAGGCGACCTGCTGCTGCAGCAGGTCGCCCAGCGGCTCGTCGCGTGCGTCCGCAAGGGCGACACCGTGGCCCGCCTGGGCGGCGACGAGTTCGTGGTCATTCTGGAGGGCTTGAGCGGAAAGTCGGACGAGGCCGCTGCCCAGACGGAAACCATCGGCGAGAAGATCCGCGACACGTTGAGCCAGGCCTATGCGATTGCCGGGCAGACGCAGCTCAGTACCCCGAGCATCGGTGTCACCCTTTTCGCCGGTGAGGACGAGAGCATCGACGAACTGATGAAACGCGCCGACCTCGCCCTGTATCAAGCCAAGGCTGCCGGGCGCAATACGCTCCGCTTCTTCGATCCTGACATGCAGACCCGGGTGTTGGCCCGCGCCCGGCTGGACGCCGACTTGCGCGAAGCCATCCTGCAGGAACAATTCGTCCTTCACTATCAACCCCAGGTGGATGCCACGGCTGGCGTGATCGGTGCAGAGGCCTTGCTGCGTTGGCAACATCCCCGCCGCGGCATGGTGCTGCCGGCCGAATTCATTCCCCGCGCCGAGGACACGGGAATGATCCTGACCCTGGGCCACTGGGCGCTGAAGACGGCGATCGCCCAGCTGGTCGTCTGGGCGGCGCGACCGGAAACCGCACACCTTGTCCTGGCGGTGAATGTGAGCGTCCACCAGTTCGCCATGCCCGACTTCGTTGAAGACGTGCTGACCCTGCTCGACCAATTCGGTGCCGATCCCCGCAAGCTCAAGCTGGAACTGACGGAAAGTCTGCTGATGGAGAATGCCGACGACGTCATTGCCAAAATGACTGCCTTGAAGGCGCGCGGCGTGAGCTTTTCGCTGGATGACTTCGGTACGGGATATTCGTCCCTCGCCTACCTCAAGCGCCTGCCACTGGCCCAGCTGAAGATCGACCAGTCCTTCGTGCGCGACGTGGCGACCAACGCCGGAGACGCGGTGATTGCCAATTCCATCATCGCCCTGGCCAACAGCATGGGCATGTCGGTCATCGCCGAGGGGGTGGAAACCGAGGAGCATCGACATTTTCTCGGCAGCCACGGCTGCCAGGTCTATCAGGGCTACCTGTTCAGCGCGCCCTTGCCGCTCGAGGAGTTTCAGCAGTATCTGTGCAGGTTCGAGGCCAGCGTTCCGACAACGCCATAGGCCCGGCACCGACAGGTGTGCTACTTGCTCATGCGAATTGCCGCCAGAATCCCCTCCATCAAGGCCAGCGGCGTCGGCGGACAGCCGGGAATGCGCAGATCGACGCCGACTACATTCTCGACCGCGCCACAACTCGCATAGCTTTCGCCGAACACCCCCCCGTTGCAGCCGCAGTCGCCCACCGCGACGACCAGTTTGGGGTCGGGCGTGCAGTCATAGGCGATGCGCAGCGCGTTCTCCATGTTCTTGGTTACCGGACCGGTCACCAGCAGCATGTCGGCATGGCGCGGACTGGCGACGAACTTGATGCCGCGGCCTTCGAGGTTGTAGTAGGGGTTGTTCAGCGCATGGATTTCCAGTTCGCAGCCATTGCAGGAACCGGCATCGACCTCGCGAATGGTCAGCGCCCGGCCCAGGATGTGCAGGATCTCGTCGTGCAGTCGGTCGATCTCGCGTCGCGGCCCGTCGTCCGTGACCGGCACGGGCTCGGTGAGGATGCCGGTGCGGAAGATGTGCCTGAGCAGTGGAATCACAGATCAGCTCCGCTGTAGGAAAGGTTGAACGACTTGTTGATCAGCGGGAAGTCGGGAACGATGTCTTTCATCACCGCGTGCTCCAGCGCCGGCCAGATCTGCCACGAGGGATCGTGCGGGTGGACGCGCGCCAGCTTGCCGTCGTCGCCTAACTGGACGCCGACCAGCACCTCGCCGCGCCAGCCTTCGACCACACCGAGCCCACTGGCACCGACGACGGGCGCGATATCGACGCGCGTCCCGCCCGACGCCATGCCGACCGCGATCTCGCGCAGCAATCGCAGCGACTCGAAGATTTCGTCGAAGCGCACGGCCACGCGCGCGGCCACATCGCCGCGCTCATCGGTGACCGGGCGCACGCCCAGCGCCGCATAGGGCGGCGGCGGCGTGTAGCCCTGCCGGTGCGCCCTGCCGTCGAGCAGAATTCCTGTTGCGCGGGCAGCCATGCCGGTCAGCGACAATTCGCGCGCAAGGGCGGCGTCGATGGTGCCGGTGGTCACGAAGCGGTCCTGCAGGCCGGAGTGCTCGTCGTAGAGCCTGCGCAGTTTCATCACCGCCGCGCCGATGACGGCGCACTGTTCGACGATGGCAGCCAGCGCCGGCGCATCGACATCAGCCGCGACGCCTCCCGGCACGATGCGATCCATCATGAAGCGGTGGCCAAACACCTGATGGTTCAGGCGCAGCCAGTCTTCCTTCAGGCGCAGAAACTGGGTCAGGCCAAAGGCGAAGGCCGCGTCGTTGCCCAGCGCACCGAGATCGCCCAGATGATTGGCGACCCGTTCGCGTTCCAGCATCAGTGCACGCAGCAGCAGGGCCCGCGACGGCGCCTCGGCCCGGCACGCCGCCTCGACCGCGGCAGCGTAGGCCCAGGCGTAAGCACAGGTGGAATCGCCGGAAACGCGCCCCACCAGCCGCGCGCCATGCGCCATCTCTGCGCCGATGAACAGCTTCTCAACGCCCTTGTGCTGGTAACCCAGCCGCTGCTCGAGACGCAGCACGCGCTCGCCGACCACCGAGAAGCGGAAATGCCCCGGCTCGATGATCCCGGCATGAATGGGGCCGACCGGAATTTCATGGGCGCCCTCGCCGCCGACCTGGACGAAATCGTAGTCGCTCGGAAAATTCTGGAAGCCGACGCCCATGCCCGCCTCGTGCACAGCGTCGTGCCGCAGCGGATACCAGTCGGCGGGCCAGGCGCCATGGCGCAGCCAGGGCCGCTGGTCGCCGCCCTCGGTGGCAATCCCGACCATGTCGCGGGTGGCGCGCTGCATGCGGTTGGCGGCCGGGAAAATGCCGGACAGATCAGGGTAGCGGGCTTCGTCAGCCGGCAGGTCGAGGCTCACCCAGGCATGCCCACGATCCAGGCCAAAGACGCAATGCAGGCGAAAAACGCCGTCGCGCCGACGCTCGTCGCTGCCCCAGATCGCGGCCAGGCGTCCGCCATCCAGATGCACCGCGGCAGCGAAGGACTTCAGCTCCTCGCCGCTTGGCACATGGCCGCGCCAGACCGCCGCGCCGACACCGGGCTGCGGCGTGAATTCGATGGTGGAGTCGTCGCAGAGGAACATTGTCAGGCCTTTGCCGGGCCGCCCCAAGAAGGCCTGAAGTCAAGGACACGGAAGCCGCGTAGCGGCTGAACCAAAGTCACCCCTTTCCTTGGGGCGAAGGCAGGGTTTCGCGGAGCACTGCTCCGCGCTGCCGCAGCCGGCTGGCTGTGCAAAGCCAGCCGTGGGGCCGGGGATGGGGGATAGGGTGTCATATTGCTAGCCGAGCATGCGCGCCGCTTCATGGAACCAGCGCGTGAG
>Ga0265297_10005194_pt1 | contig 20228 bp, 18 predicted proteins | sample Munlanlwell13791_FD_192502 | JGI IMG/M metagenome (GOLD analysis project Ga0265297, IMG submission 192502) | Leachate microbial communities from a municipal landfill in Southern Ontario, Canada - Leachate well 137-91 | ecosystem: Engineered > Solid waste > Landfill > Unclassified | place...
CTCAAAAAGCGGCGGGCGTCGCGGATGCCTTCAACATACATCAAAATGCCGGTGGTTTTGCTGTCGGTCGCCAGATAATCCAGCACCTCGCCGAAATCAATGTCCGCCGCCCCGCCCATCGAAACAACCGTCGAAAAGCCGATGTCCTGGGATTTTGCCCAATCCAGAATCGCCGTACACACCGCGCCGGATTGAGACAGCAGCGCCAGATTGCCGTCCTTGATCGTGCCGTCGCCGAAGGTCGCATTAAGGTGTCCGCTGGGACGGGCAACGCCCAGGCAGTTAGGGCCGATGATGCGGATACTGTAGCGATGGGCGATGTCCAGCACTTCCTGTTGCAGCCGCTTGCCTTCAACGCCCAGTTCGCCGAAACCTGCGCTGATAATGATCACGGACGTGACGCCTTTTTCTCCGCACTGGCGGACAACGCCTGGAACGCTGGGAGCCGGGGTCGAAATCACTACCAAGTCGAGATCCTCGGGAACGGCATTGAGATCGGGATAAGCCTTTAAGCCTAATAAGGTGTCGCGCTTGTTGTTGACCGGATAAAGCCCGCCTTTAAAGCCCGCTTCCTGCATGTTCAGCAGCAGCCGGTAACCTACGCTTTCCTCGCGTTCGGAAGCGCCAACGATAGCAACAGATTTGGGGGTGAAAAAACGATTCAGATAATGAGGGCCCATTGATGCTCCAGAAATAACGGAAAGAAAATGCGGTTTATAGGCCAAAATTCTAGCATTGTTATCCCGTTGACCGGATTAAATTTTAATGACGGAGCCGTGTGCCGCGCCGGAAGTTGATACACTAAGCTTTTTGAATCGACGGAAAGTATTTTGAAACGTTTGAAGAACCAGCTCAGTGCGCGCCTCCTGTTCATAGCGCTTTTTAGCGTCATGATGCATCAACCGGTATTTGCTCATGCCGGAGATCATAACAATAGTTGTTTTCTGAGCGTGGGCGATACCCGGTTGCGCATAAGCGGCTACCAATTCCAGCGGGAGCTGGAAGGAAAGCACTTTTGCCATTTTTTCCCCGAGTTGGGGCAGATCGTGCTGGCGGTGGAACCGCTGGCGGCAGGGGAGGAAAAGACCTTGGTCACACTGGAGCTGGCGGCATTGACGGCGTGGTTAAATCCCGGCCAAGCGTTTACCGTGATCAAGCAACAGCCTGAACAGCTGCTCGGCACAGGCCTTGCTTCAATTTCTCAAAGCATCGGGCAGCGCGGCGTCTACAGGCTTAATGTTACGCTGCACGACGGTTCCGGTGACATACAGCAACAGCGGTTTTTGTTTTTGGTGGGTTTTCCGGTGACCAAGATAATGGTGATGATTGCCGGGTTGCTGGTTTTGGTGATCGGCTTTGCCGGGCTGAAAGAGTTTAAAAATAAAGGGTGATAATGCGACCAAGTTATTTCCGGTCAGATTCGCCCGTGCCTTAAGCCTTAGGAACGTGCATGAAATAACTTGAGCAAGTTTTATTTTTCATTTTTTAACCATGAAGGACATGATGCGGCATGAAAGGTTTAAGCCTTCATGCTCTTCATGGTAATTGCCTAAATTAATTTTATGCACGATCCTTAGCTTTATCAGCGGCATCTGTGCTGAATGGGGCGGACAGGATGGACAGACAAAGCAACCAAGCCAGCAGTTGCTGGTTATGAAATGTATAAGCCAACGCGAACGGCAGGCCTTCGTAAAAACCCGGATGCGCCAGAATGAAATCATGCCCGTCCATAAAAGCCTTGGTCTCGCCCAATACCAATGCGATAACGCCAGTCCCCATCAAGCAGGCGAGAATGCGACCGTGACGGTTTGGAAAAATTCCCCCGGTTAGATGATCGAATGCCAGGGTTTGATAGTTTAACCGGCGCTGGCGTATCCACAGGCAAACTATCAAACCGCAGACGCCCATCGCGGGAATGGCGAATTGCTCGACCGGGAAGCTCAGATAGCGTCCGTTGAAGGCCAAGCTATAGGTTTTATAAAGCGCCAGCAGTATGAAAATCAGGTAGCCGGTTCTCAATCGGGTCGCTAATTTTTGCACATCGGGATTGTCCGCCAAAACATCATAGCAACGCCGGATCAGCAATCCGGCCAATGCTGTATTAGCGGCAATCATCGACAGGCTGTACGCACGTTGCCAAGGGTTGTAACTGGTGTACCAGAGAAAATCCGCCAGCGTTATCAGGCAAACGCCAAGCACCTGGGCCAAGGCCAAAAACACCAGCGCTCGCGGCAGGGAAACACCGTGCAGCTTTTTATAGTAAGCCGCCGCAATCAGTAACCACAAGCCCGTCGCTAAAGCGAACTGCACCGGCCAGGCAGGATTCTCGCTGACCGGGCCGGTTAAAGGGAAAATCGGTTTATGATCAGCCGTCAGCAATCCCCAATTGGCGCCGGCCACCCCCTCAAAATCAACTTTCCAAGGCTGGTTAAAAGCCTCGATGATGTTGTAGTCGAAATGTTGGCGGCCGGCGACCTGAAGCAGGCTGCGAATGAATTTGGCGGAATTGACGACGCTGGGGACGGCACTGCCGCGCTGCCGCCCGACGCTCGGCCAGCCGGATTCGCCGATCAGGATAGGCTTGTTTTGCCCCATGCTGAGCGCTTTATCTTTGACTTGTTGAACGATTTTCTCAATATGTTCAGTCGCCTGTTCAACCGGCACCGGTTCGTCTTCCCAATAAGGCAGTATATGGATGGTAATAAAATCCACCTCATCGATCAGCTGGGGATATTTCATGTACATCGACCAAACATCGGCGTATGACACCGGCTGTTTAACCGCCTGTTTGACCTGCCGGATATAGCCGATCAGGCTGTCGATATCCATGTCGCGACGCAGCAGCACCTCATTGCCGACGATGATCCGTTTGACCACATCGGGGTGGGCGTTAACCGATTGGATCAACGCCTCGATTTCTTTTTTATTGTTTTCATGGTCAGGCCCCAGCCAGCCGCCCTGAATCATATTGACGCCATATTTACGCGCAATATCGGCGGTAGGTTCGCCGCCAAGAATCGAGTAAGTGCGGATGGTATAGGTCTTATCCGCCAGCAATCCCAAATCTTCGTCGATATGTTCAGGCAGCGGCGTTTTAAAGCCTTCACGGGACGATGCAAAAGACAGGCTCATGATTTTTCCGGCCGGCACATCGGCGCCGGCATCCTGTGGCCGATTGGTAAACCAGTCGATAGCGCCGTGGATAATAATGATTAAAATCAGGCAGAGCGGGATTTTTGCGTGTTTCATAACGATAGAGTTTAGGATACGGCCATTAATAATTTCCCAATATGGATCGGGTAAAATTTTTCCGTTCGCCCTGAGCCCTTCGGCTACGCTCAGGACTAAAGGACTTGCCGAAGCATGATCGGCTTGACGATAGAAGACAGTGATTTCGGGAAGTTATTTTTAACCAAATCCTTAGAGCGAACAGATGAACTTCAAAACCGACTTGCGAATTATACGGTTTTTGAGATTTTGATGGTGGAGTTAGACGATCTTTAATGTTGCCGATACCGCTCCAAATCCTTCGGGGTATCCAAGTCCCACTGTTCGCGCAGTTCATGATGGCGGAGCCTATGGCGCGCGATACGGTCGCGGGTTTCATCAAGCACCCTCGACGTTCCCCAGGGCATGTTATCGAACAGTTCCGGCTGGGGCCGATTGAATCCGATCAGTACATAGCCTCCGTCTTCCGCGGGGGCCAGCACGACTTCGTTTTTCTGATTTAAGGCGGCTAACGCTTGCTCCAGATCCTGACCGGTTAATGACGGGCAATCGCAGCCCATTAGCAAGGCATGGGAGTAGTCGGCAAGCGCCGAGCAAAAAGCGTGGTGCATGCGTTCGCCTAAATCGGCTCCTTGTTGTTGCCGGAGGACTAATGGATAGTTTGCCGCCGATTCGGTAAAAAACGGATGCTCGGTTGCCGGTGCGCACCAGAGTTGTACCGGACATAAGTTGCTTTGTACCGCCCGTTGCAGTGTTGTTGTGCTGAGTTCGATATGAAGCTCGGCGGCCTGTCCGGCGGTTAATTCAGGGATTAAGCGGGTTTTGACTTGGCCGGGAACCGGGGCTTTGCAGAAAATCATCAGCACGGCATCGGGGTATTTGTAAGTCATCGTTTCCGCAAGGCCTTAAAAGGCAGCAGCAATAATTGCATAAAACCTAACTCATGCTGTTCGCGGAAAGGCTTTAACCCTATATCCATAGCCGTTTGAGGCTGTTTGGGTTCGGCAACGTAAGTTCTGCACAGCCTGTCCCAGCAGGAAATCGAAAAGCCGTAATTGCTGTCGGTTTCGGCCGGAACGGTCGAGTGATGGATGCGGTGCATGTCCGGGGTGATGATCAGCCGGCGCAGTTTTTTATCTATCGCTGATGGAATGTTGACGTTGCTGTGGTTGAAGGTCGCCGCGCCGTTCAGGATAATCTCAAAAACGATGACCGCCCACGGGTTTGCGCCGATCAAAACAATGCACAGCACTTTGTACAGCATCGAAATCATGATCTCCAGCGGGTGAAAGCGCACGGCGGTAGTGGCGTCAAATTCCAGGTCGGTATGATGCACCTGATGCAAACGCCAAAGCAGCGGCCATTTATGCGAAACGATGTGCTGGCAGTAAATCGCAAAATCGAGGAACAGCAAAGTTGCGATAATCGACAGCCATTCGGGGGCTGCCAGCCAATTTAACAGGCCGTAACCTTGGTTTAATACGGTTACGGCGCTCAGGTAGGCAATGCCGCCCAGGCTTAAGCGCATGATCGCTATGTTGAATGCTGCGAGTCCCAGGTTGACAGGCCAGCGCTGCTTGCGGCTGATGTGCTGGATTCTTCTGGGGCTGAAATATTCCCAGACTATCATGATGCAGAAAATGCCCAGCGCTACGGATAAACGGATTACGGTTTCCAAAATTGCCCCCTGGAATAAAGTGCGGCCAATAATTGCGGGTCTGCGCCGAAGAAGTAACGCAGGCGCAAGCTCCACATCAGCAGTATAATCCTGTACAGCCCATAGCGCTCCCATCTTCGGCCGGAACTGGTGACTTTGGCGCTAAGACAAAGCGGCGGGCTGATTTTTTTCAGCGCTTTGCTGATGGCGATGTCTTCCATCAACGCGATTTCGGGATATTGACCAACGGCTGCAAACGCTGCTTGTGTGACAAAGATTACTTGGTCGCCGGTAGCAATGCCGGTCAGGCGGGAACGTTGGTTCATCATCCAAGCGATGACTTTCAGCATCAAATGATCGCCGCTTAGTTGAATGTCGAAACGCCCCCATTGTTTGCCGTTACTGAGTTGTTGTTCGATCAATTGCAAGGCGTGTTCGGGCAGGTAGGTGTCGGCGTGGAGGAAGATCAAGATGTCGCCGCCGGCATGGCTTGCGCCGACGTTCATTTGCCGGGCGCGGCCTTTTGCCGAGTGAATGATTTTGTCGGCTAAATGGGCGTAAGGGTAATTAATATTCGCCTGGCCGCTAGTCGCGTCAACAATGATGATTTCGCAGTTGCTGCGTAAAGGCTGCAACGCGAGCAGGCACGAGGCTATGGTTTTTTCTTCATTCAGGGTTGGGATGATGATCGAAAATTTCATTAGTCAAAAAATTAAAAAATTTTCACCACGAAGACACGAAGGGCACGAAGTTTTATTTCTTCGTGCCCTTCGTGGTGAGTAAGAGCTTTTTAAGCTGTTCGTAGACACTACAATCACCCCGTTTGATGCTGCAACGCGGCCCTGATACAGCGCAAAACCCCGTAACTGTATTGCCCGTCAAACAACTCGTAAACCGGTTTAAGCGCGTTACGCTGCTCTTCGGGCAAGTTGAGAATAGCGGCTTCTATTTGCCTGATTTCCTGCTCGGGCAATTCAACGACATCGGCCAGCACCAGCATCCCCTGTTCCAGGGACTGGGCCAGATGCCCGTATATAGTGGTCTCTTGCAGTTCCCGTTGTTGAGCGATCTGCTTTACGCTGTAGCCCAAGCGGAATAAGGCCACCGATTCGGCCATCGTATCCGACAGGCCAATCGGCCCGTTTTTGTTAATATCGACAAACTCGCTGATTACCGCCAGGAACTCATCGGCATAAAGTTCCAGCTTGCGTTCGCCGATCCCGGACAGCTGGCTCATTTGCTGGCGATTGGTCGGCTTGGCTTCCAGCATCGCCATCAAGGTTGCGTCATGGAAAATAACATAGGGCGGCACATCCTGGGCATCGGCAAGCATCTTACGTTTGGCGCGCAGGGCGTTCCACAGCAGGGTGTCGTCGGCTTTAGCGAATTCCCGGCTCGTTTTCTTGCTGGTTCTGATTTTCTCGGCTTTCAAGTCCTTGCGGAGCATCAGCTGCTGCTCGCCGCGCAAAATCGGCCGACACGATTCGGTCAGCTGCAATGCGCCGAAGCGATCGAAATCGACGGCGACAAGACCCCGCGCGACCAGCTGCCGGAACACCGAATGCCATTGCTGTTCATCAATATCCGTGCCGATGCCGAACGTCGATAATTTATCGTGAGCGGCTTTGACAATCCGCTCGGTGGCCTTGCCGCGCAACACATCGATCAGATAGCCGACGCCGTAGCGTTGTTGGGTGCGGTGGATGCAGGACAGCGCTTTTTGCGCGGCCACCGTTCCGTCCCAGGTGTTGACCGGTTCCAGGCAGGTGTCGCAGTTGCCGCAGGGCTGATCGAGAATGTCGCCGAAATAAGCCAGCAAGGCCTGACGACGACAATGGACCTGTTCGCATAAGGCCAGCATCGCATCCAGTTTGTGGTATTCAACACGCTTGTGCGCTTCGTCGGCATTGGAATCCTGAAGCATTTTCCGCAACGTGATCACATCCTGCAAACCGTAAGCCATCCAGGCGTCGGCGGGCAAACCGTCGCGCCCGGCCCGGCCGGTTTCCTGGTAATAGGCCTCAACGCTTTTCGGCAAATCCAGGTGCGCGACAAAGCGGACATTGGGCTTATCGATGCCCATGCCGAACGCGATGGTCGCGACAATGACCAAACCTTCTTCCATTAAAAACTGGTGCTGATGCCTGGCGCGCAAACCGGCGTCCATGCCGGCATGATAGGGCAGGGCGTTAACGCCTTTGGCCCTGAGCCATTGGGCGGCGTCATCGACTTTCTTGCGTGACAGGCAATAAACAATCCCGGCGTCACCGGCGTGTTCGGCGCGGATAAAATCGATCAGCTGGTCGCGGGCATTTTGTTTTTGCACGATCCGATAACGGATGTTCGGGCGGTCGAAGCCGCTAAGATACAGTTGCGCTTGCTCCAGATTCAGGCGTAACTTGATTTCTTCGCGGGTTTTGTCGTCGGCGGTTGCAGTCAGCGCGATGCGCGGAATGTCGGGGAAGCGCTCGTGCAGCAGGGACAGCTGGAGATAATCGGCCCGAAAATCGTGTCCCCATTGGGATACGCAATGCGCCTCGTCAATCGCGAACAGCGCAATCTTGATGCGCTGGAACAGTGCGCCGGTGCGTGCCGAAGTCAATCGTTCCGGTGCGATATACAGCAAATCCAGATCGCCGTTAAGCAGCTGCTGCTCGGTTTTACGGGATTGTTCAAGGGATAAAGTAGAATTCAAAAAAGCGGCTTTGACGCCCAATTGCAGCAAGGCGTTGACCTGATCCTGCATCAACGCGATCAGCGGAGAAATCACGATGCCGACGCCGGGCCGGATCAAAGATGGAATCTGGTAACACAACGACTTGCCGCCGCCGGTCGGCATCAGCACCAACGCATCCTGACCGGCTATCAACTGTTCGATGACTTCCTGTTGCGATCCCCTGAATTTATCGTAGCCGAAGACAGTTTTGAGGACTTCGATGGGTTTATTGTTCATAAAGTCTTTTGTGATCAACCTAGTATCCAGCGCATGTCAAAATTCGGTATTTCTGTTCCCTCTCCTGATGGAGAGGGTTAGGGTGAGGAGATTTAAAAAACGACAACGATGTGCAAACGCTATTATGTCATTATGCCGCAGAATACGCTCAACGCCTACTGCGTATAAGCGGTTAGCCTTTGTAGGCAATGCCCGTAAGCGGGAGAATAAGTTGCTGAGGGAGAGAGCCTAAGTTTGTAAATCCATGATGGCGATAGAAAGCTTCCGCGTGATCGTCCTTGGCATCAACCACAACAGCAAAAACCGTTACCTCGGAACGCAAAGCTCTGATAATCGCATCCCAAAGCAGCGCACCACCCAAGCGCCGCCCCTGAAAATCAACATCAATGGCAAGCCGCCCCAATCTGGCAACGGGAACCGACGGATAGCGCGGAAGACGTTTTATAATGTCCTCCGGCATATCGGTTAAAAGAATGCCGCCAGCCGCAAGGGTGTAGTAACAGGCAACGCGGTTTGTATCGGTTTCCAATGCCACATAACAAGCCGTCGCTCGGCGGCGCACGTCTTGCGTGACGTGCTCCAGGAAATAACTGTTCAAGACTTCCACGTCGCAGGAAAATTTTTCCCGGTCGTGTTTGGAGTCTAAAACCTCAATGCGAAACCGCCCGGTCACTCTGAGTCGATCAGCTGATCGTGGGCTTCTTTAGCTCGCACCAATGCAGGCGAAGGAGGGGCGGGATTGAGTAGCAGGTCTACAAAGCGGCGTTGATCTTCAGCAGCAATGCGGATGATGCCGGTTTCTTCAATAGTGCGATAGGCAGCTTCTTGGGCGGCGGTGACGACGAAATCGCTGACGCTCCGGCCTTAAAGCTCTGCGGCGCGTTTGACGACGGCAAGTACATCCGGGGCAATGCGGGCTTCAATTCGGGATGTGCGTATGGGCTCAGTTATCATGATGATGTCCTCCTTTTCGCAGTGTACGGGTAATAACCGGACAACGTCAAATATTCCTTGCAGCTGCCTTATACACAGCATTACGTTCACGCTTGCCAACGGCCACTACAGCGACGATTAACTCAGCATCTCACACACTTCGTACACCAGCCGAAACCCCATATTACGGAGTTTGATTTTGTATCGGTTTTTTTTGCCCCGAAAGTTTTGAGGCAGGGACATGCGGATTGGCGAGCTTAATAGGTCATGAAAATAAAACAGTAAGCTTAAAACGTGGCTCTGCGAAAAAATGATTACCTTTTATAGCTGATGATTTTTGCGAGTCTTGAAATCAGTGATTTGATAGAAACCAATGCTCATCAAAAATTTTTTAGTATCGTGAACTTTGTAGGGTACGCTATGCCTATAGTTCCAAGAACAGAAGGCTTTGTGAGCCGGTTAATTTGAGCGGAGGTTAAGATGAATATTGCAGAACATAAGTTAAATTTAATACGTCAAATCGACGAACTGCCGGAAGAGTCATTAATAGAGCTGGAAAAAATAGTTTCACAATTGCAGCGTAATAAAAAGCCGAAATCAAAGCGGCTGGCGGGCTGTATGAAAGGCTTGGTGGAATATATGGCAGATGATTTTGATGCGCCATTGGATGATTTTAAAGAGTATATGTGATGCGTTATTTGCTGGATACGCATACGTTGATCTGGTTTTTAGAGGGCGATCATCGTCTTTCTGCAGCTGCAAACGACATTGTCAGCGATGCCGATAATGATATTTATGTGAGTATCGTTAGTCTTTGGGAAATGGCAATCAAGATAAGTCTTGGTAAATTGCAGTTGTCGCAATCGCTGGAGCAGGTGATTGAGCAATTGGGGCAACAAAATATTACCTTGTTTGAAGTTCATCCAACTCATGTTTTAACAGTGTTAAGTTTACCTTTTGAGCATCGCGATCCCTTCGACCGTTTGTTGATTGCTCAGGCTTTGGTGGAAGACATGAAGTTTATCAGCAATGAAGCGTTGTTTTTGCGATATGGCGTGGATAGGGTTTGGTGAATAATCAGGGGGAACCTCTTAAATAGTTGGCAGGGTAATTTTTCCGTTAGAATGCAAAGCTCCCTTCCTCTTTATAATATTGGATAAGGCTCAAACTGTTGTCTAGCGGGCTTTATCTATAGAACCAAAAGAATTCCACATATCAAAAATTACAAGGTCGTTTCATGGACAATTCTATTCGTTGGCTGCATCTATCCGATTTCCACGTTGGTAGTGACAATTATGCGCAGAAGCGGCTGTTCGAGAAAATCATCGAACACGTCAAAGATCAAGTAAGCAAAGGCTTTGTCCCTGATTTAGTCTTTATAACGGGAGATATTGCCAACAAAGGTTTGAAGGCCGAGTACGAGATATTTCGCAAAGAATTTTATAAGCCTTTGGAAGAAGTGCTGGTTGATGCGAAATTTTTTACCGTACCAGGAAACCACGATGTAGCCCGTCCTCCGTCAGACGGATTGAATAGGTTAAAATTCGTGGAGCCCGGCAGCCGTTTTTTTGATTCGAATAAAGAAGGGAAAAAGGCTAGAGAGCAAGTTACTCCCCGATTCAATCTCTATAAAAAATGGGTACCTTGTAGTGCGACCAGCGATTGGGTTGCTTCCGCTGATGGTGCGTTTATCGAAAAATTAGATATGCGTGGGCAATATGTTGGCATTGTGGGCATCAATACCGCTTGGCTTTCTATGGATGATCATGACAAAGACAAGCTCACCCCCGGATTTCATCTTGTTGAATCCTCGCTCGATAAAATCAAAGACTGCTCTGTCCGTATCGTCATTGGGCATCATCCTTTGCATTGGCTGATCGAAGAAGATGCGCGACGCTTGCGCACTCTATTCGGTCGTCACCGAGTGATCTACTTGCATGGCCACATGCACCGAGCGGAAGCGCGAAAGGAAGACGGAGCGGGCGAATCATTCCTCGTGTTTCAGGCGGGAGCGGCTTTTCAAGCCCGTGATGATGAGCCTTGGCGCAATGGTTTGTTATGGGGGGAGTTGGATTGCAGCAAGCATGAACTACGCTTGAGTCCGCGTTATTGGAATCCCGATAATATGGATTGGCCTACCGAAACCGGACGTTTCCCGGAAAAACTGCGTGTACCCAATAGCGACTGGTGGGCTTATGACTTGCCAACTTCAGATGAGATAAAGCCGTCCTCATGGCAAGCGCCGGACGGCTGGATGCTGATTGATCAGGCCGTTCTGGAAAACCATCGCCGCGATATTTCCGCCGATGAGGCGGAGCGTTTTTTCGATGGAGCCGAACCGGATTGGTCGCTGGCTCTGTGCAGCGATCTGCCGAGGCGGGCGGTGGTGGAGAGTTTGGTAGAGCGCATCGCCACTTATCAAGGCAAGGAACGGCCCTTGGTGGTGTTGCTTACCGGGCCGGGCGGTGAAGGCAAGTCTATGGCGGGGCGGCAAACGGTGGTCGGATTATTCGAGCGCGATCCCGGTTTGCGGGTGCTGTGGCGAAACGACGATGCCGCTACCCTCACTGCCGAGCAATTGTTGAATTTACCGCAAGGGTCATCGCCTTGGCTGGTCGACACCGATGCGTCCGATCTAAGCGCCAAATCACTTTGTGAAGCGATGAAAGCCTTGTCTAAAGCAGGGCGTAGCGATGTGCGTTTTTTGCTGACTGCGCGGGAAAGCGACTGGCGGTCGGCGGGCGGGGCGAGTTTGCCCTGGGTCAATCATGCCGACTTTCACCAAGAAACGCTCAGTGGTCTTACTCAAGCCGATGCCACGGTCATCGCAGGCGCGTGGCTGAAATTCGGCAGGGTCGATTGTCAAGGCGAGGCGGCAACCAATCAAGACGAATTGAGCCAACGCCTGTTCGACGCGGCGAAAGCCGAAGCGTCTTTGGGCGAGGGCGCATTGCTGGGCGGCGTGTTGCTTATACGCAAGGGCGAGGGGTTGCGTGCTCATGTCCGATCGCTGCTGGAGCGTTTACAGGCGAATCCGTTGACGAATGGATACACGCTCTATACCGCTTTCGGCTATATCGCCGCAATGCACGCTGAAGGTTTGGATTTTCTCTCCCGCCCTGTTTTGGCGGAAGCCTTGGATTGCAAAACCAGCAGCCTTCAAAAGGATGTGCTTTTTCCATTAGGGAGGGAAGCGGCTGCGGGCGGTGGTACAATGATTCGCACTCGCCACCGCCGCATTGCTGCCGCGGTTATTGAAGTTATGCAGGATGAGTTCGCTGAGGACGTCGACGAATATTATCTGACGTTATGTCGTGCCGCTTTAGCCGCGCGTAGTAAAGGTAGTTATGTTCCAGAATTAAACCGTTGGGACTATGTTTTACCAAACCATTTTTTAGAAAAACAATCAGAACTTGCCATTCAAATCGGCAGGGCATTGCTGGAGCAAGATCACAACAATGCTAATTTGGCAGTCAACCTGGCGCGGATTTATCGACAAGCGAAGGAACCGGCCGAAGGCGCTCGTGTGTTGTGCGAGTTCACGGGTGAGGTTCGTGGTAACAGGGGCTTCTGGTATGAATGGGGTACTTGCGCAGGTGGTGTGGGTGATCAAGCACTTAACGCGTGGCTAGCGGGCTGGTCGTTGGCTGATCAATCGGGGGTCGCACCGCCAGACAATGATAGTGCCAAAAAGAGCCTTGCCGGGTTGGGTGTGGCTTTTTCCGAGCTGTTCAAGCGCTACCCTGATCCTGCATTTATCGAAGCTCGTCACGCTATGGGACAACTGGGGCTGAAATTGCGGCTTGATGATACGGCACGCCGTTACTTTAAGAGTCACCTTGGCGAAGCCGAAATGGAGGGTGTGAAGCCTACCGATTTGCTGGGAACCTTTAACCGCCTGCAAACAGGCTTGCATCGTGCTTGGGAAAATTGCGCCGAGCGTGAAAGCCTTGCCGAACGGATACCAAAGCCACAAGCCATGCGATTCGATGGGCTTAAGCGATTGTTTCCTTTAGGATAGTCGGATAGGTAGCGCTTTCCTGCAAACTATATTTGTCTTTTTTTCTGTATAAAACAAGATACAGAGTCATAGGATAATGGTATGGACTCCTCCTCTTCCCTACGGCATCGCGATGTGCCAAAGTGGAAGAAAGTAACAACCACTTAAATGAAGAAGAGGAATCCACCATGAATATTACGACAATCGGTTTAGACATTGCAAAAAACGTTTTTCAAATACACGGCGTGGATGCGAATGGAAAAGTCGCATTTCGAAAACAACTTAAGCGTATTCAGGTGTTGTCCTTTTTCGCCAACCTGTCGCCTTGCTTGATCGGCTTGGAAGCCTGCGGCGGGGCGCATTACTGGGCTCGGGAGTTGCTCAAGTTAGGGCATGATGCACGGTTAATCAGTCCACAATTCGTCAAACCGTATGTCAAAGGTAATAAAAACGATGCCAATGATGCGGAAGCAATCTGCGAGGCGGTGGGTCGCCCGAGCATGCGTTTCGTACCGGTAAAAAGCATTGAGCAACAAGACATCCAGATGGTGCACCGGGTGCGTAGCGGCTTGGTCAAGGAGCGCGCAGCACAAGCCAACCGTTTGCGTGGTTTATTGAGCGAATACGGGATAGTCATGGGTCAAGGTCTGACGCAGCTACGCAAGCGCCTGCCGGAGATATTGGAAGATGGCGAGAATGTCTTAACGATGGCGGCGCGGCAAATCTTCGCAGACTTGCAACAACAACTCATCGAACTGGATAAACAAGTATCCGTTTACGGCGAGAAAATCCTGACGCTGCATCGGTCAAGCGCAGTCAGTAAAACGCTGGGCACCGTCCCCGGCATTGGGCCGATCACCGCCACGGCGCTGCTGGCTTCGCTGGGCGATGGCAAGGCTTTTGACAAGGCGCGGCAAGTTCCGGCTTGGCTGGGCCTTGTTCCTAGGCAAGATTCCAGCGGTGGTAAACCGAAACTGCTGGGTATCAGCAAACGCGGCGACACCTATTTGCGCACCTTATTGATCCACGGGGCCAGAGCAGTCGTCAAAGCAGCGGCAAAAAAAGACGACGTACAGAGCCGTTGGATCAACGACTTGGTCAAACGGCGCAACGCCAATATCGCGGCAGTGGCGGTCGCCAACAAAAATGCCCGAATCGTCTGGGCACTACTGACCCGGACGGAGAGCTACCACGCCCCTATACCAGCCGGTAGCTAAACAAGTAAAGGATGCACCACAACCCATTTTTAAACATTTATAAAGAGGTTTTAACAGTCACTCCCCCAGTTGTGAAGCATTTTTCAATACGATGGCAAACAGGTCAAACCGGTGTTTTCAGGAATCCGTTCAGCGCATGGGCCTTCGAGGTCGGTAGGATGATAGAGATGAGAACACGCGGAAATCCATCAGGGCCAGAGGCAGCAAAGGCCTCATTAACAGGCCGGATATATGGCAGCAACTGCGTTGACTGACCGTAGCGATCAAAGAGAAAAAGCTTGCAAAACGGAGGAGTCCATATATGTGCCGACGATAGGAGGAGCATCATTCGTGAATGATGCGCTTCACTTTGTTCAGCACACCCTATATGGTGCAACCTATGGCTTTTAACCGTTGTCAAAAGAATTAGCGCATGAAATACGCTGATGAAGATTATTTTATTCCTGCGCTGATGTCTTAGTTCCAATATAATTCCCCCCCAATAGCCGAAAAGTACGCACAACGTACCCCGCCAAAATGAGAGTTGTCGGCAGCCGGTACATCCTTAAAAACAGGAGAAAACCATGCAAGCCATCGAATTTGAAACTATTGCTCACGGGCATACCATCCGTATCCCCGACACAGTGCCGGACGGGGTTCGTTTACAGGTTCGGCTGTTATTGGATGAGGATGCCGCCGTAGCGATGGAGCGGGTATTTCCCGAAGAGAAGAATGTCAAAAATCATCCCCCTCAATCTATCAAGCAGCTTAAAGGGATTGCGCCTAAACCTGGGCGGGTTGTCAGTTTGGAGGAAATGGATGCCGCTATCCAATTAGAAGGCGCGAAACGTTGATCGGCTTGGATACCAATGTCTTGATTCGCTACATTGTGCAAGATGATGAGCTGCAAGCTCGGTTAGCGAGTGACTTGATTGAAAACCAATGCTCTACAGAAAATCCTGCATTTATCAATGAAATCACCTTGTGCGAAATCGTATGGGTATTAAAGCGGGCTTATCGCTACGATAAAACTGTTATTTTGACGATATTAAAACAACTGCTCAGCATTAGTGAAGTTTGTATCTCATCCCGCACGGCAGCATGGGCCGCTTACTCTGATTATGAAATAGGCAATGCTGATTTTTCAGATTATTTTATTGCGCGCATTAACAAAAAAGCCGGTTGTCCTTTCACATTTACGTTTGATAAAAAGGCCTGTCAAAACGGCAATTTTAAATTGCTCTCTTCTTGAATAGATTTGGTTGCATCGGGCAAAATCTTTTCGTTGCCTGACATTCTGGCTGTTGTAGGGTATTAATTAACAATCAGGCGGTCATAGCACTCTTCGCGGTTAAATTTGCTCGCTTTGAAACGGCCGCGATATTTCGCTAAAGTGGCAAGTGCATTTTCTCTGCGTATACGCTCATCATCGGCCTGTTTGGCTTTTAAACTTTCAGCAAAATCCAGTACCTCGGCAGCGGTGTGTTCGGGCAGGGTTTTGACGGTTTCATAAATGCGTTCGGCAATGTTCATTAGATTAGCTCATTGATTGAGTTATTATGAAAAAATCCATTCGCGTGGATACAAAACGACATGTATCCACTGATTCGTCCTTACTATACCAGATTCGTGAATTGCGACCTTCTGGATTTGAAGAGCAGCCTTGTAGGCCGGAATAAGTCGGTTTGAGCGATAGCGAAAATCGGCGTTTCCGGCACCAACACCCGAACTCGCCGGAAACGTCCGACCTATGCTACGCGTGGTCGGTCTTATTCCGGCCTACCTCGGCATCGATAATGAAAATCCCAAGCCCGCCTCACAACGGCTCAAACAAAGCCGTCAGATCCTCCGCCGTCAGCTTCAACGATTCCTCTTTAGCCCCGCCCTTATAAATCCCTTCGGCCAGCGCGCGCTTTTTGTCCTGCATCGCGATAATTTTTTCCTCGACGGTATTTTCAGTAATCAGCTTGTAGATGAATACCGGCTTGTCCTGGCCGATGCGATGGGCGCGGTCGGCGGCCTGGCTTTCGGCGGCGGGGTTCCACCACGGATCGTAAATAATCACGGTGTCGGCTTCGGTCAGGTTTAAGCCGACGCCGCCCGCTTTCAGGCTGATCAGGAACACATTGACTTCGCCGCTTTTAAATCGTTCGATGGCTTCGTCGCGGTTGCGGGTTTGGCCGGTCAGTTTGGTGTAGCCGATTTTCCGGGCGTTCAATTCGCCTTCAATCAGCGCAATCATGCGGGTGAATTGCGAAAACACCAAGATCCGGCGGCCTTCTTCCAGCTGTTCCGGCAATAGCTCCATCAGCAGGTCGAGTTTGGCGGATTCCTGCACTTTTTGCGCTTCCTTTAGCGACAAGGTGCGCGGGTCGCAGCAGGTTTGGCGCAGTTTGAGCAGGGCGTCCAGGATGGTGATGTGGCTGCGCGACAGGCCTTTTTCGGCGATCGCGTCGCGGACTTTTTTCTCCATAGTCAGGCGGATGCTTTCGTATAAAGCGGCCTGTTTTGCATACAACGGCACGGAGCGGATGATTTCGGTTTTTGGCGGCAGTTCGGTGGCGACGTCCTGTTTGGTGCGGCGCAGCATGAACGGCGCAACCCGGCGCGACAGCCGCGCTCGTTGTTCGCTGTCGCCATGTACTTCAATCGGCGTGCGGTAGATTTTTTTAAATGTGGCGCTGTCGCTTAAAAAGCCCGGCATCAAAAAATCGAATTGCGCCCACAGTTCGCCCAGATGGTTTTCCATCGGCGTACCGGTCAGGCAAAGCCGGTGATTGGCTTTGATGCGTCGCACCAGTTGCGCGGCTTTGGACAGCGGGTTTTTAACGGTCTGGGCTTCGTCCAGAATCAGGTAATGGTACTCATGCTCCAGCAGCGTTTCCTCGTCCCGTGACAGCAGCGGATAGGTGGTCAGGATCAGGTCGTAGTCCCTGATTTTGTAGAACAGCTGTTTGCGTTCGGTGCCTTGCAGGATCAGGATTTTCAAATCGGGCGTGAAGCGTTCGGTTTCCCGCCGCCAGTTGCTCATCAGGCTGGTCGGCGCGATGATCAGCGTGGGCAGATTCATCCGGCCGCTTTGTTTTTCGATCAACAGGTGGGCCAGCGTCTGTATGGTTTTGCCGAGGCCCATGTCGTCGGCGAGTATGCCGGAGAACTTATATTCCCGTAAAAATTGCAGCCAGTTGAGTCCGTGCTGTTGGTAATGGCGCAGTTCCGCCTGCAAATTGGCAGGCAGGGCGACATCCTGAATGCCGGTAAAGTTTTTCAGTTTTTGCCCCAGTTCCCGCAGCTCTTTACCGCCGCTTATGCTGAACAGGCCGTAGTTTTGTTCTTCCATGTCGGCCAGTGCGGCGGCGTTAAAGCGGGACAGTTTCAGCGTGCCGTCTTTGTCCATCGTGCTGCTGTTGAACAGCTCTATCAATACGTTCAGGAACGGCTTGATTTTGTCGCTGGGCAAGTTCAGATAGTTATGCCCGCCGAGAGGTATGCTGAGCATTTCCGGCAGGTTTTCCGGGTCGTAGTTTTCCAGCACCGGCATAATCAACGGCAGTAACGGCATGGGTTGGCCGTCGATTTCTATGTTAAAGCGCATCTCAAACCAGTCCTGCTGGCTTTCGCTGATTTGCGCGTCCCAGTTCTGCGCGGTCTGGAAATTAAGCAGGAAACTTTCGTCGATGTCGATAATCCAGCCCTCCTGTTCCAGCTCCAGCAGGGTGTTTTGCAGAAAGTCCCCCCAGCGCGCGGCGCTGTCCATGACGGTTTTTGCCGGGCTATACAAAAGCAGTTCTTGTACGCCGGTTTCAATGGAAGGGGCGGGGGCAAAGCCAAGTTCAATCAGGCGGTGTATTGCCGACTGTTCGGTTTCTATGTCGCGTTTAATCCGCACCAGTCCACGCTCGGTTTTTACGGCGCTGTAGTCTTCCGGTGGGATCGCTGAAATGGTCCACTCACCGTACACAAAACCGACCGCCATAAAATGGATGTACTGCTGGGGCGTCGACTGATGACCGAACAGCAATAGTCTGGGCGTAGGCGTTAGTTCGTCGGCTTCGATTAACTCGACCTTTTTGGGAGCAGGCAGCGGTAGGCTGGGGTGCTCGATAATCAGACGCTGGCTGAATTCATCGGCATACTCGGCCGGAATGCGTGGGGCGGCCAGAATATGTTTAAGTTGCTCGGCCGAGAGGTTGTGGGTATGGAGCGCGCCTATCACGCCCAAAGCGCCGTCCAGGTATTGCGGCGGTTCGGTCAGCAGCAGGAAAGCGGGCGGGTCGATTTCGACGGCTAATTGAAAATCGCCGTTATCGGCTGTCCGCCAGTTAAATTTTAAATCGCGGTCGGTTCCTTTTGTTAGCGGAGCCCGTTCTACGTTTTGCCAGAACAGCCTGCCGGTTTGCAATAATTTGGACAAGGCCAAATAACCGGTGGCGCCGGCAATCAAGGGTTCGTCTTTAAAAGCGGGGTTAAGCGCCGTCAGCAGTTTGGCAATTTCCTGATCTCCCGGCTGAACGTAATTAAGATAGGAGTAGCTGTAACGGAGATTATTCAAGGTCGTTTTTCTGCCCTTATTTAAACCGCCGGTTTTCTTTGCCTTGGTGATTAAAAAATCGACAGTGAATTCGTGTTTTGCATTGCCGGGTATCAGGATATACGCAATAAACTCCTGCGAGGCGTCGTGTTGCCAGGGCGTTTGTTGATGAAGGCTGTCGAGCCAGTCCAGACAATTGGATTTTGCATTCGGTGCAGCAAAGCCTTGGCTGGAGTTTTGATACATCAGGCAGGCGGCGGCAACGTGTTTGCAGTTATAGCCGACAGGGCAAGTGCAATCGCCTTCAATTTCAGCTGCACTATAATCAGGCCGCCAGACGATGCGGATGTTTTGCCGGTATGGGTCTTTATGGCTGCCTTTTACGGAGGCATTAATCTGTACAAAAAGGGCCCCTTCGCTCTTAACTGTGAGACTAAGCACCATGCCCTTTTCAAAATAACTGCGTCCGCGCTCATAAAAAGCGTCGCCACATTCGTAACGTATATCGGAGCGAAGCAGTTTTTTTTGTTTAATCATAGCAGGCATGGGCGAACAGTTGGACAAAGCGCTTATTGTACTGCAATCCGGCGAAGTTGTAGGGGGTAGGTATCTTTAACAATAGCTTTATTTGCCGATTTCTGGTTAAGTACGATTAAAATTGATGGTTGCAAATCTGTAAATACCAGGAGAAAAATATGAAAAGGTGCTTATTACCCATCTGTCTATTGTTGAGCGCATGTTCGAGTTTGCCGCTTGCGATAAGAAATCCCCCTTTGTACGATATTTCCTATACCCAGGCCATCCAAAAGATAGCCAGTTATAACAATGCGCCGGTGCGTTGGGGCGGGGTTATTATCGATGTGGAAAATGAACAAAATTTCAGTCTGGTGCAGGTGTTGTCTTACCCGCTCGACAGCGAGGGTGAGCCGGAGACAGATCAACAGGCTGAGGGACGGTTTCTTATCAAAAGCCCGGAGTTTCTCGATCCGGCCGTTTACACCAAAGACACAAAAATCACTGTAGCGGGAACGCTTAGCGGCGATATGGAACGCACGATAGGCAAAAAACTTATACGCTTGCCGGTGGTTTCAGCCTCGACCACCTACCTGTGGCCGGTTTATGTGTACACTAATTATTACGATAGTTTCGGCTATGGTTATGATCCTTTTTATGGCGGTTATCCGTATTATTGGGGGAATTACTATTGGCCATCGGCTTCTCCATTCGTGCGCGGACCGTTCCGTTATCGTTAAATGTTGAGTTAAAACGGCATGGCTTTTCGACGTAGATAGCCCAAAAAATCTTAGATAGGTCTAGTTTATTTTTTTTTGTTGCTATATAATACGCGGCTTACCAAAGTTATCGATGCCTCGGTGGCGAAATTGGTAGACGCAAGGGACTTAAAATCCCTCGTTCGAAAGGACGTGCCGGTTCGACTCCGGCCCGAGGCACCACAAAGAATTCAAGGGCTTAAGATTTTTCTTAAAGCCCTTTTTTTATGCCTGAAATTTTTCAGATCATGGTGGAGTCATGTTTCAGGCATAAAAAAAGCCTGTATTACACAAGCCCCCTCTCGAATCATATTGATTTTTGTGGGCAGAATGGCACAAACCATTCCGACGGCAGTATCTGCCAATGCTCCATATACAGACGTAGAACCGACAGTAAATATAGCAGCGTGACAGGCGAAAATTGGCCAGTCGCAATTGTTTTATGAATGCTGGCCAACT
>Ga0265297_10005195_pt1 | contig 20226 bp, 27 predicted proteins | sample Munlanlwell13791_FD_192502 | JGI IMG/M metagenome (GOLD analysis project Ga0265297, IMG submission 192502) | Leachate microbial communities from a municipal landfill in Southern Ontario, Canada - Leachate well 137-91 | ecosystem: Engineered > Solid waste > Landfill > Unclassified | place...
CATGGACGTATGTGATCCGAGAGTGGGCTAATAAGAACCCGTTGAAGGCGACGGCCCTTGTTCCACTGTTCGTTGCTGTGTTTATCGTCGCCCAGTGGAAGTTCAACCGCCTGTACGTCATTATCCCTTGCGACTTCTTGTTCTTCCTTCTGGGGCATCTGTTCTGGGATACCGTCGGGCCGTATATCAAAAAGCAACGCGATTTCAAAGCTAAGTCCCCATAGGTCTAAGTCAATCATAAATCACAGAAGTGCTATAATGGGATAAAAGTGAGGGCTTTCCCTTATTGACAGTTATAACCTGTGGAGTTATACTGATGACCTGGATAGTCAAACACTATGTTGCGGCAGATGGCGTAGCTCCAGCTCGACAGTGGATCAACTCGCTGAGTGACAAGGCTTTGCGGATGAGCTTGCGGAGTAAAATAGAGATGCTCAGTAAGCACGGCTTACTTCTCTGCGAACCAAGGTCATGGAGCGTATCGGTGGTGATGACGCGGACCTTTATGAGTTGAAGGCCGGGGCAGGCAGGATTACTCTGTACTTTGACAGGCGTCGCAATATGTTCATCCTTCTGAACGGCTTTTTGAAGAAAAAAATGAAACAGAAGGACAAAATCGAGGAAGCAAGGCGTTTTCTGCATGACTTCCACGAAAGGGGGGAGGTTGATTGATATGGCAGAGACATGGAGAGAAGATCTCAATAAGGATCTGCAGGACCCTGAATTGGCCAGGCTGTACGGTGCGGCTCAGGCCAAAGACGAGATAGCCGTTACACTGGCCAAAGCACGCATCGAGCATGGATTGACACAACAGGAGATGGCACATAGGGTTGGGGCCAGCCAGCCATACATTGCCAAGCTCGAGAGAGGAGATGCAAATCCAACTGTCGGGGCCATCGGCGGTATGTTGGCCGCAATCGGGCTCCGCCTGATCACCAGTGTTGGACCATTGGTTTCACTACGCGTCGAACAGAAAGAGCCTGTGCGTGCTATCCTGGAGGCGAACGAGGTAGCAGCGGACTCCTGGGCGGCGCATGACCGCCCCGCCGCCGGTTTTAAGATCCGATCAATAAGCGGATCGGTGATGTCCGGAGAAAGTGGATTCACCGCTAGCGCCGCGGGCACCCTGTATTAGGAGGGATTCGAGTATGAAATTATCAGCCGAAATGAAAAAACTTCTTCTGGACGAGTTGCGCTTTGTAGTGGAGAGGATGAAGGAAGCGAAAGAGCCGTTCCAGAAGATGTACTTCTTTAGCGCTGCCTATGGAGCGGTCAACAGGATCATGAACATCGAGTTCGATGATGAGTTGGGTTTTATCCACAATGTCCTGAGCTCTGCATATTCCATCATCAATTCGAGACTATCGGCGTTGTCGTCGGGCAACGAAGTGGCTGTTGGTATCCCCGCAAAGATGTTTGACAGACTGGAGGCGGGATTGGAGGAGATCATTGAGATGGTTGAGGAGGGGAAGGCGACCTATCCGGCACTCCAGAAGATATCCAATGCGGCATACAGTACGACGGGCAACGGTTACTATCTGTACCTGAAGGGCTATCTGGTAGTCTAAAAAGGATTCTATCTGTTGCAGCTTTCCCATGAAAAGTCCCTTCAGAAAGCCCCCTAAAAGGAAGAAGCTCAAGGCTCAGGGCAACGAGAAAGCATACCTCGATCCGGAAGACATCGACAAGATTGAGTCGGCTACTACTAATCAGCGCGATTACCTGATCGTCAGGCTGCTCTTTCGGCTGGGATGTCGCATCTCAGAGCTCGTCAACCTGGCCGTCGACGATATCGACTTCAACCGGGGCACCGTCCGGATCCAGCACCTGAAGGCCAAGCTGCAACTCTACTGTCCCCATTGCGGGGCCAGGCTTGGTAAAACCCACCGCTTCTGCCCCTCCTGCGGAAACCGTGTGGCAGAAGCCGTGGTCAGGGAGGAGGAGCGGAAGAATATGCGCCTGCTGCCGCTGGATCAAGAATCGCTTGATATGCTCCGCGTGTTTATTGAGGGAGGTCCCCCAGTTTACAAGGGCGGACGGCCGCTCATTTTTGGGATCACGTCCCATCGGGCGCGCGAGGTGGTGAGGGAAGCCGCTGAAAAAGCCCAACTGCCTCACCTGATAGATGCCAGAACGGGCCGGCTAATGAACATCAGTCCCCACCGATTGAGGGACGCTTTTGCGGTGCACGCCATGCAAACGGACGATTCGGGCGAGGGCATGCGCCAGCTCCAGGAGCACCTGGGGCACGCCCGGTTTGATGCCACCGCCAAGTACCGCAAGATCGCGGGAGAGGAAGCCAGGGAATGGTACGATAAGCTATGGCCAAAGGAAACCTCGGAACACGAAAATTAGCCAGCCCAGGTCTACCAACAACTCGTCTGCCGACACGCGGTGGAAAATCAATCGGCGGTTTTCTTCGTCCCTTTGGTTGCGGATGGTTTATCCGGGAGTTTCTGATGGGCAACGGCCCGCAGGGATCCACCCGGATAAATACAGCGGCCGGGGCTCCCCAGCAGGATATCTTCGAACAGTACAAGCTTGCCCTGATGAGGGCTAGCGCCGCGGATAGAGGCACTGCCGAAGAAGAACTCCGGGCAAAAAGAGAAAAGCGTGCATTCGACCCTGTGAAGGCCGAAGGATGGCAGGGATATTATTTATCCAGGATGCATTACCGCTCCAAGGGGGCGCGCTATCATTCATTCGTGGTGTACTTTTCCAACCTGCGCCGGCTGGGCTGGGTGGAGCCTTCCGGGGAAGTGGAGCCCTCCCAGTTCCAGGAAAACTACCCCGAGGGAGCGCCCCGCGTTTACTATTGCCTCACCGAAAAAGGCAGGCTGGTTTCTCCAGATGACTGGCGAGATCCTCTTAATGCTCTTTATCCGGGGGCGAGAGCCAGGTCAATGGCCTGACTAGTTGCCCTGGTTCTTACGCCTCTTTTTCTTTTAGTTTGTGCCTTTTTGCTGCCTAATAATAGGACTTTCCTTTGACTCTTCAGGTCGTAGGCGATATAATAGAAAAGTTTTTAAGTTGGGCAGGAAGGCGCTTAACAGTCGTTTGGATAGCGTGATTCTATAGGGGTGTTGCTCTATTATTTGTTATGTTTCACGCTGAACCGATGAAAAGGTTGCTGTGACTTTATCATGAAGTTAGAAACCTTCGATGATGTGTTGGCCTCCATCAAAAAGAATCATGACCGGAAATTTCACCTACTCCTAGGGAATGGATTTAGCATCGCATACGATTCAACGATTTTCTCTTACAACGCGCTGCACGACTTCATTAAGAACCTGAATAACAAGGACCTCTCAGCAATCCTTGGCGTCATCGAGACTAAGAACTTTGAAGTTATCATGCAGCATCTCGATAATTTCTCCGCACTAATTACCGTCCTGGGTGGTGATCCTGCACTCAAGAAGCGCGTTGATGACGCGAGCGCCACACTTAAGACCAAATTACTGGAGGCAGTACGGGATCTTCATCCAGAACATGTCTTCAAGGTGCCTGAAGAAAAGAGCCAAGCTTGTTCCCATTTTCTCAAGATCTTTCTTGACTCAGGCGGTAGCATCTATTCCACTAACTATGACCTGTTGCTCTATTGGGTGCTCATGCGGAACAGCGTTGTCAATCATGTGGATGGCTGCGGTAGGGAACTCGAGAACCCTGACGAGTTTGTCCCGCACGAAGAACAAATCTGGTCTGAACTGACTTGGGGTAAGCATCGCGACGATCAAAACGTGTTCTATCTTCACGGCGCTCTTCCTTTTTTCGACGCTGGCGTCTCTGTAGTCAAAGAGGAATACGACGTCTACAACTATCTCTTACAAAAGATCAGCGCTCGAATGGACAAGGGCGAATATCCGATCTTTGTTACGGCGGGTGATGGAGAACAGAAATTAAGACACATAATGCACAACCATTATCTGACCTACTGCTATGAAAACCTTTGTGATGTGGAAGGTTCTCTAATCACTTTTGGCTTCAATTTTGGCCCCTACGACGAACACATTATCGATGCTATTAATAGAGCGGCGAAGCAAGGCAGGAAGGCACATGCTAAACTCTGGAGTCTCTATATCGGTGTCTATTCAGATGAGGACAGGAAGCACATCGAGCAGATCGCAGGAAAATTCAAATGCAAAGTACACATCTATGATGCAAAATCCGCTCACGTATGGGGATAAAAAGAAGTGAAGCATAGGAATGCACGAGGACTGGAAAAACTGCACCGCTCATTATTCTCTTTAAGTGTCTCCCACCGGTGGTGCTTGCGTTAAGCATATTGTTTTGAAAACAGGTCCGGTTTTCATACTTCGTCATGGAGATATTAAAGTTTAAACGCCTTGATTGCCACCGCGGGAAGAACTGCCTCCTCAAGCACTTGGCAGGATCTGCATCTCTTCACCTTGGCACCGGAACCAAAACCAGTGCGGCAGTCTGAAAGCTCCCTTTGAATTGCACTTCTCTGACATCTTATCCTTGACATTTGATTTATCTTGTTTCACAATGATGTAAAGTGATGTATCAATGGTGAAAGACGATGAAAAATGCATCAACTGAAAAACTGCCTCGTCTTACAATTACACTGAGGGAAGGGCAACGTGAGGCTCTTGAGTCTATTGCGGATCGTAATCACACAACACTGGCTTTTGTAGTACGCTATGCTCTAGATCGGTTCATCGAGGAACATCCTCAGAAAGAACTTCGTTTGGACATATGAGTAGGGATATGACATGACTATTACTCAATGTGATACAAGCAGAGATCTAGGGAAGGTCAAACAGGAAGCTAGACCAACATACAAAACGCGCTTAGGCGCAATGTATCAAGGGGATTGCGAGAGTATTTTGAGAAGTCACCCTGTAACCAGTCAAAAAAGCAAGGTGCAGCTAATCCTCACATCGCCGCCTTTCCCTCTAAATCGGAAAAAGAAGTACGGCAATCTCACAGGAGATGAATACCTAAATTGGCTAAAAAGGCTGGCTCCTCTATTTCGTGATTATCTGACTTCTGATGGATCGATCGTGATTGAGCTGGGCAACGCATGGGAGGCAGGTAAGCCTATCATGTCGACATTACCCCTAAAATCGCTTATGGCTTTCATGGAGGCTGCCAATCTCAATTTGTGTCAGGAGTTTATTTGTTATAATCCTGCTCGTCTACCGACGCCAGCACAATGGGTCACCGTTGAACGCATTCGCGTAAAGGATGCTTTTACGCGCGTATGGTGGATGTCTCCGGTTGAGAAACCGAAGGCAGACAATCGCAAGATTCTCACCGAATATAGTGAAAGCATGCGAAAACTCTTGAGAAAAGGCACATACAATTCTGGGCCTAGGCCTTCCGGGCACCATATCGGGAAGACATCCTTCCTGTCAGATAACGGAGGCGCAATTCCTCCAAATCTATTCGTGTCGACCCCATCATCCTACGATTCGGGATTGATGGAGGTCCTTCCAATTTCAAACACCAAAGCGAACGATCCCTACCAAAGCTATTGCCGTGAAAACAACATAACTCCACATCCGGCTCGCATGCAGGCTGACTTGGCAAGATTCTTTATCGACTTTCTAACTGACAACGATGATCTCGTTATGGACCCCTTTGCCGGCAGTAATACGACTGGATATGTTGCCGAAGAACTCTTAAGAAGATGGTTGTCAATCGAGTTGAATTCAACTTATATAGAGAGTTCCAAGGCTCGGTTTAGCACAGAATTACTTTCTCAAATCCCGGATTGATCTAATGGGTTTTTTGTATTGGCCTCTAGCTGCATCAATTGTGCCTCTGATCTCAACGCTTGGATCAAAGTACCAGCTACCCGCCTTAATTCAAGGCCAACAGTCCTGGATTCAGGATCGTAAGATTGATACTGCCGTTCGCTCCCATTTTCATCGCCATTACCCTCGATGTTGCCCAGCGGAATGTCTTTGGGCGCACCTTCTTGCGAGTGATCATACATCTGGAAAAGATGGAAAGCAAGATATGCAACGTATCGATCTATAAGACGCTGCGAGGTGCCTTCACCAAACGTCTTCCTCCATCGCAGCCTTTCTAACTGAAACTGACGCTCATCCATGTTTATATACAGCCACAACGCGTCTCCATTTAGTTCATAGTGGCCAACCTTGTCGTTATCATAATTCTCTTTAGTGGCCCAGGAAATACTATCCGTAGCATCTTCAGGAACTTCTTGCCATACACGCAATACCTTGTAGGCTGGATTTTGCGCTTCTTCTTTCCCTGGGCTTGGAGTCTGTGGTGCGAAAGCTATTAAGGTTATCGCCCTTGTTGTAGTGAATTCCGTTCCGTCGGAGAGAACTAGTCTCACTCCAATAATTCCTTCTGCCCCTACCGAAGCATTGGTGTCTGTACTCACCTCAACATGAGCTACTCCGTCTCTTGGGCCACGAACTGAAATAAAAACGCCGGGAACATCCGTAAATCCCTGTATGCTAGCAGGACCAATTGCACGAGTTAGGAGATCATTTCTTGCGTCGGTGTGGGCTTGAGTGACTGATTTCCGGCCCACCTCGATCCTCATGTTTGTTTCCTTGGCAAATTTGAGTCTTGTGGGCGGTTCTGCCCCAACGTATGGTGGAGGTGGGGGCATGATCCTTATTTCCCGCGTATCTGACAGTAGAGTGTGTGGGCCGACTTTAAGAGACGCTATGATTCTTCCACTTTGTCCAGAGGTAGATTCACTCGGGATTATGACTCGAACGGGGATTTTGCCGTTGTGCATATCACCGACGTATAAACTACCAACGCGATCGCCTTCGATTGCCAAAGATAGACTACCCCGTCGCCGACGTCGAATCAAAATTTCGTCCGGGCCATCGGTAATCAAGAAAATGGTTGTTTGATCTCCGCCGATCATCTCCAGTCGGCGGTGGTCAGCGAATCTCAGCGATCGAGGGGGATCATGGATTTGTCTCTCTGTGTGACCTTTGCCTGCCCCTTCATGTTCTCCTCCTGCACGTCCTCCAGGAAAAGTTTCTTGTCGATAGACCGTTATGAGGCGATTTAACATCTGATTTACACGCCGTGTGCTTTCACTTGTAATTTTGGCCTCGAGGCGAAGAAGCATTTCTTTGAGTTTCTGTTTCAACCAGGGATCATCGAGGGCTTCTTTTATGGCATTAATTATCAAGTCCTCTCTTTTTTCTCCTATGGTTGCTCCTGCCCTCGTTGCGGTAAACATCTCCTTCTTTAGCCGCATACTGAGATCATCACAGTCGACATGTACCAATAAGTAATCTGCTAAGGCACCAAGCCTCGCCTCCCTTACAAGGCCTTTATCCCTGGTATGGTGTCTTTGACCATTGAGGGTGAAAAGGATCGTGCGAGGGGAATTATCGTAGTCCAAATAAGAATTAAGCTTGACGCTAGAATCGTCTTCGCCCTCCTCTTTACCAGTCGTACGTGGTCTAAAAACCCAATATCTGATGCGAACTGTTCCTTCACCTCCCCACCGTGACAGATCAGCTTCAAATGTTTGAGCATCTGGCCTATCTGCTTTCTCTGTCTGATCCAACCTGTTGCGTCCGCCATACAGATTTCTATTGAAATGCGGTGATATTCGATGGTCCTCAATGCGATAAGGTAGCACCGGATCAAATAGCAGGTTGTCAAAAAATCTGTACCCCACTAGGCTCCATCTCTTCTTCAGCCGACCTAATTCATAAGAAAAGTGAACTATCCTTGTACCACTTTCGAAATTTATGCCAAGAGAATCGATTTCTTCCGGTGTCATCCGGGGGATCAAGCCGTCCGAACCAACGAGGTATTCATATCTGAATGTTTTCCACAAATCGTCGTCATATTGCCTTACTATGGTCCAGCCAATCAAATCGTGCCTGCTACCCAAACATTGCTTGTGTCTTCGCGAAATGATGAGTGAGTAAGGGCAGTATGCAAACGTGGATGAACCACCTTGTCCAAAAGCACCCATTAGATATCTTTTCTCATTCTTGTTTGATTCCTGCAACCCAAGAATCGTCTTGGGTAAGTCATCCGGATGCTGACCTATGCCCGAATCTTGAATAATTACCGCTGAATCTTTCCTCCGTTCTGAACCTACGACTCTGACGAGATTTTTTGGGGCCATTTCATCAATGAACTTTGCCGTGGAAGGGGATTCGCGAGTGAGGCGCGAGGTTTCGAGATTCCAAAGCCTTCTTACTGCTTCCCTAGGGGAACTCAGGCCAGATGGTCGACCAGCCATCTCAAACTGGAGTTCTATATGGGCATCCATTGCGTTTGTGATTCTTTCAACCAAAGCGTGCCCAGGATCCATCGCCAAATTGACGCTCCCTGAGTTATTTTCACGTCCGCCAAGTGGAAACCATTTCCATCTGTCTGAATTTGCCTCTATATGCGACAAGAAGGATTCGATGTCCTTGCCGGAAGAAAGGCTGAAAAGAGAGCGTAGCTGTTCGGCATCCAAGATACTCATTTGTTACCTCCAGATTTGGTTGACTTGTGCATTCCTATGATTCCGAATAACCAGCGAGTCGAGGCTAGAAAAGTCTGAAAGTGGGCTTGTTAGCTTCAGAGAGATGTTACTCGGAAGAGATCCTAGGCAGTTCCCCCTAAATAATATCTTTCCATGTCGCTCGAATAACGGCATGTTCAAGCATAGACTCGAGATCATCTTTGTGCGCTATTACTGCCATGGCTGTACTAGCTCTTGGACCCTGTACAATCGAATTATATTTCTCCACCCTAAAAGCTTTGTACTCCTCGGGTATCTTTTGACTTGTGAGCTGCTTGTTATTCTTGAGCCTAATGATTCCTGCCAGCAGCCCGTCATTTTCATAATTGTTACTGCCTGCAAACTCGACTATTGCCCTACTACCAAGCCATATGGTAACCCTGCGTCGCAGCAGCCCGGCCGATTTCCTGTTCGTGAAGGCGACTTTGAACGTATATTCTTGGCCACCTGTAATTGTGGTTGCCTCAAAAGCTTTATCGTATTTTTCCGGTTGGCCACCACCACCAATCTTAGGCCACTTGAACTCGAATGGTTCAATCTCAACAATATTCCACCCTTTCGAATGATTCGATACAGCGGGTGTAGAGACCTGGCGTGAATCAGCGTGTGGCCTCTTCGCTTTCATGTAGCTGACTAAGTCCTCATCGGAGCAACGCCATTCCTTCCCTACTTTGAATCCCCTCAGATTGCCGCCCTCCATCTCTTGAAGAATGGCATCATTATCAACCTTTAAATATTCTGCAATCTCTTGTACAGTGAAAATGCGTGGCAATGTGTATTCTGACATTTCACACCCCCTAATGTGATGAATAATTTTATCACGTGTTACACTACTATGTCAAACATAACACGTGTTGACATGGTAAACAGCAAAGCCATTGTCTAGTAGCATTGAGCTTGCTGATTTTGGATCAGTATCGTATCGGGCAGCAGCAGAGGATAAGGAGTGAGTCCGGGAGAAGCGGAATGCGGAATAACCAAAACAATGGCCTGGTCGGGATGGTCATTGTGTACTAATGTTTCATATTTCACGTAAAAGAAGGTTCTTCCTTTTCTGTCAACAAACACTCTTTTGCGAGATTATAGTATTGTCTTATGGCGCTCGTGCCAACCTTAAAAACCTGAATCCTTGATCGTGAGCATATCCAGCTCACGACCTAGACAAGCAAGGCCTCAAAATTCAGGCTATGAAGGCATAGCCTGCAAAGTAGGGGCCTGAACGAACCCCACACCCGACAAAGCTCAAAGACGGCTATAAGCTGGGAGTGCAAAGCAAGGTGTTTTGATTAGATGGGAGTTGGATACCCATTGAGCATTAGGTACTTGCTAGGGGCGATAGGGGTCACGCTAACTGTCAGTGATAGCACCTACAGGAAGTCGAATGGATTCAGAACACTATCCTAATATCAGGCACACCAACAAAAATCTGGTGAAATTCGTCAAGTGAGACTAGTCCAGAGGGGATAGGTGTGTTTGAGTAATGCAGATTTCCCTGACGGCGATGAACAACTAGGATTCTAGGGCTTCATAGCAGGGGCTTCACCCAACAAATCAAATTGTGAGGTGAATGAATGAAAACCCCTGGATATATCAAAGCTCTGGTGCAACCTACAACGCAAAAGCCTGCTGCCCGCAAGGTGTGGAGTGTCGGTCTTGAAGAGGTATGGTTGCCGTTCTTCACGGCCACCAACGTCCTGGGCACTACCCGCATCTCGAAGGAAGCGCTTGGTGCTCCTCTTCGTCTGCAACGTGAGAAGGATGGTACGCCTCGCTTCTCCCAGAACGGCAAGCCCTCAATCCGCGTGAATGCCGAACTCAATACTCAGATCAGGTTCGTTCGTGAAAACATGGTCATGAGTTGGATGAACTTCGCCGGCAACGTACAGGAAGCTCATCCTGAGGAGTATAAGGCAGAAGTCGAGGCTTGCCAGAAGGCTGGCCGCCCGATCATCGAGAAGGATGCGGCTGATATCGAAGCAGCCATAATTGAGGCCGAAAAGAAGGCGCGTCTGGCTGCCGAGATGGAGAAGGCGGCTGCAGATGCTATGGAACAGTCTGATAAAACCGAGGATCAAGAACTCGTCGGGGCTTCGGCCTGACGATTCCGAAGCCCCTGCTATTAAGCTCTAGAATTGAAAGGTGGTGAGCCCATGACATTCCCGAAGTGGGCTACCCCTGAAAGACGCCAGGTACTGGCGCAGATTGCCGCGAAATCGGGAGGAGCTTGTACCCTCGGTTACAAGTCGCCGGAAGCACTCTACCCTAATCTCTTTATGAGTGGCTTCTTCCGCCTTAAAATCGGTGACGTTGTTTTTGAGGATGGCGACCAAACCAAGGCAGTATGCTTCTGTTGCCCTCACCACTACAACAACGACATTGATATGTTGGTTCGAGAGTGGAAAGAGGATGACAGGGCGGAACTGCTGGAGAAGCAACGCTTGGAGCTGGAGCAGCTTCATCATACACCGGATCTGAAGGGATGGGGTCGGCGATTTGATCCGGTGACCCGTGAACAATTCCTGGCGAACAGGCCCTCCTATTATCTCGAAGGTTTGGGAGTGAGCGGTCTGACTTTCAGTCGGGTAGCAAAGATAAGAATTCCAGGTGCATATACTCGTTTGCACGTGGATTTACCCAAGATGAAACTAGGTCGCAACAAGCGCAAGAAGCTGAGAAGAGCGCAAATCCATAACGATAACGAGTTGGCGGATAGTCTCTGCCAGTCAGCCGTAGATGACTACTGGCAAAAACTAGGCAAGTGAACACGATTTGAATTTGGATGGGGAGTTCAACTCACCCCCATCTCCACCTGAAACAAAGAACCTTCACTCGTAAGAGTGGGGGTTCTTTTTGTATTTATGGCGGCAAGAACCGCGAAAGGAGGCAAGCATGCCGTGTCCAGACGAGTTACAAACATCTACATGTATGCGTCATTGCGGGAGAGAGGAGCCGGACCCTATGTGTCTGGTGGTGAAAATCTGTCCGGTAGCAATTCGAGCGGCGGCCGCAATTGATAAGAATGGAGGATCTTCCAATGGGAGCCAAACACTCCGGACGCATCGAAGTTGAAAAGGGACGGCAGGCGGTCGCCGAGGCCGCCGCAGCATATCGATCAATCTGGGAGTCTGCCTGCAAACATGACGGGATCGACCCGGCCGCCAGGTTCGTGGTTTTCTCCGATGACAATCCCTTTGTCCAATTCCTCGGGCCGGCACTGACTAGGTACCGGGGAACAAAAGCCGCTTATGAGGCCGGCGGATATGTCGGCCTGAAGATGTGATCAAATCCCCAGGAGGACGGTATGGATCAATTGGAGCATGCTTTTAATTCGAGCATTTTCCCCTGTAACTCAAAACCATTTTTGAGCCGGATCGAGGAGATTCTTGACCAGGCCAATACTAACTCCCTGCAGAACCTGACTGGCGACGACCAACTCGCCACCCGGGGATGCATGTGGATACTCATGGGCCAGCTCTACGGCCAGATGGCCACTATCGATCTTGTCGATGAATGGGAAAGGTTGAAGATAGCTCTTCTAACCAAGGAAATAAATCAGACGGAGGAAAATCATGCCCAGGGAATTTATTTATGATGGCAGAACCTTCCCGGATCCTGATCCGGAGATGCCGGTCGACGACGTCCGGCGCACCCTTGCAGACTTTCTGCCGGAACTGGCTACAGCTGAGACGACTCAGACGCAGCAGGGGGATGTCACCGTTATCGAGTTTAAAAAGAGAGTCGGAACCAAGGGATGAATAGTCGGCAGATCATCACCACCCTGCAGAGTGTGCCGGAAACCAATCTCGAGATTATCCGGCTCTCCTGGGAGGTGGTTGATACAGATGGGCGTCTTGATCTGAAGAAGGCCGCCCTGCTCGAAAAGGAGTTGGACATAGCTGCCGAAGAAGCCAGGGCTTACATATCATCCTCGCAGCAGATAAGATGGGCACTTCGAAACCTCCTCCGAACCCGCTGATTAAGCTCAGCGATAAGCTTCGCTCATGGCCTCCATCCATTTTAGGATTACTCAGCGTTCTTGATCAGTGCGAGTCTTTCAGTGAGTTCGTCAAAATCATTGAGGAATTTCTCCCTGAGAGCCAGGACTTGATCATGCTGGGAGCTACTGTGGAGGATCAGATATCCTGCTTTGCCGGCGAGTTTGAAAATAGGTATTTCCCCCTGTATCCAGGCCTTCAGGATGGATTCGTTGAGGAATACGAACAGATCACCATTGGAATCCCTGTGGAAGTTCGCGGCATACCTTACGACATCCAATACAGTCTGGATTACTTCCGTCCGGGCCTCCTTCTGATGACTTCGCTCTTAGACGTTGATTTTGAAGGCAGGATACCTCTTCTTGAGGAGTGCAAGAAACTTGTGCCGGCAAATCTCCTCCAGGGACGGCCGCTGCTTTCCGTTACCCAGATGGAGCAGATGCTGGACGATACCGAATTCAAAGGGTTGATCAACTGGGCCAAGATCTGGACTCACGATACCGGATTCTACTTTCTGGACGCTACCTATGAGGACTGCTATGAGCCGATTCCTTGGGAACTGGAGAACGTTCTTGCTCTCAAGCGAGACTGGGACGAGTCTCTCGCTTTTGAGAAGGCCGCTTACGATCTGGCCGACTGGATTGAGAAGGACATGCACAAGAATTTCAAAGAACTGATCGATTTCATAAAGGAGGCGCTGAATGAACTCAGAACCGGAACCGTTCCAGTGGGCGATACCTGAGGGGTTGGGGATCCCTCACGATCCCCTGGAGCTCCGCCTGGATTTCCACAATAACGCCATTGTGATGTACCTCCTGGATAAAGGCATCATCACCACCCGTGTAGTCTCTGCAGTCGATATCGCCAAGGCTTTGATGAGGGATATTCCATTCTCTTCCGGAATACTGCCTCGTGATGTACTTTGGTGGACCTCTGCTTCAAACGGTCCCACTCTTGGCCTGTGGCGAGAGCCGCAGATATGGAAAGTGGCCCTCATCACCAAGGCGCTGACTGAACCGCGGCGGCTCACCTTGCCCATGCCCGGCCTGATCTTCGTCTGCAGTCCTGGACGGCCGCCGGCAGTTTATGCCGCCAAGAAGAGGCCGGTCTCTTCCCGGGAAGAGATCTACCACGCACCGCTATTCAATGTCTTTGAGAACGGGCAAAGCTGCCCGGGCAACCACAAGTATCCGGCCGATGTTTCGGAAATACCAGAGTCCTTTTTCCTGAGTTTTTTCAGCGTGGAAGGACACCCAAACGGGCGGTCACAGAAGCTCGGCAGCAATCTTTTGAAACTATGGGAGGAGTTGGACGGCAAGAAGCGCTATCCCCTCTCCGACCTGGTCAAGTTTGGGCAAGTGGAGGATTTGATTCATGAGAACTGCAGGATATCTCGTTAATTTACCCGGCGGGATCTCCGGGGAAAAGGGCCAATTCTTCGATTACGTCTTGGCAGCGGACGGCATCTACGTACGATCGGAAACACCTCTGTTAAGGGCCACTATAAGAATTGCCGAAGCTCAGATAAGAGGACTCGATACGCTCGCGGAAAAGGTCGAACTGGTACACGGCAAGATCCCGTCGTGGATGGGCAGATTCGCGCTCAATGTACTTAGGACCATGCCGTACGAAGAAGCATATTTGGCGATCATCTGGGACAATGGCTATCACTTGCGGACCCCTCATCAAGAGAAGTGCAAATCGTCGGTTAGTTACGTACCGATCCCTAATAAACTGGTGGATATCCACAGTCACGGCACCATGAAAGCTTTCTTCAGCGAGGTAGATGACCAAGATGAGCAGGGTATGGCCTTGTATATCGTCGTCGGAGAGATGCGGAAACCAACCGCTGCCGCCCTGGCCAGGGTAGGCATCTACGGATATTTCAGGATGATTGACTGGGAGGATGTCTTTGAATTATAAGATCGATTTCTCGAGATGGAGCCCCGGCGATCCGGTGACTGTAATCGGTTGCGGAGGCAACGGAGGATTCGTCGCCGAAGGGCTGTGCCGAATACTCAGCGCGTCTCATCCTATTAGCCTGGTGGACTTCGACCGGGTTGAAGAGCGCAATCTGGTCCGTCAGAACTTCTACCGGGAAGAGCTGGGCAGTTTTAAGTCGGAGGCCCTGGCCAAAAGACTATCCCGCAAATTCGGCCGCCCGATCGCTTATTCCGTAAATCCTTTCAGCTTGGTTAACAGCTTTCTTATGGGCGGGAGCAACCTGATCATCGGATGTGTCGACAACGGACCGGCTCGCCAGGCGATCGCAGATGCAATGGAGTCCTCATGGGGTAGTTGGTGGATCGATGCCGGCAACGGCGATTCCTGGGGACAAATCCTGATCGGCAATACTTGCCACCCTCAAACGCTGGAGAAATCCTTTGATCCGAAATCCGGGGTTTGTAGAGGGCTTCCCCTGCCCAGCATCCAGCTGCCCCACATCCTTGAGGGATCGCCGGCACCGTCGGTTTCCTGCGCTGAGGCAGTGGAGAGGGATGAACAGGATCCTGTCATCAATCAGGCTATGGCGATGCTGACCGTCGATGCCGTCAGGAAGCTTATCACAGGGACCTGCTCTTTCATGCAGATTTACCTCGATTTGAAAAACAGCACTTTGAAAACTGTGCCGGTTACTCCCGGGAACGTTGCGGCGGTGACCGGCCTGACAATCAAGAATCTGATCGAAAGGAGGCCCAAATGAGGGAACTGCAGGACTTGAAGGTGGTGATGACCCAGAAAGGCGACAAGGTCACCGTAGGAGTGAACGCTGCAGACTGTGATCCTGTCGTTGCCATTGTGCCGGGCACCATGGAGGAGACGATCCCCATGTTGGCCGATCTGATAGGGGCGGCCAAAACACAGTGGGAAGCGAGTCCCCGCTATCCAAAATCCGAAAGGGAGCTGCCAAAACCACCGGTGAGAACTCCGGATCAATCCAACACCCCTGCCGGCAAGTCAACTCCAAAGAAAGAGAAGTCTCCGCAGAACAAATTATTCTGAGCCATGTGAAAGCGCTTGCTCAAAGGAGGTGAAGCTACCAACTGTATATATCAACAGTAGTATGAGCCACAAATCTATGATTTTGGAGGAAAAATGCGAGTACAGGTTCGAAAACTGAGGGACACTATGGGGCTGCTTCAGCCTCTTGTCCCGAAAAAGCCCACGTATGCGATATTGGCCAATATCCTGCTCAAGGATGGCAAGGCTATGGCCAAAAGCATGGAAACCACGGTGATGATCGATCTGCCGGAGGCATCGGAGGCGATGGTGCTGCCGGTAAGCCTGATCGACTTTCTGAGCTACGTTCCCGGAGATTCCATCGCCGAAATCTGCCGCGATGGCAATGGAAACAACGTGGTCACCTGCGGCGGCAGCAAAAGAAATTTCCCTTACATCGATCCGAAGGAGTTTCCTGCCATGCCGGAAACACCGACGCTTGACCTGCATGCAGATGGGGACGGGCTGCTCGAAGCCCTGACGATGGCAAGGGTATATGCATCTAAGGATGACGACCGCCCCGTACTCACCGGGGTTACTTTGTCACTCGGCCCCGAAAAATCTTACGTTGCTGCCGGAGATGGATATCAGATGTTTCATAAAGAAATCCCTTGCACGGGAGAGCCCCTTATCTTGGTTATCCGCGAGTCGGCGATTCACTTACTGAGGGATCTCTGGAAAAAGACTGCCCGGGCAGACACCCCTGTAGCGGACGCCCTACTAGCCGAAATCGCGATCGCCAGGCGGATCGTACAGATGGGAGTCGTTGAGAGAGACGATACCAAGATGCTATTCGCCAGGTTCGGCAATGTGACATTTGCGACCAGGCTGATTGGCGGATCTCCGCCCGACTGGTTATCGCTGGTTCCAACCGGACATAAGACCATACTGAAACTCTTTGCCCAAGACCTCTACCGGACCATTCTGCAGGTGGCCAATGTGGCGGCTGAAGCAGGAGGGGCTGTAAGGTTGGCCTGGGCTGATAATGTGCTGGCCGTGAGCGCGATAACTGATGAACAGACGGTAGAAGCTCGAACCATCGTCTCCATCGAGGGCGAAAACGGACATATCGCCTTCAATTGCGCATATCTGCTCAATTATCTGAAGACAGTGCAAGGGATGGTGGATGTCCGAATAATTGCCCAGGACAGTCCTGCGACTTTCCTCGATGGGAAATGCACGGTGGTGATCATGCCGATGTTTATTAAGTGGGAGAATGATCCTGCGGATGAAACGGAAGCTGATGATATACAGGATACCACGTCTGCGGATGACACGAAGGATCCGGTCACGGAGAAAGAGCCGCCAGTTGCTGCCGCCGCGGCAAAACCCGCCAGAAAGTCCCGCAAAAAGGTCAAAGTCTAGCGATCATTCCACCATGGGAGCCTGGGCAACCCCGGGCTCTCATTGAACTGATGACTAAGGGGAGGATTACACAATGGCAATATATTCACTTGGTGACGGAATGAAACCGTTAAGCAGCGAAGGCAAAAACAATTTGCCGATCGGCACGGTCCTGCATCTGAACGGGTACAGCAATTCGGATTACGTGATAGTCGCCAATCTGGGAGACATGGGCAACCGATGGGGTTATGGCTCGATATATAAAACAGTGGATATTGAGAAGTTGACCCAGGGTAGAGCGGAGGCCGCAACTCTGGAGTGGATGAGCGAGAAAAAAGACGGCCGCATCCAGTTGTATATCACAGACCGGATTCTGAGCCAGGAAGAGACTGCGGAGATATGGAACAAATCGGAGGCGCAGCGCTTGGAGAAAGAGCAAGCCGAAAGCCTGAAAGCGGCAGAGTATAGCCGCTTGGTGGAGATCGGCCGCGAGCTCTTCAAGAAGTATATCCCGGAAGACGCCCAGGCGCTGCTGGTCGCCAAACACAACGTCGATGAGTCGGACAGCATGACCGACTATTTTGCCCATAGAACGGATGATACCGTGATACTCAACTATTCAATGCACAAGCGAGATTTGTTCCCGGAGATGAGGAAAGCCGCGGCGCGAATTCCGGAGACGGCACATCTTGGACCGGGCAAAGGAATCTTCGAGTGCCTCGTAGTTCTTTGCGAGGACATCGTCTCTATGGGCCAGGCATATTATGAGGGGAATCGTTCACACTGGCACGGCGAACCTGAGACGTTTTATACCAGGGCGGAGGCCGAGTCATTCATCGAACAGAGTGGGACGCCTGAGCCGATCGGGTTCCAGACCGAAGCCGGGATCAAGACCGTCAATTTCAAATGGCACATTATCGAAGAGAAGATCGAACATCGCGAAAAATACAGCATGGGAGAAGGTTACTATCTCAAGGCAGGTCATGGCGACGCTACCGGCTGGCGAGTGGAGAAGGTCTTAAAGGGTAGCCGTGGATGGGACAACGGATTATATTACTCTATCGCCAAACGCTGCATATTTGTAGACAAACCGGAAGACCCCGAATCAAGCCAGGTTACGGCGCCGACGCTCACCGAAAACACGGAGAAAAACGGCCTTGAAATAAGATTCCCGGAGAAACCGAGCGCGGAGATACTGGATAAGCTAAAAAGCGCCGGCTGGAGATGGTCAAGGTTTTCGAGATGCTGGTACCACATACAGACGCCTGCCAATCTAACCTTCGCTACTCTCCTGATTCAAGAGCTCGTCAAGCAAGAGGCAAATCATGACAGCCGAAAACAGGAAAGTTGAGGGCTGGATCGATGACCTGGCAGGAGTGTTTACTGATCCTCTCATAGTCTATCCTGGCGGCTGGGAGGATACTGTCCCCAAAAAGCTGAGGAATGCGGTCACTCTCGAACGATTGATCGAGACTATGAAGCACTCAAAAGGAAAGTCGATAACCGCTACTGACGCCGAATGCTGCATCTATATGTACACGGTCTGTATGTGCCAGCCGCTTGCCCATGAGTGGGCTCAAATTTACTTATACCTGGGAACGCGCATCGTGGAAAGGGATGGACGCACCATGCCGGAAGATGTGCGCGTGGATGAGTTGTCCGGTTACGAGCACCATCTACTGAAAGACCTACGCGGCTGGATATACAAGAAGCGTCTCGATGCCAGGGCTGCGCAAAGGCGCCTGGAAAGAAAAGATCAGGAAAACCATAAAACGACGGTTGAAGAGAAAGCGGTGTTGCAGATGGCGTTTTTCTGAAAACAGCTTAAAGAAAGTAAAAAAATTCATTTCCAAATATCAACATGACTCCCTTGACAATGTTGGCCTCCAGGAATAACATATTTTAAACAAAAGGTAACAAAGGTTAGGGTCTATTATGGATGTCACAGTAAGGACGGATGACCTACTTACGATACCTCAGGCCGCCAAAATAATTGGGGTATCCAGGATCACTGCATGGGACTGGGTTCAGACAGGTAGATTACCATCGATGCGGATTGGCGGCCGCGCTCTGGTGACCAAACAAACAGCTGAGGCAATGAAGCGAAAACGAGACTTCGAAGCCAAAGAGTTAGAAATCGCCAAGCGGGCAAAAGACCCCTGCTCTACAATACCTGTCTCTAAGCCATAAATAATGTAAAAATTTGAGCCTGAGAGCCAAAAAATAGTCAACATGACTTAGGATCATGTGGGGCAACCCATGAGGGTTCGAGTCCCTCCTTCCCCATAAGCCTCTAAATCCTAATGCATTAGGGCTAAATTTCGTTCTTAGGCTGTCCATAGGACTATAATGTCCTGCGGAGGTGATCTTATGAGAACGAAAGACGCAATCGCAACATTCCTCAATTCCTGCAGGGCTCGCAATCTAAAACCATCGACTATCAGATGGTATAGCCAGCGGTTAGCAGTATTTGACCGCTGCTACCCAGAACTCCCCGAAGATATCACCACCCTCGAAACCTTCCTCGCCGGCATAGACGGCACCCCCGAAAACAAACACGCCTATTTCAGAGTTCTCAGAGCGTTTTATCGCTTCATCAGTCCCCGATACCAAATTGCCAACCCTATGTCTATGACAGATACACTCGAACCGCGCCGTTCCAAGAAAGTCATGTCCACCCTCGAGCCTGATGAGGCGCTGAAGTTTTTGGCGTCGGCGGAAACGATGAGAGACAAGGCGCTATTTACCCTTATGCTGGATAGCGGCATACGTACTACGGAAGCGGCGACTCTGCTCCAGCGTAACATTTTTACTGAAACGGTGATAGTCAACGGCAAGTGCGGAGAGCATGAAGTGCCTATCACCGAGGAAACCAGGCGTCTGCTGATAGCATTGATTGCCCAGGATGGCCCTCACAAATATGTATTTCACAATCCCCAAGGCGGACCATTATCCAGACACACCATCTATAAACTTGTGCGCCACCATATGAAGAAGGCGGGTATCGATGGTCCAAAAATGGGTGGACATCGCCTGCGTCACACATTCGGTCGATTCTACCTGGCCACTGGAGGAGATACCAGATCTCTTCAGGAAATACTGGGCCATTCAGATATCACTACCACCGAAAAATACTCCAGTCTGAATATGAAGGACATCATCAAAAAACACCATCAGCATACTCCGCTCAAGCTTGTCCATGGCGCTGCTCAGGGAGTGCTGATAGCGGACGAATTAATCAGGGAGGTCGAAGCTATCCTTATCAAACAACCTGAAACAGGAGGTGCAAACAAACAGAAGCAGATCGGATTTTTTTAAATATACCGGTAACCGAATAACTGCGTTAAAGTCAGGAGTTTAATGAAATTGACGGTTGATGAACTGTTGTTT
>Ga0265297_10005196_pt1 | contig 20226 bp, 10 predicted proteins | sample Munlanlwell13791_FD_192502 | JGI IMG/M metagenome (GOLD analysis project Ga0265297, IMG submission 192502) | Leachate microbial communities from a municipal landfill in Southern Ontario, Canada - Leachate well 137-91 | ecosystem: Engineered > Solid waste > Landfill > Unclassified | place...
GAGGGCCTCCGCCCCTTTCCAGTTGTGTTTCAGAATTTCCGCGAACTGTTCCAGCGTAAGGCGTTTCTCCTCGTAGACCAGCCGGCGGACCGCCACCAGAGAATCCGCCAGGTTGACGATCCCGTTCGCATCGTAGTTACACCCGTTGTAGCGGGCCCCTTTCGCCGCCACGGATTTTCCACGCGCGATACAGTCCTCAGTGAACAGGGAGACGGCCAGCAGATAATCCGTTTCAGCCCTTTCCCGGTCGGTTCGTTCCGCCGTCCGGTGAATATGTCGAATCAAGACCTTCAGCAGAGTCCGGACTTCCTCCCGGAATTCCTCATAGGTGTCGAGTTCGGAAAGCGGCCGTACTTTCATTTCCGGCAGCGGTGGGACTTGTCCGAACAAAATATTCAGCAGTTTCAGCACATTGAAATGTCCCTGAAGCGCGCCCATCTGCGATTTTCCCGGAACCATCACCTCGTTGCATCCGGAGGGGGAATAATTAGCAGCATCGTCCGGCACAATTCCAGCCCGTACCAGGGACGGGATGTAAATCTCGTCGTTGGAAAAATCGGGACTCACATGATTTTCCCGAAGCAATTTCATTCCCCGCTGCAGATATTCCGGAGGAGCGTTCCGGAACCAGCGAAGCGCGATCTGCGGACGGATCAGCGACAGCGCCTCCGCCGCATCCAGGCACAGTTCGGTGATCGCGTTGACGGCGGAAGATCCGTCTGCATTTCGCCCTCCAAGCGCCATATGAGTTGCTCCGCTCCACAGATGATCCTTCCCATACGCTTCGAAAAAGCGGATGAATTCGGCGCAGAGATATTCGAATGCGGTAGATTCCCCGATCTCTCCCCGTTCCAGATCGTGCCGGTAGGCGGGATAAAGGTAACGATCTATACAGCCGGGCGAATCGTTGATGAAAAGAAAGACGGCATCGTAAACAGCCAGGGTTTCACGAAAACTTTTCGGCGCCCGTTCGGCCACGGCGGCGTAAGCGGATGCGAGCGTCCGAAGCTCTCCCGTCCGGTCCGCATTTTCCGGCTTTTCCGCCGCGAGAAAGACGGTCTCGGAACAACGCCTGAAATACAGGAGAAATCCTTCCGCGATGGTTTTCATGGCGGTGAGAAAGTCCAGCCGGGCCGGATCGGATTCTCCTGAAATACATCTTTCGATTCGATCGATCCGTGCGGGAAATCCTTCACGGATAATTTCCGCATACCCCGGAACCGTGTGATTTCCTCCTCCCATCAAATATCCGCCCTCGAACCAGGGGTCCGTACCGGGGAGGCCCGTTTTTTTCCGCTTCCGTTTCGATTCCGCACGGATCGCCTGCTCCAATGCCGCGAGTTCTGGATTCCGGTCCCGGAACTTCAAATCCTCATACTTTGTAATTCGAATTCCTCCGGGAATGAGCGCGTCGGCGGAAAAGGAGATCGGCATGGTGGCAAGATAATCCTTCCACGCCTTTCCCCTCAGATGAAAATTTCCCGGCGACACCGGAACATAAAGCAGGGACGGAACCGGATTCGACGGGGTGCACAAAGCCATTTCCCGAAGCCGAAGAAGGCGTGGCGAAAGGACGTATTTCATGACGGTCTCCTCTATTACTTCCGGTTCGCCCGGTCGATACCATCGACCGCTTTTTTCGCGTCGGTCAGGAAGGAGGCGAGCTCTTCCAGGCCTTCGGTGAACTTCGTCGAGAGCCAGACATCGGCCATTTCGGCAACCATTTCCGGACCGACCACCATAGCGCCCATGGTAATCACGTTAGCGTCGTTGATCGCCTTGGCTCGGGCAGCGGTGAAGACCGATTCCACCGCGACGGCCCGGATTCCGGCGAATTTATTGGCAATGATGCACATTCCGGCTCCGGCGAGAAAAGGGGTCAGTCCGAGATTCGTGAATAAATATGCGAGAAGCCGTAGGGTCAGAGAAGGCCTTAGATTAAAGAATAACGATTTACGTGATGATTAGGAAAGCACATGAGGGTGACCCTGATCGGGTGCGATCCCGTCGATGTCATGGTTAGGCTGTCATGAAGTAAACGTGGGCGGCCCACTTGTCGGCGAAATCTATGAGCAAGAATATCTTGCGGGAAGTATTGTCAGTAGCCGGAAGACTACATGCAAACAAGATAATGCTCGTGGAAGCATGCTGGGTCATCAAAACCGCTTGCCGTTAAGTCTTATTTCCAGGGCCCCAATGCTCGCCGCCGCTCAGGGGGCGGCCCCGGCGTTTTGGCCGAAAAACGGGTTGGACCACGCTTTCTTGCCGTCGCGGTCGACCAGCTCAATCCGGACATACTTGCTGGGACGGAACCAGGCGGGGAGACAGGCGTTTGTAAGTTGTGAATTTTTGGGGGCATATTCGACTTGCCCCACCTTGCCGAATGTGCGCCACCGGATTTGCGTTACCGGGCTGCATTCCAGGCGGATCGTGCCGTCGGCAACCGTGATTTTCTCGAAGACCGGTCCTTGTGTCGAAAAAAAAGCTCCCTGTTTGAGTGCCTTCAAAACGCACTCCTTGGAGAGACGTTCCGCCCAGATTTCAACCCAGCCCGATCCGGCATCCGAGTAGTGCAGTTTCCCGGGGTTCAAGTGTGCATCATCCCCCGCAACCCCCCAGATCCGCTTGCCCTGTCCGAGAACCATATCCCAAAGTTCGGTGGCATAGCCGTTGGCATAGGCGGCGTCGCAATACGCATTATAAATTTCCATGGCCATCAGGTCGGGACAGTCCACGTAATCTGACGGGAGGACCCGGCAATAAGTCGGATGTGCCGCGATGGTGAAACCACCCTGGCCGGCCAGCAAGTTGGCCCGTTTTGCCAGGGGCAAATCCCGGGGCACCGCGGCCTGGATGCCGACCGCAATGATATCGGGATCCCCGCCATTCTCCGTCGCGCCGATGGCGAGAAAACCATCGGCTATCGGCCCGTCAAGCTGCGTTACCCGGGCGTGGTCCGTGATGCCGAGGCATTGAAAATTCCTGGAACGGTAGCGCGCCGCGGTCTCCCCGGGCGACAATCCGCCATCGGAATTAAGCGTGTGGCAGTGGAATCCGGCTTTGATTCTGGGTCCCGCCAGGGTTGCATCAGTTTCAAACCTGAAATGAACCGCCTGCTTCGGTACGGCATTCGTTTTCTGTGGCTCTGCATTCATGGGCGCCGCCAGCAACACCAGACACGCCGACATCAGCATCACGTTTTTCATTCGCCCTCCTCTTCGGAGGAGCGCAGCATAACAGGCCCGCGCATTGTGCGCAAGTTGTAACAGCCCCGACACGCAAACTTGCGCGCTTTCAACGTGACCGGGTGGTTCTCTTCGGCTTGTCCTTGATTCGGTGCCTCTTGACTCCACGACGCGGTGCGGCATTCAGAATTAAAGGGGATGACTAATAAAATCGAACGCTGCCCCCTCCACGGTTATTTCACCTTCAAGGTGACGTAGCCATGCGCCGCGGTATCGCCGGGACGCTTGCTAACGGAAACGGCGATTCCGGCGGCGGGAATCCGGCCGTCGGTAAACAAGGTGAGCGAATCTGTTTTTTCCGGCACGTCAACAATTGTTTTGCCAACGACATCCGCCGGGACAGGAACAAAGCATTTTTCCGTTTCCTTGTGCAGGTCAATGAACAATAAACAATAGTCGCCGCAATCCGCGGCATACGCACACGTCGCCGGAGACTGTCCGATTTTAGTAAAATACTTGCGATACGCGCGACAATGAAACGTTTCGCCTTTTGTTACAGAACGGTAGACCATAAAGGGGTAGGATTTGAGCCCGGTTTGTACATTCCAGTAGTTCAGCTGTGTTGGCCGGGCATTGGTTTTGCGCGCCTCCGGCGTCCCGACCCCGAAGGTCATGTCATACCCGAAAGCGAACGCATACTTGAAATTATCCCGCGGGTGCGCAGTGCGTTCGGTCAAAAAAATGACGCTACGGTTTGGCGGCGCGTCAAACAGGTCAGACGCCAAGGTGGTGGATTTCTCCGCGAAGTTCGAATAATCGGCAATATGGCGCAAATCCCTGAGGGTGCTTCCGATGATCACGCCTTCGGGGCGTACTTGCGGCACATAGGCGTAAACAGGGCCGAGTTGCGCATTTAAAGGAGCGCCAAGGACGTCGAAAACGAACCAAGCGTATTCGATGTCCTCCAGAATATCTAGGCTATAATCAATAAGAATCTGGTTATTCGGGAGGTAGCGATAAATAATGTTGTGGCTGGTAGTGCCCGGCAAGCGGTCGAGATAGCGCGTGAAACTCGCTTCATCGGCGATATCTTCCGGCTTGATGCGATATTTTCCCCGGAAGGCCACATACGGATTGGGGATTTCGTAGTGCGTCACCAGGTCTACATAGTGTGCCTTAACCGCCTGGAGAGCCGGAATCACGGCCTTTTTGCCATCGAGCAAAAATGTGTTCGTCACGTTTTTCACAAACGGATACATTTGGCTTATGAACACGTGCTTGATCTCCACGCGTGCCGTTGTATTACCCGCCTTTTTCAACGCATTGCCCTGAATCATCTGCTTAATATTGTCCACTCCGATAAAGTAATATCCCTTGTCACTCCCGCTGGGCCGTGCGGTTCCGTCTATCGGGCGGCCGGACCCCGGTTTGATGAAAAAAAAGCGGTTGGTTGCGGCGTCAATCCATTCCGTCCCGGCATCCTGCACGCCCAGCTTCGCATCCGTGATGACAAAGGGCAGGCAGTACCCGTGATTGGCGCCCAAAGACCCGGCCTGTCCGAAGTTACTGGAGGAATTGTCGTCGAAACAGGCATGCAATACCGGTGCGGCCGCGATACGGGCTTGCACATGTTCGGGATCCAGGGGCTGTTGGCGATCAAAAAGGGCGACATTTTTGAAGACCCACAATCCATTTTCGTTATATCTCATACGGTGCAACAGGTCGTATTGATCGTTGAAGCTCTGTCGGATGAAAACGCCGCTGTGATCGCTGAAGAGCGACATATCTGTTGATGTGTTGGCCAGCGCTACGGTCGTGGGAAGAACGGACAAGGCGACGCGGCTCAAAATACTTCGGTTTTTGCCCGAACGGTGTTGCATATTATCATCGCCTGTATTAGTGACGGCAAATGCCGACACGGAGATTTTTGCCCGGCGTGTTGTTGTCGCGCGGGCCACCGCCGAATTTTTCGATGGCCATGCCAAAGACAATTATAGCAAACGTGTGCCTCAGTCAACGCAAACTTGCGCAAAACTTGCGCGCTAACGCGGTGCGCTTAGGCGCGCGGCGCGGAGAAACCTTTGTCCTCCACGCGGCGAAGCCACAGCTTGATTTCGTCCAATTGCGCGTCCACATCCGCGGCGCGCAGGCGCGGGAAACGCTGCTTGAGCTGCATGAGTTCCGCGCCCCGGTGCAGGATCAGCTTGCCTGCCTGTACCTCGATCAGCGTGATCTTTTTCTCCGCCGCCATGATCCGCAGGGCGGCGATCTTGAGCAGGCGGTCCAGCGGCGGGGGCAGGGGGCCGAACCGGTCCCTGAATTCCACGCGCAGGCCGGCTATTTCTTCCAGGGTCACGGCGGAAGCAACCTGGCGGTATACGCTGATCCGCAGGCGCTCATCCTCCACGTAGGCCACGGGCAGAAAAGCCGCGCGCTCCTGGTCCGCGGCCTGGGCCGAAAGATCAACGAAGTCCAGCTTGACTTCCACATGCACGATCCGCGTGGGCGCCGCCGCCGCGCCTGCCGTTGTGCCAGTCCGCGACATTTGCGCAACCGTGTGGCGCAGCAGCTGGCAGTATAAATCGAACCCGATGGCGGCAATGTGCCCGCTCTGCTCAGGGCCCAGCAAGTTGCCCGCGCCGCGGATTTCCAAATCGCGCATGGCCAACCGGAACCCGGCCCCCAGATCCGCATGTTCCACAATCGCCCGGATGCGCTGGCCCGCGCCATCCATGAGATGCCCGTGCACCGGCAGCAGCATGTAAGCGTAGGCTTTGCGGCTGGACCGGCCCACCCGCCCGCGAAGCTGGTAGAGATCCGCCATCCCGAACCGGTCGGCCCGGTCAATGAGGATCGTATTGACGTTGGGAATATCCAGCCCGCTTTCGATGATCGTCGTGCACAGCAGGAGGTCATAATCGCCGCGCGCAAAATCCCGCATGATGTGCGACAGCACCGAGGTCGGCATCTGGCCGTGGCCGACGACCAGGCGCGCCTCCGGCACAAGTTTTGCCAGCCGCTCGCGCACGCGCTCAATGGAATGAACGCGGTTGTGCAGGTAATAAATCTGCCCGCCACGGTTCAGCTCGCGCAGGATGGCGTCGCGAATGACGTGGTCGTCGGCTTTCGCCACAATGGTTTCGATGGGCAGGCGGGCCTTGGGCGAGGTCTGGATCACGCTGATTTCCTTGGCGCCCGTGAGGCTCATGTAGAGCGTGCGCGGGATGGGCGTGGCGGTAAGCGTCAGCACATCCACCAGCTGCTGGATATGCTTGAAGCGCTCCTTGTGGTCGACGCCGAAACGCTGTTCTTCGTCAATGATCACCAGCCCGAGGTCCTTGAAGCGCACGTCCGGCTGGATCAGCCGGTGCGTGCCGATGACGATATCCACGGCGCCCGTTGCCAATGCGCGGACCACGCCCGCCTGCTCCGGGAGCGTGCGGAACCGGCAGAGCAGCTCCACGCGCACCGGGTAGGCCGCCATGCGCTCCGCAAAGACTTCGTAATGTTGCTGGGCCAGGATGGTGGTCGGCACGAGCAGGGCCACCTGCTTGCCGCTCATGACGCACTTGAAGGCGGCGCGCATGGCCACCTCGGTCTTGCCGTAGCCGACGTCGCCGCAGACCAGACGGTCCATGGGCCGGCTGGTTTCCATGTCGCGCTTGACGTCCTGGATGGCGCGTTCCTGGTCCTCGGTTTCCTGGTAGGGGAACGAGGCCTCAAATTCGTTCTGCCAGGGGGTGTCGGGCGGGAAAGCGATCCCGGCTTTTGCTTCGCGCGCGGCCTGGATCTCCAGCAGGGTGGCGGCCAGGTCGCGTACGGCGCGCTCGGCGGCGTCCTTTTCGCGCGACCAGCGCGCGCCTCCCAGCCGGTGCACGTCGGGCGCGTGCTTGCCCACGCCGATATAGCGGCTCAGCAGGTGTGCCTGCGAAACGGGGACGTAAAGCTTGGCCTTGTCGGCATATTCAATTGCCAGCGCCTCCTGGCGCTTGCCGTTGAACATGATCTCATAAAGCCCCAGGTACCGGCCGATGCCGTGATCCACGTGCACCACGAGGTTGCCAGGCTCCAGGCTGGCCCAGTCGGTAATGATTTCCCCCGCCGACGCCCCGGCTTTGCGGGAGGCCCGCGACGTCCGCGCGCTGCGGTCGGGCAGCAGTTTGGGCCGGCCCAGCAGGTTGGATTCGGAGAGCACGGCCAGATGGAGCTCTGCCTGCATGAAACCATCCGAAAGCATGCCGACGTGCAGGTGGAAAACGCTGTCGGGATTCGTCTCGCGGAACCGGTCCAGGGCGCCCTGGGTATAGAAAAAGATATGCACGCGCAAACCGTGCCGGGCCTGTTCGACCAGGCTTGCCAGCCACTGGCGGCGGTGCTCGGCAAAGATGTCCGGCGCCAGCAGGTCGCGGCGCGGGGCGGCCAGCTCGGTCATGGCACGGAACCCGAGATCAACCAGCTCTGCGCTCGGCGGCCAGCCGGCCTCCGTCGCTTGATGTATAGGAAATTCAATCTTGGTAGCCGCGCCCGTGAGGGCGTGGATCCGGCCGGCAGCCACGGCGTCACCGCCGCGGCTACATGCAACAGTCGCCGCGTTTTGGGGCCTAACTTGATCTTTAGCCTTGTCGGTGGTGTCGAAAACCGGGTCCGGCAGACATTGCCACGCGCGCGGATTTTCCGCGATGACTTGCTGGACGCGTGTGAAGGGAATGGAAAGGCCGGTAACCCCGGCTTCATCCAAAGCTTCCTGGTAAATGGCGGCGTGATAACGAATACCGGCGGGATGACGGGCGTCGGACGGCAAATCGCTCCGCACGGGCTCCGACCAGAGATAGATCAATTCCGGCGGCAGGTAATTCATGAAAAGACAGCATGCCTCGGCCCCGGCCCGCATCAAAATCCATTCGCTGGCGGGCGGAAGCATCACTTCCTGCAAGTGCGCGAACGAGCGCTGGCTGGCGGGATCGAACGAGCGGATCGTTTCCACCGTTGCGCCGACAAATTCGATCCGGAACGGGGAAGCTTCGTTAAGCGGCCAGACATTGAAGAGCCCGCCGCGCCAGGCGGCCTGGCCCCTGGCCTGGACCTCCGGCTCGAAGGCATAGCCGGTTTGCTCCAGGCGCTGGGCCAGCGTTTCCGGGTCATGCTCCTCGCCGAGCGCAACGCGGAAGGTGCGGGCCTTGAGCACGGCGGGAGCGAGCGTCACCTGCATCAGGGCCTGCACGCAGGTGGCGACGACCAACGGCGCCTGGAGGCGACATCTCGCCTGGAGCGCGCTCAGCCGCTCCAGGGTCTGCAGGCGTTCGCCGGCCACTTCGTCATGGGCGGCGGCTTGTTTCCGGTGTCCGGCTGCTCCTGCCTGTCGTCTGTCGTCCGGCGTCCGGCGTCCGTCTGCACTACCGGGAAGCGCTTCCCGGGCGGGATAATATAAAACGCGCTCCGGGTGCACGCCGGCCAGGGCCAGCAGGTTCCGGCGCAACTCGTCCAGCGAGTGCATGCTGTCGGCGACGGCCACCACCGTGCGCTGGAAACAGGCACGCAGGTCCAGCGCCAGGAAGGCCGTGGCGGAAAATGACATGGCCGCGAGCCGGCACCGGCCTTGTGCCGTCAGCGCGGTTTCCAATTTGCGGCGCATCTCCGGCGTGACGTGAAGGCTAAGCATGGTGAAACCGAAGAATAGAAGTCAATAACAGATCAGTAGTCAGAAGACAGAATCCAGAACGAAATGTTTACCCGCCTTCGGCGGCCACGCGCAACGCGTGGCAAGCGCCAGATTTATCCCGCGTTGCGCGGGAGGCGACCAGGGCCCAAGCCGGCTTTCCCTGGCCGACGCTCGGGCAGGCCTCATTCTGCCAGGCTCCGCCGGAGCGCTTCGCCCAAGCGAAAATTCTGACTCCTGAATTCTGGCTCCTAAGTTAGTTACCATAGCGCAATGGCGTGCGGGTGTGGAGCGGATTTTAGCCCGGAATTCATTTTTCTTGATTTATTGAACGTCTGGCACAAGTATTAGTGAAGCACCCCGCAGCAAGCTGCGGGGCATCTTTGCGGAACCCTGCGAAGCCAAGAATGCCATTCCTCCCTGTGGCAAGCCACAGGGCTTCCTGGCGAAGAAGGGTAAAAGAAGGATGAAACATGACCGTGGTCTCATCCCTGCCGGCCAGACGTTTGCGAGGGGAGGAGTGATCTATGGACGAATCCGCATTACAGCGCTTTCTAAAGGCGATCTATCGTTCGGCCCGGATTGAGGGACCCAACCGTACTACCCTTGCGGGCTCCTTTCTCGGTAAATTCCATCAACACCCTGATCTTTATCAGATGAGTTATATCGTCAAGGGCTGGACCGATGTCATCATTGCCGGCCGCCGGTATCGGGTGGGGGATGGGCATGTGTTATGGTTGCCGCCCAAGACCCGGCATGGTTCCTGCCGTCCGGACGAGTGTAAGCGCCTTGACTTGGCGCAGGTTAAATTTGCCGTGTCCATGTGCCCGTCATTCCATTTCCCGGCGGTCATGATTGTCCAGACGCCCAATGAATGGTTGCATCTCTTCCAACAGTTGATTAATGAATATCATATGCAACGGCCCTATCGTGAAACGACGATACGGCTGTTATTTACACAACTGGTATTACTGATGGCTCGGGACCTGATCGGGAATGTGCGCCGGCGGACCAAGGCCAGTCAGCCTGATCGTTCACCGTCTGTCCAACAGGCCAGGATCAATGCCGCCGTGCGTTACCTGCATCAGCATTACCGCGACCATGTCAAACTGGCGGACGTGGCGCGGGTTGTGGCGATGTCGGTCAGCGCCTTAAGTCACGAGTTTCGTCGGCTCACGGGACTTTCGCCGATCAACTACCTGATTAACTACCGGCTTTCGCAGGCCGTGGTCTTAATGGGCAACACCGAAATGAAAGTGGGCGCGATTGCCGAAGCGTCCGGTTTTGCCAGTCCTTATTATTTTTGCCGACAATTCAAAAAGCGCTATCATATGTCACCCGGCCAATATTACCGCCGCGTTTATCCTGCGCCTTAACCCGACTTATTCACGAAAACGCCATTTTCATTAATAGTCACTTGCCAATCATGCAATTGTGCAAATTGCATGATTGGCAAATTTCGACACGGCGCTCTACGTTTTGCTCAAGGTTAACCCCGCGCGAAGGCTTGTCTTCGGGCCGTAGTCGAAGCCCGGAGGGTGAATGATGCATTATCAGTCATGAATTATTGAGGTTAACGGATTATTGCCCCAGTCGTTTTCGCCCGGATATTTCACGCTTTGTGCGAAATCTGCGGGTCAGGTTTTCATGGGGGGGCAGCCCGCCCTTAAAGGTGCAAAATAGTGCAATAGAATTGCAGGATCGAATATTTACGCTTGTCCGATCCATCTGCTACATTAGCTTCAGAAAAGGAACATGACGCAGGGATGGATACGATGCAACCTTCACCGCGTTCTTATGGAACCCGAATTTTGCATGCTGTGCGTGCAAAATTCGTCCGCAGGTAGAACAAGCCATCTTTAAAAAGGATTATTCGATGCAAACGATTAATGTTGGACTGATTGGTTGCGGTGGATTTGCCCGCGGCATGCATATCCCTAATCTTAAGAAAAATCCGAAATACCGTATTCAGGCCGCCATGGATATTGACCAGGCTATCGCGGATCAGGTAGCCAAGGATACCGGCGCGGCCTATGCCACCACCGATCTGCATAAGCTTCTCGCGGACCCGGCAATTCACGCGGTGTTTATTACGACCCGCCACGACTCCCATGCGGCCTTAAGCATTCAGGCGGCCGAAGCCGGCAAACATGTCTTTTGTGAAAAACCCATGGGACTGAATCGGGCGGAATGCCGGGCCGTGGCTGGGGCAGTGCATAAAGCCGGCGTGAAATATACGGTCGGCTATAACCGCGGCATGGCGCCGTTGTTGACCAAGGCTGGCGGGTTTTTAAATACTGTAAGCGGCAAAAAAATAATTTATCACCGGATTCAGGCGCCGTTTCCGGAAGACAGCTGGACCCATGATCCCAAAGTCGGCGGCGGCCGTTTTGTGGGCGAAGGGTGCCATATTTTCGACTTGTTATGCGAACTGGTTCAGTCACCACCAGTTTTGGTCTATGCCTCGGGAGGTACGTTCCTTGATCCGGCCAAAGTAAAGATCCCGGATAGCGGCATAGTTACAATAACGTTTGCCGATGGGTCCGTGGGGACAACTTTGATTGCCAGCGCCGGGTGCGCCGCTTTCCCGAAAGAAGCCACGGAAATCTACTGCGCCGGAAAGGCAATATATATCAATGATTTCCGGGAAATGAGCTATTTCGGCTTTGAGGCTCAGGAAAGCGCCCGTCTGGAATATGGCGTCGTGGACAAAGGCCAGGCAATCGAGATTGATCAGTTGGCCGATGCGATTCTTAATGACACAGAACCGCCGAATGGATTGGTTAAGGCCGCCCGGGCCGCGCTAATCAGTTTTAAAGTCAACGAGTCAATCAAGAATAAAGCGCCTGTTCCCGTTTGCGAAGCTGAATATAAGTGGTAGAAATTTAAAAAGGTAGGGATGGACGGCCTGTTGCGCCCTGCCACCGTAAAAAGTTGTCGCTTTTGGCGGCAAAATTGCCAGAAATGAGCAAACTATGATAAGAATCGGCGTAGTAAATATTGATGTGTCGCATCCGCTGTCGTTTTCGCAATACCTGCATCAGGGTAACCGGGCGCGCTATGTGGCCGTATATAATGACGGCTTCCGGGGCGACGATGAAGTGGAGGCTTTTATAGCCAAACAGGGCTTGGAAAAACGCTGCCGGAGCATTGAAGAGCTGGCAGAGATGGTGGATATCGGTTTTGTGCAAAGCTGTAATTGGAACAATCACATCAAGCAGGCCATGCCGTTCATTAAAAAAGGCAAACCGGTATTTATTGACAAGCCGATTGTCGGTTCCCTGTCTGATTGCCGGAAGCTGGAAGCGCTAGTATCAGATGGCGCCATTATCCTGGGCAGTTCCTCGGTCCGCTATGCTCAGGAAATTGTCGATTTTGCCGGCCAGCCGGAATCCAAACGGGGCAAAATAATGAATGTCTTTGGAACCAGCGGCTTGGATGAATTCAATTATGCTGTCCACGTAGTGGAGGGAATTGAGGGCGTCGTCGGAACCGGAGCCCAGTCATGCGCATTTATGGGTAGAAGCAACATTGATGGGAAAATTTGTGAGACTTTTTTTGTAAAATACGCCAATGGCGTTACAGCCGCATACAACACGTTTCAGGGCTTCTGGCAGCCATTTGAATTCGTTATCATGACTACCAAGGCAACCTACCAGTTCCGGGTGGATACGACGAAAATTTACGCGGCCCTTCTGGACAGAATCTGTGACTATATGGAAACGAAAAAGAACACGATTGCGCCCGTTCCGGCGCTGACCGAATCAGTCAAAATCATGCTCGCCGGCCGTATTGCCCGTGAACAGGAAAGGCGCGAATGCCGTCTGGCGGATATCCCCGATAATGATCCCGGTTATGACGGAAACGAATTTGAACACGCCTACGCGGCCGCTGCCCAAAAGATATATGTTTAACCTGATCTATCAGCGTTAATGATTATCTCTGACAAATATTTTTCATCAAGATAGAGCGCGATCAACTGATTGTCCGTCGCAGGAATGCCGGCAAAATCTTATCTCTCAAGTGGCCGGCTGTCCGGTTGAGTTTTAATGGACAGGTTGTCGCGCCGCTGCGCGCCGATGATGAACCGTGGGTTAAGGGAAAGACAATCTCACAGCAGTTCACGGCCGGGCAGATGACATTTACGGTCAGCGTTGCCTTGACCAACCGGCCTTGGATCAAGAAATGTCTGAGTGTTTGTGCCCACAAAGCGCTGTCCACGCCCGACTTTATGGAAATGGACCGCCAGGATTTGCCGCCTGATAATCTGTGTCTTTGCGGCTACAGGGCCACAACCCTTTCCATATCCAAAAAAAGCGATGAGGAAGGTGCTGGTTACATTAGCGGATACGGCTATCCCTTGATTGGCCGCACGTTGTTCTTTGGCTTGGAACATCCGGCCGCTTTTAATCTCGTCAAGCACCGTTCTGGCAAGGATCACGTGCAGCTTAAACATTTTCCGGTTTGGCAGGGCAATCAACTGGAAGAAGTTGATGAGGTTCTGGGTTGGGCGGGTGATGCGCGTGTGAATTTTGCCGACTATCTGGACACAATTCGTCTTCCGCCACTTAAGAAACCCTTTGTCTCCTTCTGCACCTTCTGGTCGGACCGGTATCTTGGCAAGAATGAATACGCAACTTCTCGGGATGCCTATCGGGCTTATATGAAAGCTTTTGAGACGCTCGGGTTGATTCCCGACGTTTTCACGTTTGATGCCGGTTGGCTGGACCGGCGAACAATACTGGAGGCCAAGCGGGAGGTGGGACGCGATAAGGGGTTGCGGCAGTTGGGCCGGATTGCCGGCCGTATGGGCGCTTCGCTCGGTTTGTGGGCGAGCCGTAATGGTCCCGTGGCCTTTGATTCAAAATTTCTTCGCAGTCGTGGGTTTGCCGTTGGCGGAGGTAACGCCGCCGTGTATAGCGGCGGAAACTATGCGATTCTCATGGATCCAGATTTTGTACGCTCCATAACCCAACGGTTGTGTATCTTAACCGGCCGGATCGGAGCGCGGCATTTTAAGATGGATTGGGATAACGAGTGCGCATCCAACCCGAAGTTTGCCGGTTGCCATCCAACCGTCAACCACGTGCGCCAGGCGAGTCTCAATGCTTATTTTGCCGTTGCCCGGCGCATATTGGAAGCCAATCCGCGGGTCATAATCCGGGATGGATACTGGCCGTCTCCCTGGTGGCTTTCAGCCGGCCACCATCCTTTTTTGTCCGATTCGGGCGATTCCGAATTCTCGTCACTTCCTGCCAAAACCCAACGGGATGCCGCCATCACCCATCGGGACCTGATGTATTATAACATTTTAGTTCGGGACGGCACTCCTTTGCCGTTAGACTGTTGGGATAACCATGAATTGCCAAGCGCCCCGCGCAATCCGTTTGCGGATACTCCTGAATCATGGACCAATGCAGTCTGGCTTTCGTTTTTACGGGGCACAACTTATTTGACCTATACCTTGATGCCGGAAACACTGGAACCCTGGCAGGTTGAAAGCCTCAAGTCTATCATGCAATTCTGCCGGGCCAATGCGGCGCATATTTACGGGACGCGCGGGCGGATGATCCTCGGTCACCCCGGCCACGGAGAAATCTATGGATTTTTGCATCCGGGCCAAACGGAATCATGGTGTGTTATCCGCAATCCGAAGCCTATGCCGCAAACGATCAGCCTGAATCTTATTAAAGGGTGTCCGCATCCAATTTGCCGCATTCTGCAATTTTATCCGCATAATGAAGCCTTGCGGCCGAGTCAGGCAATCACCATGCTTGCTCATGAAATCCGCATATTGATCCTTTGTTCAAGGCCGGAAACATGGCGATTCAGCCATCCCTATCTGATGCGCTCAAGCCGCGGGGGCGTGTCGTATCATTTCCCGTGTTCGTTGACCGTGAATGCTAAAATTCAACCGATGGTTCACAACCTTCACCGGTTTGCGGAACTGAAATGCCTGTCAGTTAAGACGAAAAAGACAGCCGACAGTTTGCGGATTCACTGGTTTGTGGAGATTCCCTATCGCATGCGCAACATGGAAGTCCAACTGTGCGTCCGTAATTGTGTGGTTCCGCTGGTGACGGCGTTTTCTTCGCGGTATGAGGACGGTATCAGCGGTTATTCTTTGCCAATCACAACTCTGACACCCAGCCAACCGGGGTATGGGGAACATCGCAATCTTGAATCGGTCTGCCGCCCCGATGAAACCTATTACGCCATCCGGGTTCCTTCGGGCGGCCGTTTCCTGCTCGCAGTGACGATTCATGGCGGAAAATTTAATCCGGATAACGTATCAGCCTGGCTGGCGGGTTATGAGGCGCCTTCGCGCGCCGGTATTTATGCCCGGCCGCCGCGGTGGTTTGTGAAATACATTCCCTGTCCGCATCCGCTGGGATTCGGCCGGGTATTACGGTTGCCAATGAGCCCGCATGCTGCGTTCCGTTGAATCCGGAAGCTGGAGGCCGGAATCTGACGGCAGCGTGCGAAATGTTTCGTGCCAAGGTCGGAATTGTTGGCGCTGGCTTTGTCGGCAGACACCTGATTAAACTGCTTAAGAATTTTGATCTGGCCGGGATCTGGGTCCATAATCCCTATCTTAACACGGAGGAAGCCGTCTTGCTTGGCGTTGAGAAAAAAGCCTGGCGGAGATGTTTTCAACCTGTGATTACATCGGTCTTTGTGCGCCTTCAACTCCTGCGACAAAGGGAATGATAACAAAAAAATTAATTGAAATGATCAGAGGTAAAGTCGTTTTTATCAATGCCGCCCGGGAGATCATCAATTTTGCGGAAGGCAAACCGATTGTCTATCCAGTTGATCTGACCAGGATTGATAAGATAGCATAACCCGGATGCTTAAGAAATCATTTCCAGGTAATGTTGGCTGATCTCAAATATGCCGCCGCTTTTGGCATAAAAGTCGTCGTTGAGGCAGAAAAGGCCGTCAACGGTTTTTGTCCAGGGAGCATTAAAACGGGGGTGCCATGTCGTCATTTGTTCCCAGTCGCGGTAATTCTGATGGCCGTTTGTCTCAAGCACGCCGATCTTCATCCCCGGAAGCGGAGCAAGCCGTGCGGCGACGTTCTTATTCCAGTCAACGAGAATCGGGTTGACCGTGAGGTCGGCGCAGAAACAGGGCACGTTCCGTTCATGCGCCAGTTTCGCGATTTTGAGGCTCATACTCATCGTTTTGGCTATCGGTTTGAGGGCAATGGCGCCGTAGCCCATGTCAATGCGCTCGGCGGCATCCTTGTCGGAATGCGCACTTTCATCGGCCGCGAGCCGGACGGGAACATCGCGGACGTCAACTTTATACTCCTCCGGGAAAGGCTCTTCAACAATCATGATGCGCTCAAGCGCGCCGATTTTCTCCGCATGATCAAGCAGTCTTAAAAGACGGTCTTTGCCATCATAACGTCCATTGGCATCAAGATAGTAAGGAATATGCCCGTCCTCGGTGTGGGGAATTTCACGGTCCTTTATGGCCGCATGGATGGAGGTAAGCCGCTGTTTATCCCACGCCAGCATTTTATCCTGATCTTGGTCCTTATCCGGGTCGGCGCCGATCTTGACTTTGAGGAAAAAATAACCGTCATTCACGGCCTGGACAATCTGATCTAACGCCACGCCGTAACTCATCAGCGGGATACTGGCCACTTCCCGATGCCGGTGACTCAGTGCGGGAAGGATATCTGCGGGAATCATATCATCAAAGTTACGGCAACCTTTTTTGCGGTAGTAAACCTGCCATGCGGCATTGTCAACGGCAACGAGGGAATTCAGGGCAAAAGTCAGGCGGAGCGCTTTATTAGCCGTGATTTTTTTGCCGTAATCGTAGACAGCCGGCAGGAGTTCGGCGAGCAAATCCAGCGGCGTTTCGAAACTCATGCCGGCGGCGCGGCGGAGCGCGAAGGCGGTCATCAAATACATCATGCTGTTGCCGGCCGATTCAGAGTTATCGGCGAATACCCTGGAATCGGACCAGAGAATGCTCTGTGTGCCAAGGCCCAGTCCCCGGTGGCCATCAGCGCTCTCCATTAGAGCGGCTGCCTGCCATAGCTCGGTTGTGTAACCGCCCTTGAATCCGAACGGCGCCAGGAGCCGGTTACGCTCAAAATTGCTTTTGATATGTTTGATTTTAATCATTTGTTATCACCCAGGCAGTCCGGCCGAGCATGGCTCGGGATTCGCCGGTTATTACATTACATGTGCTTGGCCGGTATTATTTCTGATTGGTAATTTCTTCTTTTCTTAGCGTTTTTTCAATACATTCGTTGATTATGTTTCATCAGCGTGTGCTACCCAAATAGGTTTATCTGATGGCGGCCGGGACCATAGACGCCGCCCGCCGGCGTAACAGCCCGGGTGCCGGCCGGAATGTTCACGGTTGCCTGCAGCTTGCCGGGTCCGGTGCGCTGCCAGGCCACCTCAATAAGCCCGTGCGGGGTGGGTACCGCGCCCCGGGCGGCGGCGAGATCGGCCGGGTGGGGTGCGAGCGTGAACTCGGCAAACCCCGGCAGGACCGGCTGCACGCCGAGGACAACCGCTTGCAGGAAATACAGCGGTGCGCAGGAGAAGGCGTGACACAGGCTGGCAGCAGGATTTCCCTCCCTCCCGCCCCGGACTTCCCAGACGGTATCGCTGTCCGATGCGACGTTTGCGCCCCACATCTTGCGGATAACGGCCATAGCCTCCGCCGCGCGGCCGTGCCGGGCGAGCGCTTGGAGAACGTAATGCTGAAAATAGAATTCGGCCTGGATGAGGCCGTTGCCGGCCAGGCTCGCGAGCGCGGCATGCCGTTGCGGGTCAGGGAGGAGATCATGGTAGAGGCCCACGGCCAGCGGGTGCTGACTGTAACTTGGAACGACGCCTTCGGCGAAAGCCGTGCAGTCCCGATAGGCGCCCTTGGCGGCGTCCCACAGGACAGCGTTGAGCGCCGCGATTGTCCGGCGGCTTTTCCGGTCATAGTCCGCCGCCTTGACTGCCCGGCCGGATGTCATTTCAAGGGCCGCGGCGCGCCGATAAGCGGCGGCGATCAGCATGTTGAGCACCGCGGTCTTGCCGCCGGGCGCGGGACGCGGGCTGCCTTCGCCAGTGTAGGCCCAGTCGATGAAATTCCACATGCGGGGCTGATCCGGGACCAGCCCATCGGCATCGCGCCATGCGTCGTAATTATCCAGGCCTTGTTCCATCACCGGCAGGAGCTCGCGCAGCAGCCGGTCATCGCCCGTGTATTGATGGTAATCCGACAGGGTAAACGTCCAAAACGAAGGCAGGCTCGGGAAAAGTTGCCCCATTTGATCAATGCGCGAGGGATAGACGGGCGGAATCAATCCGTTGGGCCGAGCCCCGTCGGCGCCTATCCGGAGATTGTGCGCGGCAAAAACCGGGTCGCCCGTCAGCGCCAGGTAATAGAGACTGGTGACGGCTTGATCGTTCGTCCATAGCGACTGCTCGCGCCAGGGGCAATCCATGAAAGTATCGGCCGAACAGGCGCGTACGGTATTGACGCACATGGTCCACAGGCGATTAAGGAACGGGTCCGGGCAGGAAAAAGCGGCGCGCGGCTCCCGGGGATAGATGCGATTGATCAGGCGCACCTCGTGCAGGCGGATGGGTTGTGTGAAATTTCTGAAAACCAGCTGCAGGTAACGAAAGCCCCGGTTGTGCAGATGCTGGACGATCGTCTGCCGCCCCGCACGCAGCGTGAAGCGATCGGCAAACCGGTAGGTCGCGTGCGGCCTGGCATCTATGCGGCCGTCCTGCAGCGCGTCGCTATGGGCGGCATCCATCACGGCGCCTTGCGGGCCATCAACCTCGACGCGCAAATTGCCGTACACCTCCCGGCCAAAATCGAGGATCAGGTATGCGCCGTCACGATGAGCGGTCGGTTGCACCGTCAAAGGCTCGGTGTAGCCGCCGCAGGCAGGCCCGCCTTGATTCGCAACCTGTGTAAAAGGATAATGCTCCTCGGCCGCGATCAGGCCGGCCCATTCTACGGTCTCAATCAGGGCGGCGCTGTGCGGCACCCGGCCGGAGGCGACGATCGTCCGGGGCTGCAGGCTGTCTTGCGTCAGCACGGCGATGGGCCGGGCAACCGTGCGGCGCCCGCCAAAGTCAGCGGGTGAGCCCGCGATCAGCGGGGCGCGCCAGCCCTCGTTTCCGTCGCGGCCGTTCATCCAGCCGGGCCTTTCCGCATCCATGTTTTTCCATTCGGCATAGCCGATCTGGAAGGTATAGAACGGCGCGGCGGTCTGGTGCGAGGGGTCAACCATCACCTGCCAGGATGCATCCGTCGCCGTGATATCGGCAATTTCCGCGAGCACGGCCGGTTGATAAGGCACCATGGTAAAAGTCGGCGTCACGCTGCAATGCACCTCCACGGCGATCCAGTTTGCTCCCGGTGTCAGCAGCTCGGCAACATCATAATGATCGGCAAAGTAACGGCGCTCCGTGCCGCGCACGGGGCCGTTGCCGACAAATTGGCCGTTGAGATACGCGGCATAGCGCCCGTCGGCCGCAATCCGCAACAGGGCGTGTTGCGGGCAGGCGGCGACAAGAAATTCCTTGCGGGCCAGAAAATAATAATTCGGGTGTTTCCCGCTGGGCGGCGCAATCCAACTGGCCGACCATTTGATTCCGGCCTCGGCTTCGTTCACCGGTGCTTGCCCCGGATCGGACGGGGGATTGCCGGGCCTGCGGCGGCTTGCAGCTATAACGTCCTTATTTTGGCGCGCAGGCTTCATCACCCCCCCCCTCCCCAAAAAAAGAATCTTTTCTGGTAAAACGTGATGATGGTCGGGATGGGGGCGCTAATCAATTAAAAAAATCAGGCCGTGCTGCCCGCGCGCCGCCGCCTGCGGTGCGGCCGGTTGCGTGCGAAAGTTCATACTGCTGCTTGCATCTGTCCGGGTTTCTGCTAATACGTGTGCGCCTTTGGGACGCTGGAAACACGTAAAGCGTATTGCGTGAAGCGTGAAGAGCGTCGGAGGAGAAGGCCGGTGACGGACGACGGCTTGCCCTGCGAAGCCCTGGCGAAGCAGGGACACCTGACTACAGGTGCGACCTGTCCGCCGAAGTCCCGATCACACCGCTTTGGCGGGTATCGGGACGAAGGCGGATGCCACCGTGTGGCGAATTCGACACACTGCCGAGGAAGCAACATTAGCACCTGAAAAGTTGGGAACCGCCAAGGGAAACAAGAAAATATAGGATCGGAAAAGATTTTGCCCGCGCACCACGCGTAGCGCTATGCTTATGTATGCGCAAGTGCGGCAAACCCGCAGGCGGCCCAAGATCGCTGCCGCCTTTTGCAAACCGAATGCGATCACACTTCACGGCGATAAACATCAAATTGGGTTGCGGGCATAGCCCGCATTAGACGTGG
>Ga0265297_10005198_pt1 | contig 20224 bp, 16 predicted proteins | sample Munlanlwell13791_FD_192502 | JGI IMG/M metagenome (GOLD analysis project Ga0265297, IMG submission 192502) | Leachate microbial communities from a municipal landfill in Southern Ontario, Canada - Leachate well 137-91 | ecosystem: Engineered > Solid waste > Landfill > Unclassified | place...
CCTCAGACGCACAGCCGGCTACGGCGTTTGAGGGCATGTTGGAGCGCTTCGCGGACGGCTTCGACGCGCGGCGGCAATTCGACGGGCCGGTTTGCATGGCGGCTGGGGAACTCAAGCTGCCGCTCGTGGTAGCGCACCTTGAACTCGGTGAACTTCAGCCCGTGCGCGGTGGAGATGACGACCACCTTCTCGGAGCGGTCAATCTGTCCGCGTTTCACCAGCTTGATGAGCGCGGCCAGCGCCACGCCGGTGTGCGGGCAGTTGAACATGCCCATCCTGTCGCCAAGCTCGGCGGCATTGGCCAGTTCCGACTCGGTGGCGTGCTCGACGATGCCGTCGAACTGTTTCAACGTCCGGATCGCTTTCTCGATGCTGACGGGGTTGCCGATCTGGATGGCGCTGGCGAGCGTCTTGCCGGCCTGCATCGGCTCGAACGACTTGAACTTCTTTCTGTAGGAACGATAGAGCGGATTGGCGCGCTGGGCCTGGGCGACGACGATGCGCGGGAGCTTGCTGATGAGACCGAGGTCGCGCATCATGAGCAAACCTTTGCCGAGGGCGGAGACGTTGCCGAGGTTGCCGCCGGGGATGATGAACACATCCGGCACATGCCAGTCGAACTGTTGCACCACCTCGATGCCGACGGTTTTCTGGCCCTCGACGCGGAGCGAGTTCATGGAGTTGGCAAGGTAGATCGTCTCATCCTTGGTGATTTCCTGGACGACCTTCATGCAGCCGTCGAAGTCGGTGTCGAGCGACAACACGAGCGCGTCGTTGGCGATCGGCTGGACAAGCTGGGCGATGGAGATTTTTCCCTTCGGCAGCAGGACGATGGAGGGGATGCCGGCGGCTGCGCAATACGCCGCCAGCGCCGCCGAGGTGTCGCCGGTGGAGGCGCACGCCACGGCCTTGATCGGCGCGCCTTCAGCGATCATCTGCTTTACCTGCGAGACCAGGACGGTCATGCCGAGGTCCTTAAACGACCCGCTGTGAGTGTTGCCGCAAAGCTTGACCCAGAGGTTGTCCAGTCCCACGAGCTTGCCGAACCGCTCGGCCCAGAAAAGGTTGGTGCCGCCCTCGTAAAGAGAGACGATGTTGTCGTCGGCGATTTCCGGGAGCACCCATTCTTTTTTGCCCCAGATGCCGGAGCCAAAGGGCCACTGCGTGGTCTTATACCGCGCCTCAAAGAGTTTCTTCCACGCTGTGGCGCTGCGGCGGGCGAGTTGTTTTGTGTCGTGTTGCACCTCCAGCAGGGAGTGGCATTGCTTGCAGTTATAGATGATGGAATTGAGCGGATACGTTGCTCCGCATTCCGGATTGATGCACTGAAACCAAGCTCGATATGACATGACGTTTTTCTCCAAAAATGTGCCGCCGATTCTGCCACAGGCCGGCGGTCGCTGGCGACGCCTTATGTAACCACAGGGGAATTTTCTCGTCAAACATCGTCGTTTTCGTCAAAGTGTTGCGAAGCAAACATGGCCACACGGTTCTGCAAATCATGAAACGATTCTTGGCGATGCTGATAGTGGTGCTGGGCGCTGTTCAGGCGTTCGCGGCCGACACGAATGGCGCCGCGCCGGCGTTGGTGGGCGGTTGGGATTGGATGCCGGAGCCGCCGGGCAAGCTGGTGCCTGTAGGCGATCTGCCTCTCGGCATGGCACAATCGGCGGATGGCCGCTGGGTGGTGATCTCGCACGGCGGCACGGGCCAGCAGTCGCTCTGGTTGTTTGACGCGACAACGGGCAAGGCGTTTCCCATTGCCACGGCTGGCAACAACGATGCGTTTTTCTTCGGCGTCGCGATGTCGCCGGACGGCCGGCGCGTCTTCTCCTCCGGCGGCGCGGCCAATACGATCAATGTCCATGACCTCGGCAATTGGTGGCAGGAAGCGCGGCTGGCGCGTTTCAGTTTTGGTCCGCCGGGCGCGCCATTCTTCCCGGCGGGCATCGCGCTGACACCGGACGGAAAGACGCTTTGTGTCGCCAACCTCCTCGCCGACCAGCTTGCGCTCCTTGACGTGCGCGATCCCGCACAGCCGAAATCCACCTCGTCCATCCGTGTCGGCTCGCGGCCTTTCGCGGTTCTACTGGACAAGGCCGGCCAGCATGCCTATGTGGCGCACTGGGGTGAACCGACTGTCGGCATTGTGGACCTGCAGACGAAACAGTTGATCGGCAGCGTGAAGGTGGGCGACCAGCCGATGGCGCTTGCGCTGTCGCCGGATGAGAAGTTGCTTTACGTTGCCTGTTCAGGCAGCGACGAGGTGGCGGTTGTGAATGTCGTTACGCGCAAGCGGCTCGCAGACATCGAACTGGGCGGCAGCAACAAGGGCGCGCAACCGTGCCGGCCGCAGGCGATGGCGATCTCGCGTGACGGCAAACAGCTCTTCGTAGCCAGCGCTCTCTACCATGACCTGCTTGTGGTGGACACCGCGCGCCGCAAAGTGGCTGGCATGATTCCCACAGGCTGGTGCCCAACCGCGGTTTCCATGGCGCCCAGCGGCGACAAGCTCTACATCGCCAGTGCGCGCGATTTGGGCCACATGCCGGCCGAGAATGTTTACACCAAGCGTGTCGGTCATGGTCTTTTACAGGTTCTGCCGCTGCCGGATGAACAAGAATTGCAGCACCAAAGCCGGCGCATTTGCGAAGCCTACGACTACGACCAGCGCGCCGGCCACCGCGTGCGCACGGTTGTTCCTGCCGAACAAACAATCCCGCGCCGCATCGGGCAGCCGTCATCGATTCACAACGTCATCATGATCGTTCAGAGTCGAACCAGTTTCGACAGCGTTTTTGGCGACGTGTCGAGAGCCGCGGCGGATCCATGGTTCTGTTATTTCGGCCGCGAAATCACCGCCAACTTGCACGCGCTGACGGTCAATTTCGCGCTCTGCGATAATTTCTACCTCGATGGCCCGATGCTCGCCGGCAACGCTCGTTCGTTTTTCGGCGGCATGGGCGGCGTGCGTCCCCGCCAGTCGTGGTGGCCGGTCGACGAAACGAAAAAGACGACAAGTTCGTCCAAATCCACCACCAGCAAATCCTCCGGCGGCTACGGCAGCAGCAAGCAGCGTGTGGATCCAGCCGACGCCGGCACGGGGCCTTTGCTGTGGCCAACCACGGCGACGTTGTGGAACCTGGTGGGGCAGGCCGGATTGAATCGCCGCGCCTATGGCCAGTTTGCGCAAACCGAACTCTACAAGGGCTCCTCATGCACTAATTGGCCCGATGGCATCGGTACGGCCATGGACGTCAAACGGTGCGAAGTGTTTCTCAAGGACCTCGAACGAATTCAAAAGCAGAGCACACTGCCGCGGTTCGTCGTGGTTTCTTTGCCCAACAACCAGACGGTCGGCACCGCGCGCGGCGCCGGCAGTCCGCGCGCCCTGGTCTGCGAGAACGACGTCGCCATCGGCCGCATCGTCAGCGCCGTATCACGCAGCAAGTTCTGGAACCAGACATTGATCCTGATTCTGCCGGCTCAGGGTGGCGGCTTTGATCATCTGGACTCGCACCGCGCGCCTCTGTTGGTTGTCAGCCCCTATGCCCGGCGTGGCGCGGTGGTATCGCGTTGTTACGACGGCCCGTCGGTGATTCGCACCATCGAACACGTGCTCGGTCTCGTGCCCACGAGCATCTACGATCTGGCCGCTGTGCCGATGTGGGATGCGTTTACGTCGCAAGCCAACCCTCGCATCCACAGGATCATCCCGGTATCCTACGACATCGGTGAGAGGAACCCGCCCAACGCTTTCGGTCAATCAGAGTCCGGCGGTCTGAGCCTCGGCCAACTCTCCGACGACCGTGCTGCCGCCCTGAATCGCTTGCTCTGGATCTACCTCCACGGTCCCGATGTTGCGCCGCCCGCGCCCGTCAATCATCGGCGAACGGTGACCCGCTAGCGATCGCTTCCACTGTTGTTCTCGTTGGGTGTTTGTAGTGCCTTGTCACCAATAGCTTGGGCGATTACTTGGCTTTGAATATTGTCGTAGGTGCTCGTTGTTTTGGCGCCGGCAGTCTTTCCAACCACCATGGACACAATGGCAACCAGGGCCACCAGTATCCATATTCCGCTAGCGACGTCCCTGCCTGTTTTGTTTGCGGCGGGACGAGGTTTTTGGCAGTGCGAAAAACCGTGCAAAATGCTTGCTTGACGCGGAGGCGTTTTCAGTGGCTAATACGCGGCTCTGATTACTACAAATAGAATGAACGTAAGCGAGACAGTTGAAATCAAGTTGCGCAAAGGCGAGCCGGTGGAGCGGGCATTGCGAAGGTTGCGCGAGAAGTTGAAAATGGAAGGCGTGCTGGACGAGATGAAAAAGCAGCGCTTCTATGAGAAGCCCAGCGACAAACGCCGCCGCCGCCGTGCACGCGCCGCCTATAACACCCGGCGCCAGCAACGGCTTTCTGCTTAATTTCTGTTGTTTTCTTCCAATATGAGCCAGCCGGCTCCAGTCCCGTCGGTTACGCCGACGGGGAAATGTGGTTTTGTTGTGCTCGCTGGTCGCCCAAACGCTGGCAAGAGCACATTGCTCAACGCCTTGGTCGGCACGAAGGTGGCCATCACCAGTCCCCGTCCCCAGACCACGCGCTACTTGATCCGCGGCGTTGTCCACCGTCCCGAAGGCCAGGCCGTGCTTGTGGACACGCCCGGAGTGTTCATGAAGGTCAGCAACAAGCTGACCGAGCGCGTCAACCAGCGGCTCAATGAGGCGCTGGAGGGCATCGACCTCGTCGTGCATGTAGCCGACCCGACGCGCGCTGCAGGCCCGGAGGAAAGAGCCGTGGAGCACCTCATCCTCAAGGTGCCGAAACCGAGAATTCTTGCCATTAACAAGATGGACCTCGCCGACAAGCCCTATCTGGAGGATTGCCGTGCGCTGGCGCCGCGCTATGACGCGGTCGTGGAGGTTTCCGCTTGGAACGGCAAGGGCGTGCCGCAGCTGGCGGACGAAATTTTCAAGCGCCTGCCGACGGGGCCATTATTCTACGAGAAGTTCCAGGTCACTGACATGACCAACGAACAGTGGATGTCGGAGCTGATTCGCGAGAAAGTGTTCCTCCATACCGTCGAAGAACTGCCCTATCACTGCGCCGTCGAGATCGAGGAGGCCACCGACCGTCCGCGGCGGGACAAGCGCGCGCCCGCCACCATCTATATCAAGGCCAACATCATCACCAGCGCGGAGCGTTACCGTCCCATGCTGCTCGGCGAAGGCGGCCGCCGCATCCGTTCCATCGGCCAGGCCGCGCGCAAGGAACTGGAAGTGGCGATGAACAAGAAGGTCTTCCTCGAACTCTTCGTGAAGGTGGACGATCGTTGGATGGAGCGGTTCGAGTAGGACGATGTTCGCGGGGCCGTGCGCCGGCGGGATGGAGTGTCTCGACATGAAAGCGACGAAATCGGTGTTCACAGTTCTTCTGGCCGCAGCGTTATTCTCACTCGCCTCGCTGCGTCCGGCCATCAGCGCGGAGACCGTCGCGCTGCCGGACCTCACCGTCGAACTCGCCGGAACCAACCGCTGTAACGGCTTGACTGTGCCCTCCGGCGGTGACGGCGTGAATATTCCCGTGACGGCCGGCGGTCAACCGGTCCGCCGCATCGCCGGCGAGCGGTCCCACTACCTCTACGTGCGCATTGACCACCCGGCCTACGCCAACGGTCCGCGCGATCTGTATGTCATCGTCGAGGTCTGTAACGACGCATTTACATGGCTGCGGCTGCAATACGACAAGGCACCCACGGCTGGAGATACTGCCGACAAATACGCTCACTGTGCCGACAGTGTCTTGTTGAACGGCGCCGGAGGGTGGAGGCGCGGTGTTTTCCACCTGCCCGCCGCGCGGCTGGGCCATGGACAGAACGGCAACACGGATTTCCGCCTCTGTGCGCAAAATCTGGCCGTGCGCCGGATCACCGTCACGCCGCGCCAGCCTGATGATTACAAAGCCAACCAATCAATAGATGCCGCCTCGCTGGACGCACTGCGGGTTGAGCGGCCGGCTGGCATGGAGTTGACGTTCGGCAACGACGCCACTCCCGCCGATGCGGCGCTATTCAAAGCCCTCAGCGTCACCAGCGTCGAGAGCTACGTGGACTGGGCCGGCGTTGAGCCGGAGGAGGGCAGGTGGGACTGGAGCAAATGGGACCGGCAAGTGGCGACACTGAAAGCCGCCGGGCTGAAGTGGGTGCCATTTCTCATTGCCGGCCCTGCCTACGCGACGCCCCTATGGTTCCAGCGCGGCTCTCACTCGCACGTTTACCGTTGTCTCGAACATGGCCGCGACAGCAAGGTGCAGAGCCTCTTCAATCCCGATTGGCCGCACTACGTCGAGCGGTTCGTGAAAGCGTTTGCGGCCCGTTACCGCGATGCCGGCGTTATCGAGTCGGTGCTGCTTGGCGTTACCGGCATCTACGGCGAGAGCATCTATCCCTCAGGTCCCGAAGGTGGTTGGACCGCGCGGTTGACGGGCGATTATCACAATCACGGCGGCTGGTGGGCGGGCGACGAGTTCGCCGTCGCGGCGTTTCGCGCGGCGATGAAGAAGAAATATGGCGGCATTGCCGCGCTCAACAAGGCATGGGGTACGAGCCACGCAAGCTTCGCCGACGTGACGACGTTCCTGCCTGATAAAGCGCCCTCGGATCGCGCGCTCGCCGATTTCGCCGAGTGGTATCAGCAGGCAATGACCGACTGGTCCGCACTCTGGGTGCGCGCCACGCGCCGGGCCATGCCGAAGGCGGAGATTTACCTCTGCACCGGCGGTGACGGCAGCCCGTTCCTTGGCGCGGATTTCACCGCGCAGACCAAAGCCATCGCTCCATTCGACGCGGGCGTGCGCATCACTAACGAGGGCAGCGACTACGCCGCCAACTTCACCATCACCCGCGAGGTGGCCACCGCCACCCGGCACTACCGCACGTTTTGCGGCTTCGAGCCGGCCAGCGGCGTCAACGCCACCGGCGTCGTCGCCCGCATCTACAACGCCACCGCCTCCGGCGCGCGGCAGTTGCACTACTACACAAACAACGTTCTCGACAACGCCGCCGGCCTGCGGAATTTTCGCGCCAACGCCGCCCATCTCGTGCCGCGCCAGCCGCGCGTGGACGCCGCGCTCTACGTGCCGCGCGAGACGTGGGCGCTCGCACAGGATTCTGTCCGTCGCTGGTATGCCGTCGCCCGCGACCTGCGCGACCTCGTGGATGTGGATTTCGTCACGCGGCTGACTGTTGCGGATGGTTCACTGCAACGCCATCGCCTGCTGGTGCTGGCTGAAGCGCCGGTGCTCGAACCGGGCGCAGCCGCGGCCATTGAGAAATGGGTGCGGCGCGGTGGTGTTCTCATCGCAGCGACCCGCGCAGGCGAAACCCTTGGGGGCCGCCTTTATGACAACCAGGAGTGGCGTGCAAGGATGCTGGCCGATGCCGGAGATTGCGCGGGCTTGTTGAAGCCCGCCCTTGGTGGCGACGCGCCGGCGCGGTGGGTGCTTGATGTCGGTGGCGAAGGCGACGATCAATGGATCTTCGGCGATTGGCACGGCCGCGAACGCATATCGGCGAACGCAACGATGCGGTGGACCGGCGCGCGCGCGGGCGCTTATCTGCCAGTAAAGCCCGGCGTCAGCCACACGTTGCGGTTCACGATCGGCGTGCAGAGCCGCGCCATCGCTGCCGACGGCAATGAAGTGCGCGTCAACGGCCGCGTCATCGGGCGAAACACGAAGGCTGGCTCACAGACCCTTGACCTGATTGTGCCTGCCGACGCGCTTGGCGGCGAGGCGGTCGCTTCCCTCGAAATCGCCGTGAAGACATGGAAACCCTCCGATCACGGTTCACACGACTCGCGCTCTCTCGGCATCAGCGTCAGCCGCATCGAACTCATTCGCGCCGGCGCCGAGTCAACTGCGCCCGCCGCCACGTCATTGCGTCTGGCACTCGACAAGCAGCGGCTCGCGCCTCTCGCACGCCGCGTTGGCAAGGGTTGGACCATTTTCCTGCCGGGGCTTGCGGACAACGAGAAGTCGCTGGCGGGCGTATTGGCGGAGTTGCTTGGACGGACGCCGGCCTTCCTGCCGGGCGTCGCGCCCCTCGCGCCCGCCGATGGCCGCATGGACGGCAAGTTTGCCACCATGACTGCCGACGGCCTGCTCTGGTATGACCCAGCCGCCGCGAGCATCAAGTAGAGTCCTCGCGCTCGGGGGGCTAAGAGCGCAGTATTGTTACCGGCGGCCTTGGGGAGCCTGCCGCAACTCCAGTCGCATCCCGTCATAGGGCAGGATGATTCCTTCGCGTGCCAGCTTCGGCGCCAGAAGATCATGCGGCTCGCACCAATTGAGGCTCATGTGTGTGACGCAAAAGGGCGCGCCCGGCTTGAGGATGTTCCTCTTGGCGAGAATCTGCTTTACCTGTCGCACGTGCGGCAAGTTCAAGTGGGCGGTCTGGCAATCCGGTATGGTATCGGGACACTCCATCTCGCCGAAAGTCGCCTCGACGATGGCGCAATCCAGCTTTTCCGTCTTCAGCGCATTGAACGTCCCCATCGGGAGCCATGCGGTGTCTGTGGCATAGAACAAGGATTTGTCCCCGCGCCTCATCACATAGAGGAGCGCCTGCTCCTTGGGGAGGTGGTTGGCGGGCAGCGCCTTGCATTGCCATTCCCCGGCCACAAACTCCTGATAAGGTTTGAGTTCCTGCAACACCAGATCCGGCTTCGTGCTGAGACTCTCCAGATGAACCCTGATTTTTTTCATCGCCTCGGCGTCGCCCAAGACAACCAGCCGCCCTTTTTTCTCCTGCGCCAATCCGGCAATGGCCTGCGGATCGCAGTGATCGCCGTGCGAATGCGTGATGAATAGATAATCCACGGCCGTGGGCGCAATGCCCGCCGCCTGCAGCCCCGCGCGTCCCGTCGCGGAATAGTCGATCACCACATTCGGGGGAACAAAGAGTGCAGCGTTGCGCCGCTCATTCTTGCCGCCATGTTCCCTGATATACCGGCAGTTCTGATTCTTCCCCGTCCTGGGGCTGGCGATGTCTGACGCGCCCGTGCCGAGGAAAATGATGAAGGAACCGGCATCACCGCTGTAACTCGCGGCGGGCGTGAGTGTCGCAAGCAGGAAAAACGTTGCAGCACTGGTGATCACGCCGGCAACACAGCGTGGAACAATGGCAGACGGACGTTGAAAGATCATGCGCGCATGTTTTTCGGAGCGCGCCGCGAAGTCAAGCCTTGCCGCCTGCCAGCCAGACTTGGACCGACCCCTCTTTCGCTACTGGGATGGCTTCAGGTGTGGGAGCGTTGATTCTGATCGGTGCCGCAGTAGTATTCGCAATGCCAACTGAGGAGCCAAGCTTGTGGCTTCTCGCTGTACCATGGTTTCTTTTGCCCCTATACTGAGGCGACACTCGGATAATTTAGCGTGAACCCCAAAATCATACCTCCCCTGTCAGTTGTGCGATTGGTGCGGGCCGACGAAGAGACGCCGTGCTGGAAAGACCAGGTGGGAAAAGAATATCGGATTGGATACTACAGTAGACAAGACGGGTTAGACACAATCTGGTTAGTCGATCGCGATGGAGTCTATGCTGAAACGACCGGCCGAGATTACCTGCTCAAATACTTCAAGATTCTATCGATTTCTGATGAAACTGATTACTTCGGGGACGACCGACCGATTATAAAGCCATTGTGACGGAGAAAATAGGGGTCGCATTTTTGAATTTTATATTTGGCTGACGCGAGAAGGCGATGGCGGTAACGTCGCAGGCATGGCACGGCCGTTGAGGATCGAAATGGCGGGCGGGTGGTATCATGTCGTCGCCCGGGGCAATGAACGCAAGCGGGTGTTCCGCGACGAAAAGGATCGGTTGCGGTTCCTGGAGTTGTTGGAGGATATGGTTTGCTTTAAGACCTGATCCCTCTTCGCTGAAAAGGAAACAAGATACGGGAAGTGGATGTCGGCGGGAATCAAATATGGCTACGCGGCCCAAAGAACAAAAAATGAACACTAATACATTTCCCTACCAAGGACTTGAGGGAGTTCCTGCTTGGACTGTTATTGAGCAAGCAATTGAGAATCTTGTTCGGAATAGAGATTTGATAGAGCATACAGATCGACGCTACGTTGTAGGTTTCTTGATCAAGAGCTTGAACGAGAAAGGGATGTTGACGACGCAGGCTGTTTCGAAATAGGGCCGCAAAAGACGGGTGTAGAGAGGGTAAGAAACATTATTCGGGAAATTGGGGGCAGGTCTCAACGTCAGGCATGTCGCTTGACCTGAAATGAGCGTTGGCAGATTCTTGCAGGCATGGCACAACCGTTGAAAATCGAAATGGCGGGCAAATATGGGTCGCCTCTTTAGGTTCAATGTACGTTTGACGCGAGAAGGCAATGGGAGCAACGCCGCTGGGTATGGCACGATCTTCAGAAATCGAGATGGCCGACGATTGGTGCCATGTGACGGCGCACGGCAAGGCACTGCGGCTGGCGGGGCGAGTGGCTGAGGATAAAGTGTTACAGAAGGCGATGGCGGAGGTGATGAAGAAGATGTCTGATGTTGAGACCTGAAGCTCAAGACGTAAACTTGCTCGGTCAAAAGGAAGAGGCAATTCAGTAGATAACTCTCGAATCTTATCTCGCAAGGAGAATTTGCAAAAAGGGAACAAGCTCGAATGAGTATGCCAAAGAAAAACTGTAGCGGGTCTGTCATCATTTGCAGTCATGCAGCGTCTGGCAAGTACCCCATCGTGCTGGCAGAGCGATCCGAGCCTGATGAGGCAGTGGATACTGGGTGGCAATTCGTTTGCGGCGAAATGCCGCACGAGAGTGCAGAAGATGCAAAGGTTTGGGCACTCGATGAAGTTTTGAAACTAGAACCCGCGTTGAAGGAATTAATCGCTCTGCCGCCTGGGACGCGATTAGTGCGCAAGGATCGGCTGTCACCGTGGAAAAGAGAGCATCACCATTAAAGGCATAGAACCGAGAACACATCTTTGAACGTGATGGCTGATTGATGTTACGTTTCAACATCAGACAAAGCCGCTTCGGCCGCGCAATTGGAGTCAGGTCTCAACGTCAGGCATGTCGCTTGACCTGAAGCGGACGTCGGCACATTCTCGCAGGCATGGTACGACCGTTGAGGATCGAAATGGCGGGCGGATGGTATCACGTCACCGCCCGGGGCAATGACCGCAAGCGGGTATTCCGCGACGAAAAGGATCGGTAGCGATTCCTGGAGTTGTTGGAGGAATGTGTTTGTTGTTGAGATATGACCCGGATTCTGGAGACTTGTGTGCGCATCATTTTACAACCCAATGACGCTCTGCCTTCGACCATTTACGAAAATGAAAAACACTGTGTGTTGTATTCTGTTGTTGGTCCTGCCGCGTGTGGTGCTTGCCCAGGAGGGAACGAGCGTAAACACGGTTGCGATCAAATTTGCAAACGAACGTGTTCCGACCGGGGGCGCGGGAATCGGCGGATGCATGGATGTGATTCGCGAGGGTGGACACCTGTATGCACTCCAAGGGCGGAGCCTGATGATCCTATCGCTGGAGAATCCCGCCGAACCGAAGGTGGTTGGGAAACTGGAGGACGTGGGGAATCTTCGGCAGATCGTCATTCGCGGCAAGGCGGCGTTCATTACCGCGAGGGAAGATGGATTGTTCGTGGTCGATGTCTCCGACCCGGCCCAGCCGAAAATTATCGCCCGCTACGACACGATTGAATTCGCGACGGGAATCGCCCTTGCCGACCATTTTGCGTTCATCGCCTGCCGGTGGTTCGGCGTGGAAATCATCGATGTCTCGGACGCAAAGAATCCCAAACATGTTTCGATCATGCGCGTGGGCGAGGCACAATCGTGTGAAGTCAGCGACGGTTATCTCTACGCAGGGGCGTGGGGGGAACGGCGCGTGGCGATTTGCGATGTTCGCAATCCGGCAGCGCCGAAGCAGGTTGCGACCGTCAAGCTGGATGGACGCGGCGACGGAATCTGCGTTCGCAATGGCATCCTGTATGCCGCGATGGGGCATCATCGCCCTGGGGCGGATTTGCATATCGAAGATCCGGGATACGGGGCCGGCAACGGCATGGACATCTACGATGTCTCCGACCCCGTTCATCCGAAGCACCTGTCGCGAGTGAAGTTCGATTGGCGGTTCTATTTCGGATGGCCGGACACGTGGCGGGTGAAACTGTCGTATCCATACGCGTATCTGTATCACACCTACAACGGAGTGTTCATCCTGGACGTTTCCAACCCCAGAAACCCCAAGGAAGTGGCGCAGATCCGCATTCCCCTGTATCCCGGCGACAAGGGATTCCGCAAACTGAACATGGAATCCAAGAACGGTCTGCGACGGCCGATTCTGCCGTTTGACCCAACAAAGAAGATCTACAGCCCGGTTTGCGGTTTGGTTGCGACCGACGGCTATTTGTATTTCACCGGCCTATATTCTGACTTGCACATGTTCCACGACAAACAGCTTGCCAAGGCGGAAACAGGAAGTGGAGGGCAGACGGAGAAACGACTGAAAATCGAAGGCGATTTCCACCAATTGGATCTGGACGCGATGCGAAAGGCGGCGAAGCCTCTCGCAACCGACGTGAAACACTATCGTCCCGGCGGACAGGTTTACGCGGCCGTCGAGAAAAACGGTGTGGTATACGCCGCGTGCGGATCGGCGGGCATTCACGTCTTGGACAAGAATCTCAGTCTCCAGACGAAATACGCCACACGTGGATTCGCGATGGATGTGCAGGCCGATGGGAACAAGCTGTATGTGGCGGAAAGCGCCGGTGGACTGGGCGTCTACAAAGTCGATGGCGCGAAGCTGCAGCTCGTGAGCACGTATGTCTCGAAATCACCAATCAAACAGGTTCGAGTGTCGCCCGACGGACGGTTTGCCGTGGTTCATGCGGGCGGCGGCACGTATGAGATCATCGATGTTTCCGACCTCGACCATCTGCGCCTTGTCCAAACCGAACGCGGCTGGGGCGGGCTGGTTTACTATCGTCAACTCTGCAACGGATTCATCGACGGGAAATACATCTGCGGAACGTGGTGCGGCGGTCGGACGTTCATGCAGGATCTCGGCGGCAGCAAGCCGAAGCCGCTGCCGGACGTTCCGGGAATCCTGCCGGACATGGAAGCGGGCGGGTATTGTTCCTGTGGCCCGTACGCGCTGCTGACCAGAAACGGCGGCTATTCGTTCTACAAGCCCGGATACGAGGGCAACTACGAAGGCCTGCCGGTTTACAGAATCAAAGGTGGCCCGGTTTTTCGCGGCAAGCCGACTTGTCGCGGGAATCTTCTCGTTGCCTGCAATCGAGTCGAAGGCGACGTGACGTTTGTCGACATATCGAATCTGCGTGAGCCGAAGCTGATATGCCAGCTCAAGGTTAGCGGCTCAGCCGACTGCGCGTTTATCGGTGAGGATTCGGTCTTGATCCCGGCTGGATATCAGGGGCTGCTCAGATTCGCCCGGTGATTCTGCTCCTCGACGCCATTTGCCGGCATGGTGACACCGGCGCGCACGTGGCTTGTCGAGACCATGAAGTCCATCTCTGCTCGGTTGGACAGCGCCCTTCCTGCGCCGGGAATGGACAAAACCGGAACGTTCAGTCAATATCAACCTCGGTTACAGACCAGCTTGCGAGTGGCGTGAAAGAATGTCTGTAACAGGTTGGGCCCGTAGCTCAGCGGTTAGAGCAGGGGACTCATAATCCCTTGGTCGCTGGTTCGAATCCAGCCGGGCCCACCAATCCCTCGTCGAACGTGGACTGGGCCGATCCGCCTCCACTTGTCATTCAAACTTTTCGACCACCCGGAACGATCCCAGCGATCGCAGATGCCTCGACTTGTCGGTGAGTTCGGCAAAAGCCTTCTTAAAATGCGGCTGGGCCATGGTGCCTTCGCATTGGACGAGAAAAAGATACTCCTCCGGGTTGTGCGGCAGCGCTCGGGACACGATGCGCGTCATGTTGATCTTGTGTTTCTGAAGCACCTGTAGTGCCAACACGAGAGATCCGGGACGATGCTGCAACCCGAACACCAGCAGCGTTCGTGTGGCTGAGCGTGCCTCTCCCGAATGCCTGCCCAGCAGGTAGAAGCGCGTGATGTTCTCCGCCTTGGTGCCGAGCTTGGGCACGATGACGTGCAGTTTGTGCATTGCCGCGGCGCCGCGGTTGCCGATGGCCCATGCGTCCTTCTCCTTCGCGGCCCGCTCCACGGCCTCCGAGGTGCTCTCGGTCTCCAGGATGGCCGCGCCCGGATATCGCGCCCGCACCCAGTCACCGCAATGTTTCAGCGGCACGAAGTGCGAATAAATGCGCTTGGGTGGCGTCTGCTTGCGGCCGAGCAGCGAGAGCATGACATGCAGCGACAGCTCCTCGCACACCGTCAGCCCCACGGGCGGCTCGTTCTGGCGGATCAACTCATCCACCGTATCGTAGATTGGCCCGCCCAGCGTATTCTCAATGGGCACCACACCGTAATCGGCGGCGTCACGCGCCACCGTCTCAAACACATCCGAAATCATCCGGCAGGATTTCAACAGGGCGTGGCGCTGAAATCGCCGTGCTGCCACATCATGGCTGTAACTGCCCGGCTTGCCGAAATAGGCCACGATCGTCGGCACCAGCCCGCTGGCCGTTGTCACCTTGTCTTTTACCGTTCGTTTCGCACTCATAAATCCAATTATTATTGAACTGAGGCTGGTGCGCCCGGAGGGACTTGAACCCCCAACCCTCTGATCCGAAGTCAGATGCTCTATCCAATTGAGCTACGGGCGCGCCGACACAACGTTCTCGTGGAAAATAGCAAGTCTCCATAGGTTTCAACAGGATTTTTTGAACCCCTCTTGTTGTTCGACACTGGAAGTGGTTCCAAAAGATGGATTCTCCCCGTTTTGTTCCGTCGAGATTCTGACAGGTTATGGCAATTTCCCTTTTCGTTGTGTCTTGGCGGGTTTGGTCTCACTGGGTCTCAACACAAATGGTTGGTTGGCCTCGATCTCGTTCATCGCGCACCGATACAAGTAGTTGGACCTGGAAAAGCCGAGCGCTTTGGCGCGGGCATCTACGGCAGGTAGGTCGGTGATGGGGATGCTGACCGATGTGACTGTGACATTGCGTGGCATGGCTTGTGTTCCTTTCAGGTTGCCGACTTCACAAGTGTATAATGCTGTTATTATTATATGTTGTCAAGTGTTAGTAACGACTGTTTTAATGCCTTTCCAATCTTCACACCGGAATTCACTAGGTTTTATTCCGTCAGGCTCCTGCTGGTTGTGACAGTCCCTCCCCCTTGGGTTGAAGTTTCCAAAAAGCGTCCGTCCACGACTTCTTCACCTCTCGGACGTAGTGACGTTTACAGATTTCCTCGCTGTTCCCCATAACGAAAACCACCTTCCGAAGGTCTTTAACCAAGTTTTGGTAGTATGTCCCGAAAGAGTGACGGAGAACGTCTTGTGACCACGTTCCCATCTCTCGACGAACCTCCCTTTGTAGTCCGTGGTGATTTTTTAAGGGATTAAATTCTCCCTCTGGTTGAATCTTCCGGAAATGTTCCAACCAAACCCACAGAACGTCGGTCTCGTTGTTTGACGTTTTCTCCAACACAAATCTCCGAGACCCCGTCTTCCCTTCGGGTCTGACGTAAATTTCTTTCCCCTCGAAATTGATGTCTTCCCACTTCACCCTCTCGGACTCGGTTGGACGGAGACCAGCGAACACACACAACACGTAGAACCCCAACAGTGACGGATATTGTTCCTCGACCAGTGTCAACAACTTGGAAATCTGTTCAGGATTCCAAATCTCAACTTCCTTTTTGGGAACCTTCACTTCAATTCCATCGGTGGGGTTGGACGTGACGTAACGGTTTTCCACACACCACTTGAAAAACGAACGGATGAATTTCCACCGTATTTTCTTGGTGGTGTTGTTTCCATACGACTCCGACAACACCGATTCGATGTCGTCCTTGGTCACTTGGGACGGTTTGTGATTTCCGAAATTGTGTTGGATGTAACGTGTATACGACTTGAGCTCAATTATTGAGCGTCGTCGTAATGGGTTCAGGGTCGAACTGGTTTTTTTGGAACACCACGTATCACACAGTTCACGGATGGAGGGAACCAAGGACAGTTTGAACTCAGACTCCAAGTGTTTGATGTAGAATTCCACAGAGTCTTCAAGGGATTTTCCCCACGTTGACAGACGGTCATTCAACTTGGAGATTTGAGGGTCGGTGTAAACAAGGTTCTCGGAAACCTCGGACCGTTTCTCCAACAACTGGTTTTCCAGTTCTCGGACGTAATCACGAGATTGTTTTTCCGAGTTGAACGATTTTCGGATATTCAGTCCCCACCTCTTGGACCTCCCACTGACCATCCAATAGTCGTGACCCTGTTTTTGGTATTTCCAAATCTGGGGGAAGGTGTTTCTGACCCTCTGGTATCTCTGTCTGGTCTTTGATGTTTCCAGTAATTCCATGACGGTTTCCAAATTGTTTGACCGTTCTGGACTGGATGTTGGAAACCCTCGTCCTGTCAACGATCTAAACCCGTCCCCCAATCTGTCGTTGATTACGAACTTGATGTCGTCCGTCTTGTCGTCTTTTAATTCGTTTATAATCATAGTTTGTCTTTCTTCTTCGATTGAAAGACACACTTCTCGTGTTCCCCTTTCCGTCGTGGAAAACGTTTAGAACCGATCCGGAATCTGATTTTCCCCTCGTCCAACCACCGTGACCGATGACCGGACCAGAGGAAATTTAGAATCCTAAGTTGTGTCTTTCACTGTGAGAGCATTCTATCAGTAATGGAGTAACCAAACAAGACCAAAACATTTGCAACAATTTAATAATACGCTACTTAGGACGATTATAAATGGGTTTATATTGATGTCGTTCTGGTTCAATCGGTTATGAAGCCCCCTCATCTCCGACCGGTATTTTCACCGATGTTGGACACCGCCGGTGACTGGAAACCGGTATCCCCTCAACCCCAGAACATCATCAACTCGACCGTTTCGATTGATGTGGAGGTGGTGATGGTCTTCGATGAATTTTGACGGTGGGAACTCTCGGAGAAAACAGTTGATGGATGCTCAATCCATAAACGCCGGAGATTTTCTCGATTACCATGAGCGAAACATTGGGACGACGACCAGCTTCGATGCTCTGGTAATAAATTGTTGAGATTCCAGCGAGTTCAGCAACCCCGTCTTGTGTGAATCCGCACCGCTTTCGGAGGACACGAAGACGGATTCTCAAAAACCTGGATGCTGGCAATTCCGTTGACACACCAACAGAATCCAGCGATTCCTTTTTTCTTTACACTTACTACAGTATGTGTTGCGCTTCGTTCCACGTCATGAAACAAGAACAATGTCCGAAATGTCAAACCCCAGCTCCAGTCTCGCCCAATCAACAGACCGTCCGGTGTCCGAATCCTAAATGTTGCCATGAGTGGCAACTGTTAATCGAGCCGAAACAGAACAAAGGAAAACTGATTCAAGGGTAAGGAGCAAATTCATGTCTATCGCAGATGAACTCGCCAAACTCGCAGAACTGAAAAAACAGGGGCTGTTGACCGACGAGGAGTTTAATCGGGAAAAGGCAAAGTTGCTCGGGACAGAAGCTGCGCCGACAACATCTGTCGTCACAAACACGCCCCCAGAACTTCCTCAATCAAACACGAAACCAGCAACACCATCAACTCCACCGGTTGCGCCTCCGTCCACACCGACACCTCCAACGACTACAGGAAATCAACCAAGCGGAACCAGTCCACACGGTTTTTGGAAAGTTTTTCTGTGTTCACTATTCTTCGGCTCGTTTGGTGTTGACCACTTCATCACGGGAAAAATTAAGACCGGCATTGTAAAGTTGGTGACTTTTGGAGGATGCGGAATATGGACATTGACTGACTGGATCATACTTCTCACGAACCAATTCAGAGATTCAGAACACATGCGGATTGTGAACAAACACCCAAAAACACTTTTGCCTCTGCTTTCAGCGGTGATATTTATACCAGTTCTAGTTTTGATTATCTGTGCCGCTGCAAGTGATGGTGGAAGCAGTGGCAGTGGTAGAAGTGTTAATGGCAAATGGGAATGCACGTCTCAAAACGGGTCGGCTGAAATCCGAAGCGGAATTAGCGCTATTGTATTTCCTGAGTCGCAGTTAAGTTACGTAATCACAAAACTTGGAGAGAAAACACCACTTCATCCAGAAAATCCAAAAGATAAGTCATGGGAAGCTGTGTGTGTTGTTGAAGTGTATATGGCAAAACTCCAACAAAAGGGACTGTATGGTCCAAGTGATAGCGTTAATTCGCCAGGAATGCTGACCTACACTTGGAGTGAAACGCCGGGAGATGGAACGCTGACGTTCAAATCTGTGGGAACAGGCGACACTTATACGTTTAAGCGAAAGTCCTCAAAACAATAAGCGTTTCAATCTTAATCAGAGAGAAGTCGCGCAACCTGATTCCCCGTCCCAAATCTCTCTCCTCTACGGTTGAACGTCACATTTTTCAGCTGGTCGAACCACCCCAACATTTCCCCTCGGTGGTTGAACGTGTAGAGCAGATTGCCGCTCGGTTTTGTCCATCCCAGAAGTTGACCTTTACGGTCGCGTAGGTAGGTGTTCATTGGATGTAGTTCCTCACCGTTGAGGGAAACCAGTTTCCTCCATTCGCGGTCTTGATTCCTCGACGGGACAAACAATCACACAGACCTTGAAGGGTCGTCACACCGGTTGACCGAATTTCCTCGATGATGGGACGGATTCGATTCTTGAACTCCTGTGATGTTGAACGTCGTCCAAGGTTCATCTTCTCAATCGTTGACCGACTGGAACCTCCGAGTTTGACTCCACGTTTCTTCAACTGTTGAAGCGCGTCCTTCGTTCTCTTGGAAATCAGTTCCCTTTCAAACTGACTGATTGACCCCAAGATGTTCACCAACAATGACCCCGTGGAATCGTTCAATGAGGGAAGGTCAACGGATTGAAACCGAACCCCACTTTCTTGAAGGGTGGTCAAAAAGTGAAGGGATCGGGTCAGACGGTCCAATTTGGAAACCAGAATCGTTGAGCCCGTCTTCTTGGAGTGTTCAATACACTTCAACAATTCTGGACGGTCGTTGTTCTTACCAGATTCGACCTCCACGTAACTTTCGATGATGACCCCACCGTTGTTCTTGATGTAGTTCTCTGTGGATGATTTCTGGGAATCCAACCCAAGTCCACTGACCCCTTGGGTCTTGGTTGAAACTCGATGGTAACAGATGAAGTGTTTATTCATGTCTGGACTGGAACTCGAACCATTTCACCCCGTCAACGATCATTTTTATAATTTCGATCAACGTCGGATTCTTGTAAATCATTTAAATAACCCCGGAAAACCGTCCTAAACCGTGTTTGGGGACTGGAGAGGAGCAAGGATACCCCCACGGAGGGGAAACGTCTGGAATGACGATTAAAATGAATTGAAATGGGTTCTGGGCGACTATGTATAGGTGTTCAGTTCATCAGTCGTTCCGAAAAACCCTTGCCCCATCCAAACGAGCGAGGGTTTTTCGTTTGTGTTACAGACAACATGGTCAAAAGCCGGCAGCTCAAAAGTGTGAAACAATCGGATGTTGATACGGATTGTAGTTTTCCATCACAACGAGAATCCCCATAATAAAAAACCAGACCCCTGTGTAAAACGGGTCTGGTGGGGGTAATGAAGAAAATGTTTTTCGATGTTCAGAAGGACATTAGAAAGTCTTTTTTAATGACGATTGACCTCTCGTTTGTGTCGTAACCATTTTCGGATTCTCTGAATCTTCTCCTGTTCTCGTCGGATGTTTTCGCGGTATTGATGAATTTTCCTCTGCGAACTGGAAATCTGTTCATCATCACCCTCGGTCAACATCACCCCTTGGTTCAACAATCGTTCGATGTTCTGTGACACCAGTTCCAACATTTGGAACAATTTGTCGTGTTCGTCCACAGTGAGAGGTTCGTTGTTCATCGGACACCACCCCTCAACTTTAGGAATTCGTCCAGGAACCACACCCTCTTGTTTGCTTTCCGCAGTTCAATCAAAAGTCCCAAAAGCAACTGGTCACGGTCTGCGTAACGTTCCCTCAATTGTTGATCGGTCAGGTTTTTATAGTCATTCATATTGTTGTTTCCTTTGTTCTCAAAATCTTCAGAA
>Ga0265297_10005199_pt1 | contig 20217 bp, 17 predicted proteins | sample Munlanlwell13791_FD_192502 | JGI IMG/M metagenome (GOLD analysis project Ga0265297, IMG submission 192502) | Leachate microbial communities from a municipal landfill in Southern Ontario, Canada - Leachate well 137-91 | ecosystem: Engineered > Solid waste > Landfill > Unclassified | place...
ATTTCCAACCAAAATGTGGCCAGGATCATATGCTCCCATATCATTGTTGCTAGGAGGTAATTTCACTGCTGATGATATTCCCGCTTTGTTTTGTAGAATGTTATCAATCGAAATATAATTATCCAGATTTACCACACTAGTGGAAGCTCTTTTTGAAGAGTAGTTAACTGCTGTGTTCAGCTTGATCATATTACTCATATTTAATTTGGTCTAATTGCTTGATAATTTCGGTTTCTAATTTAGAACTTTGAGTAAAAAGTTCATTCAAATTATCTTTATATGTTTTCATTTTTTCTTCAAAATATTCTTTAGTGATATTCTTAACTTCGATCTTTACGTCAAAATACTGACCAGCACTAAAGCTATAATTCTTCTCTTTAACTACATCAAAACCAACTACCACTGAGAAATCTTCAATTGACTCAGCACTATTAAATGCGTCAATGATCTTTTGTTCTTCTTCATGACTAAGCAAGGTTTTCTGATTCTTTCCTTCTTTGACTTTAGTACCGAGCTTCGAGGCATCGACTAACACAACTTTATCTCTATTTTCTTTATCAATAAAAATGACTGACACATTAGTACCAGTGGTGGCAAAAATGTTGGATGGCATGGAAACCACACCTTTGAGCCATTTATTCGCCACCAACTTTTCTCGGATAGTCTTCTCAATACCACTTTGAGCGGTCAGGAATCCTGTTGGAACCACAATGGCTGCTTTTCCAGTTTCAGAAAGACTAAACATTATGTGCTGTATAAAGAGCAAGTAGATAGCCATACTGTCTTTTTTGCTCTTAGGAATATTCGGTACGCCTGCAAAGAAGCGACTAGTGACATTGGGCAAATTTGAAATCTTTTCATGATCCTCTTCAAAATCCATCTTAAAGGGTGGATTACTGACGATGAAATCAAACTTTGTAGCAATATGTTTGGGCTCAGTCATGGTATTACCCTGCACAATGTGGTCAATTGAGTGACTGAGGTTATTCAGAATCAAGTTTAAACGCAATAAGTTTGATGACTTCTGAGAAATATCTTCAGAGTAAATAGTGCATTTGTCGGGACCAATTTTATAAGCAATGTTCATCAGCAAGGTACCCGAGCCTGCCGCTGGATCATATGCGGTGACGTTGCTTGGCCTAGTGTCACCAACTAGAATTTCAGCCATGATCTTGGCAATTGAGTGAGGTGTGTAGTATTCAGCATACTTACCGCCGCCATCTTTGTTGTAATCCTTAATCATGTATTCAAACAGCGTAGAGAAGAAATCAAACCCAGCAGAAAATAAAGCTTGGAAGTCAAACTTACTATCAGCCAATTTATTAATGATCTGTCGGGCAGTTTCATCATGTTTCGAGTTATCGCTAACTGATCTTTGGATCAATGCTTCTTCAAAAAGTCGAATCTCGGTATTACCTGCTGTATGTACAGAAAATATATCTGAGTTATCTACTGCAATATCGTTAAGTGTTTCATCAAATAATGTGGCAAAACCAGATTTGTTTTGCTCTTTGAAGAGATTTTCAAGTAAATGCTCTGGTTTAAAGTGTGCAGACTTAGTACCGAGCTTAATCATGAGCATTTCGTACTCATTTTCGCCCAGTTTCTTCAAATCATCATAGGTACTAATGTTTGGATTGAGCCTACTAATTTCGAACAAGAATTTATCATTGAGAAATTTGTAGAGAAAACTTTGGGTAACAATCTTATATTCGTTTGCGTCACCACCCAAACCAGCATTGACACAGATACCCTTGATGCTATCGATGAGTTGTTTGGCTTTTATAGAAAAATCAGTGCTATTCATAGTTTATTCCCCTTGATATTCGTTTATGTACTCATCGGCCGTGTACTCGATGAGATTTCGCAACGTCTGAGCATCTACCTTGTAACTTCCAGATTGAAAACTTTCAAGTACATCTTCTCCTGTCGCTTGGCGGAAATAGCCAGTATTAGCGAGCAAGTTTTGGTTTTGTCCTAATCGTGCATCAATTTTACTCTTGGCTTCACTCAGTAAATTATATAGATCAAGATTATCGCTAACTTTTCCAGAAGGCACAATATTTTTGAACACTACAGCAAATTTCCGATCTCCGCCAAACTTTGCAACGAGCATAGAGTTTTTGCGATTGAGTTCACGAATCTGATCAAAGATCTGTTTTAGTCGCTCGGACTCAAACTTCATGGCATCAACACTTTCAGCATTAGGATCAATATGGTGTTTTTGGAGTAAATTGATAAATGCTTGATAGAGCTCAAGCCATTCACGATCTTTTTTGTGAATATTTTTGTCTAATTCCTGTCGAACTTTGCCTGCAACATTATGCAAATCCTCAGATAACAGTCTCAATTCTTCCTCACCTGTTTTAGTGAAGGAGAAGACAACATTCTCAATGGCGGTATTGAGCAATTCTTGAGAATTGACATCGTTCATTGCTTCTTTGAGGTTGAGTAACTTCAATCGATCACTCACCATGGTAAGTAACCTTGCTAAAACCTTAAAATCGAGCTTCTCTAGAATTTCTGTGTATCCGAGTAGGCGAGCAATGTTATAAATATCTCTTGCTGATTCAAGAGCATTTTTCAGTTTGAGAATTTGTTGACGATTATCAATAGCCGAGATCTGCTGGCTAAATACTTCTAGATTCTCCGTGGTGAAATCTGCAATGGCTTGCTGAACCTCAGCAAGTTGTTGATCGATTTCGGCCTTACTCATAAAGAGTGAGCCGAAAATGCTATTTGGATCTTCATTGTCGAGATTGTCGCTGTACTCATCTTTTAGTTCACGGAAGTAGGCTTGATTGGTGACTTCAAACTCGGCGGAGATATCTGCGAAGTCCACCACGTAACCAAGCTTAAAGTTCTTATATGGGCGATTAACTCTAGTAAGGGTTTGCAGTAAGTTATGTGCACGAACTTTTCTGCCCAAATAAAGCTTCTTGAGTCTAGGAGCATCAAAGCCAGTCAACAACATTGAATATACAAATAACAAATCAATCTTGCCGTCTTTAAAGTCTTTAGTCTTACCCTTGCGAGTTTCTTTGTCATCTTCATCATGCAAAATTAAAGCAGATGTCAATTTATGATCACTAGCCTTTTCGTTGAAAATTCTAAACATCTCTCTTGCTTGATCAGAACTATCACAAACAACCATACCACCTACTGTTTTTTCACCGAAACGTATTCTTGAGTTAATGAAATCATTCACAATGTAACTCAACATCGGATCAACAAATTTTTCATGAGCATAAAGTTCTCTTTTACTAATATCTCCAGATTGAACTTTGATATCGCGAATAACACCTTGAACTTTTTCTTTATAGCTGGTTTCGATTTCTTCACGCAAAAGCTTGAGCGTGTAGCCATCTCGAATTGAGTCATTGTAGTAGTACTTGTGAATATACTCGCCAAAAATATTTCGAGTGGTTTTATTGTCTTCCTTTTGTGAAGCTTCTTTTACATCACCTTCTTTATCATGATCTTTATAGATAATCAGTGGTGTACCCGTCAATGCAATTTTAATTGATTCTTTGTCTGAGTTGTAAAGATTGGCTAAAAATGATCCTTTGGGATCGTAGCTTCTATGTGCTTCATCGATAAAAAAGACTTTTTGCACATTGATGTTATAACCGCTATCCTTGAGCGTCATAGTGTCTTCACGGAACTTTTGAATGTTTACCACAGTCATTCCCTCTGAAGTAGCGTTGTAGGAAAAATCACGCAACAGTGCTTCTTTGCTATCGATTGAATGAACTTTCAAACCACGTTTGCTAAATTCATCTTTGGCTTGGTTGGCTAAATCAAGACGGTCAACTACAAAATAAAATTTAGGAACAACGCCTTTTTTGCCGAAGTAATCTTTGAGAGAGGCTACGTTATAAAATGCCAAGGCAGTTTTGCCAGAACCTTGCGTATGCCAAATAACACCCCTAAGCATTTTCTCGTCTAATTTTGACTTAATTGCTTTAGTGGCAAAAAACTGCGGATATCTCATGATGTGTTTTTGAATCATGACTTTACCAGTTTCTTCGTCAACTTCATTTACATAGCAAATACCATAACGGAGCAATTCTTTCAATCGATTTTTGCTAAAGAGAGATGAGAAAATGCGATTGGTTGGAGAATCGATATCTTTGTTAGATAAAAATTCTGGCGAGTGTTTAATTGTGGGGCAGTTATTATCTTTGATAATAAAATCTTCAATTTTTTCATCTACATCTTTTATTTCATCTATAAATTCAGATCGCTTTTGTTCACGGAAGTTATTGAAGCTTGTGTCGAAATTTTTAGCAGTTGTAGCGTAAAAAGCACCAATTAGCTTGTGTTGATCTGTATCGTCATACTCCATATTATTGGAGAACACAATTAATTGAGTAATATTAATAAATCTTCTAAACTTCTCATTCTTAAAACGAGTGTGAATACGGTCTCGTTCTGCTTTAATACCTTCTTGGTTGTTTGGTTTCTTCACTTCAGCGAAAGATAGTGGTAAGCCATTTACAAAAACAGTCACATCAGGTCTAAACTCATCCTCGCCATTCTTACACGTCAACTCAGTGGTAATGTGAAATGAGTTTTTGGAAAAGTTATCCCAGTCAACCAGTTTTAGCTTGCCTTCACCCTTACCGATTAAACGATTATAGAAAGCTCTCCCCAAATCATCGTAGTTCAACTCTTCTCTGATGTTTTGAATTTCTTGAGCAATAAGATCCTCAGTAGCATCTGGGTTTATTGCCCTGAGTTGATCTTCAAATATATTAATAACAATGTTGGTATCTGGATCAATTTTATAGCTACTATCTTTTAAGGATAAATAAACATAACCCAAGCGAGTAAGGTGAATTAAGCTTGGAATTTTTACTCTAGTGTCTTCATTGAATGCCATAATAGTAACCTTACGTAAATTACTACTATTATAGTTCAAAATTGCTTAGCTTGGGTTATCAATATCAATGGAAGTAACAGTACATGCTTCTATGTCAATACTAATCACATATTGACCAAATTTCCCAGTGTAATATGATGGAGTCAGTTGCTCATATAGAGCAATACGAGTGCGGACTCGGAGTAAATGACGCATTTTGAAGTGGAACACATTGTTCCCTTTCAAGATGCGTCTTTTTTTTATCAATTTTCCGCTAAAGAAAGGAATGCTATGCCAAAAAGCATACAGCAAACATACAAGGTAAAGGAGCTTCAAATCACTGAAGTGCCGATTGAGAAAATTAAAGTAGCCTCATATAACCCCCGCTTTTTGTCGGAGAAGGCTGAGGCTGATTTAATCAAAAGCTTGGAGATCTACGGCGTGGTTGAGCCACTTGTGATTAATACTTATCCAGGTAGAGAGTTTATTCTTGTCGGAGGTCATCAGAGACTGAAACTCATGAAGAAGCTTGGTTACAGAACAGCTCCAACAGTTAGTGTTCATTTACCACTAGAAGCTGAGCAAAAACTGAATCTTCGCTTAAACAAAAATGTTGGCGAATTTGACCTAGAATTGCTTCGGAATTTCGAGATAGACGTACTGTTGGAAACAGGTTTTGATGAAATCGATTTGTCAACAATCTGGGACGAGGCTTTAGAGATTCAAGACGATGACTTTGATGTCGAGCAAGCAGCCATCACACACGCTGAACCCAAAGCCAAATTAGGTGACCTCTATCAATTGGGCCAGCACAGGCTTCTTTGTGGCGATGCCACTTCACTTGCTGACATTCAGCGACTTGTTGGAGATGAAAAGATAGACATGGCGTATTGCGATAGTCCCTTTAACATAAATCTAGACTATGCCAATGGCGTTAGTACTAAGGACAAGTACGGTGCTACCAAAACCAACGATTCCAAGTCAACTGAAGAATATCGCCAATTCCTTCACGATGCAATTAGTAATGCCATAGCCGTCAGCAAACCAGACGCGCACTACTTTTACTACATGGACCAGAATTGGATCTGGTTATTGCAAACTCTCTACATGGAGCTGGGTATAAAGCACGAGCGAGTCTGTCTGTGGGTGAAAAATAATTTTTCTCCCACAAGCGGACAAAGTTTTAACAAGTGTTATGAACCAGTGATTTATGGTGTCCGTGGTAAGCCATATCGCAACCCAAAGCTACTCAACCTCAATGAGATTTTGAACAAAGAAGTGAGCACTGGCAATAGACTTCATGACGACATTCTAGACCTGATGGAGATTTGGTTGGTCAAACGTAAGGCTGGACAGGATTATTTACATCCTACGGAAAAATTGCCGTCACTTCATGAAAAAGCACTCAGGAGATGCACTAAGCCAGGAGACCTCGTGCTTGATACTTTTGGTGGGAGTGGCTCAACACTCATCGCTTGCGACCAGCTCAAACGCAGAGCCTACCTTTGCGAACTTGATCCCATTTTCGTAGATGTAGTTATTGACCGCTATACAAAATTAACTGGAAAGGAAGTAATCTTATGCAAATAACAAACGGGATGATTTTAGATCTCGGAGAGCATGTGCTCGGGTGTGGCAGTAGTACTGACAAGGAGTTTGTCAAAAAGGTAATCGGTGATATAAGCATTACGTCACTGCAAGTAGATCCTCCTTATGGGATCGCAATCGCCGACTCCTCGCTCAATCCTACCAAACACAAGTCACTTGTTAACGATCACCTGCAATCTGATGAGGAGTATGCCAAATTTACCCAAGAATGGCTAGAAGCAGTCAAACCATTCTTAGCCAAGAAAAACTCACTGTATTGCTGGAACTCAGACAAGATGGTCTTTGCTCTGCGACAAGGTTTATTGCAATCAGGGTTTAAGGTGTCGCAGATGCTAGTGTGGGTCAAATCTCAGCCAGTCATCGGTAGGTTGGACTACTTACCTATGCATGAATTATGCCTCTTTGGGTGGTGTGGCACCCACAAGTTTTATAAAGCCAAAGACAAGTCGGTGCTATTTGCTCCAAAACCACAAAAAAGTAAATGGCACGCTACTCAAAAGCCAGTCACCCTAATTAGACGACTCATCCTCAATAGTACTGAAGTTGGCGACACCGTCTACGACCCATTCTTGGGTAGTGGCACTACTTTACTTGCCAGCCAACAAACCCTTCGCAAATGCATTGGCATTGAGTTAATGCCCGAGTATTGCCAGATCATTGTGGATAGGTGGGAACGTTTAACCGGCTTCAAAGCTACAGTCAGAAAGTATTCTCATGAATAAAGACCTTCAAGATCGCACTAACGTGAACCGCCAACTCATGATTGAACAACTTAGGAAAACGCCGATAGTACAGGTGGCATGCGAGAAGATGAATGTAGCTCGCTCCACCTATTACCGTTGGCGAGAGGAAGATCCTGAGTTTGCTAAACAAGCTGACACAGCTTTAGTAGAGGGAGTGGCATTAGTTAATGATATGGCGGAGAGCCAGTTGCTCTCTGCCATTCGGGACCGCAACATCTCTGCAATCTTTTATTGGCTCAACCATCGTCACTCTGCCTACAGTAATAAGCTGGAAATCACTGCCAAGGTGAAAAATGAAGTGATGACACCCGAACAGGCTGAGTTAATTAAAAAAGCATTGGAAAATGCAAATTTGATTATGAAAGGAGAGGATTATGACAACACCTCTCATTAATAACTCGTTGATGGAAACCATCGCTAAAGATGAATTGGTCCGTGCAAACCTAACCAGAGAAAGTGCTCTCTACTTTTCTACCGTGTACTTTCCCCATTACTTTGGTTATGGTTTTGCAAAATTTCAGTATCAAATGCTGCAGATAGTTGAGGATAATGATTGCCCTTTTGTAGTTAACATTACTTTTCGAGGCTCTGGCAAATCAACACTCTACACCACGATTGCACCACTATGGTTCATCATGGGATCTCATCGTAAAAAGCATGTTTTACTGGTTTGCCAAACTCAGGAGCAGGCTCGTACTCACATGGCCTCAATCAAAGCCGAGGTTGAAGCACATGAGTTGCTGAGAAATGATTTGGGGCCATTTAAAGAAACAAATGATAAATGGAATGCGATGACTTTGGAATTTTCAAAATATGGTGCTCAAATTACTGCAGCCTCCATCGATCAGAGTGTTCGAGGCTTGCGATACAAGCAGTATCGTCCTGACATGATTATTTGCGATGACATTGAGGACACCTCCACGATCAAAACGAAAGAAGGTCGCAAGCGTATCCACGACCTCTATGCAAGTGAAATTGCCCCACTAGGTGACCTAAATACCCGAATAATTATGGTGGGCAATTATCTTCATCCCAATTCGCTGTTGAGTACACTGATTGAACGAATGAAGTCTGGAAACATGACCGGTCGCTATTTATTCGTGCCACTCATCAATGACGAGGGACAAATTGCTTGGCCTGAAAAATTTACTTCTATGAACCAAATTCAAGAACTACGAGAACGAGTTTCTGATGAAAGAATTTGGATGCAAGAATATATGCTCAAAGTGGTGCCTGAGGAAGACCAGCTGATTAGATATGAAGACATTTTATACTACAGTGAAAAACCAAGGGGCTGGGAACCGTACCTGCAATACCGAGCGGCTGGCATTGATCTAGCGATCAGTAAAGACGCTAAAGCAGACTTTACAGCGGTTGTCACAGGACCTGTGTATAGAAATGGGGATGAATATCATATCTACATAGATCCAAACCCCACTAACCAGAGATTAAATTTCAGAGAGACAATTGAATTTTTACTTAACTTCAACGAAGAGTATCCTGACACCCATTTGTTTGTGGAGAGTACTGGCTACCAGCGATCACTGGTAGAACAACTCAATGAGGAAGGTGTAGACGCTCACGAAGTGCAGGTTGGTGGAATGAGCAAACAAGAACGATTGGCTTTGGTGGTGAGGTGGATAAAAAAAGGCCTCATACATTTTCCTCAGCATGGTGCGACCGATTTAGTCAATCAGATCGTTAATTTTGGGGCTGAAAAGCATGATGATTTAGTAGATGCATTTACCTTGCTCATACTTCAGGTGATGGAATATACCAAGACAAATTCGACTCCAGTTAGGATCAGTGATTACTCTGGACCAGTTCTCATGAGACTTATTGGAGGACCAAGAAGCGTTAATCTTGACACTAAGTTTGAACCAAAAACCCTTAGAAATGATCCATATGGTTGGGATTTTGCTAGACCAGATCGCTTAGCTTCACTTTCAAGACTTTAGCTACTTTTTGCAGCACTTCGAGCGAGGGGACGTTACGACCTTGTTCAATGTAACCCATGTAAGCTCGGCTGACACCTACCTTAAAAGCAACTGCTTCCTGTGACAAACCAGTTTTCTTGCGAGCTTGCTGAACTTTTTTGCCAAGCATTTTCGGCAATTTGGCATTTTTTCTCATGTCTCAATTGTTTAGTGAAAAGGCTTTTCACTCCACTTAGTGAGAGTTAGCAGTTTCCTCTGGTATTGAGCTTGCTTTTATGCTAACTCTGGCTTATCATTTAGTCGAGGACTTATGCCAATAATCGTGTCCCAGAATGGGAAAAACGCCACTAAATTAGATAAAATCAGCTTTGGTTTAGAAAATAGACTACAAGCCTACATCTACGACAATCCTGAAAGTATTCCTTTGTATGACATCAAAGATGATATTCGCCTACTGATTCTGGCTCGAGAATTTGGGACTACTAGCGGACCAATCGATGCAGTTGGCATTGACGGTGACGGACAACTCTACCTCGTTGAAACAAAACTCTATAAGAATCCAGATAAAAGAACAGTGGTCGCTCAAGTGTTAGATTACGGAGCATCACTTTGGAAAAGTCTCAATGATTTTGACGACTTCCTGCTCCAACTTAACGGTCATGTGCAAAAGAAATTTGGTATGTCGACAACTGAAAAGATCAAAAACTTCTTTGGTATTGATGATGAACAGCTTCAGACTGTGCTGGAGCAAATGAAACTCAATTTAGATGAAGGTAACTTCAAGTTTGTAGTCTTGATGGACAGTATTGAAGACAGACTTAAAGATTTGATCATCTACATGAACCAAAACAGCAAGTTTGATATCTACGGTGTGGAGTTGGAGTACTACCAACATGATAGCTTTGAAATTCTCATCCCTAAAATCTACGGGGCTCAAGTTAAAAAAGATGTCGGCAATAAACGAGTCAATTCAACCATTATCTCTGATGAAGAATTCCTCCAAGCCTTTGATCAACAAGTACAACCAACCATTCAAAAGATCATGCAACTAAGTGCTGATATCTCAGCAGGTGGTCTAGCTATCCAAGGATTATCTAGTCGCAAAACTCCCAAAAACATCAACTTCTACTTCACTTATGCTGAACAGGAAAAAAATGCTCTGACTGCAACGATTGGCGTAAATGGTGGCATTGCTGGCAAAACCCTAGACTTCTGGTGCAATAATCCAGAGAGATTGATACAAGTTACCTCAGCCATTTCACAAGTGTTAAAAATAGAAACAAGATCACTCTCAGCTGGCACAAACTACGGTATCGTGGCGAAGTGGAATTTGCAAGAGATCAACATTGATCGACTTATTCAGCTGTTTGAGGCATTATTCCAATCTTCACAATTCCCTAGCTAGACTTACCAGAAAATCGCGGTACCTTGTGTCCTTGATGAAAGACACAATACCAGATCAAAAACTCCAAAAAGCAGTAGATATTCTCGATCAATGCACGTTAGCCCTTAAGTTCTACATTGGCACCAAAGAACCAAAATACTTCCAAGAATTTATCTGGGCAGTTGAACGACTGCATTATCTCGTGAAAGGAGGTAAAGATGAGTGACCTCAGATACTGTCTCTACGCTCGTAAATCTAGCGAATCTGATGAGCGACAAACCATGTCGATTGATTCACAAATTAAAGAAATGCTGACGCTTGCAGAGCGAGAAAAAATCAACATTGTTGAAACTAAACGAGAAAGTCATTCTGCCAAAGCTTCAGGAGCTAGACCACTCTTTGTAGAAGTACTTAAAGAAATTAGAGAAGGAAAATACAATGCCATTCTGACTTGGGCACCTGATCGATTGAGTCGCAATGCTGGCGACTTGGGATCTTTGGTTGACCTGATGGATCAAGGCAAATTGCTGAAAATTCAGACTTACTCACAAAGCTTTACCAATAGTCCAAATGAAAAGTTCCTACTGATGATTCTCTGTTCACAAGCAAAACTTGAAAATGATAATCGTGGAGTTAATGTGAAACGAGGCCTTAAAGCAAAGTGTGAAATGGGAATTAGACCAGGACTTGCTCCACTTGGGTATCTCAACTTAATCAAAAACGATCGAATCAGAGAAATCATTGTCGATAAAGAACGTGCTCCATTTATAGTGCAAATGTTTGAAAGAGTAGCCAATCAGGGTCATTCAGGCAGAATGATTAAACGGTGGCTAGATCAAATTGGATTCACTACGCGAACTGGCAGACCGCTTGCTCTAAGTAAAGTGTTTGTAACGCTTAAAAGCCCATTTTATTATGGTGAATTTGAATTTGGCGGAGTCAACTACAAAGGCACGCATACACCCTTAATATCTAAGGAATTATTTTTAGATGTTCAACGACAGCTAACACATCTCCCAAGAACTGGAACAAAAATATTTTCCCCTTTAGAAGTATTTGCGTATGCGGAAGGTGCGGAGCATCAGTAACAGCAGAAGAGCGAATTAAAAAACTTAAATATGGCGGCATGGCAAAATATATTTATTACCATTGCACCAGATCGGTTGATTATGACTGCGATGAGCCATATATTACTGAGCAAGAATTAATAAGCCAGCTACTCGCACAATTACCAAATATTAAATTCAACAAAATTAAAATCACAAAAACCATTAAAGCTGAGATCGAAAGATTTAATAGGTTAAGATCAGAAGTGTTACATCAAGAATATCTATCTGGCAATCTTGCTGAAATCGAAATGTCTGCAGTCAAAGATGATGATGACGCTATGGCCAGAGATTATTTAGAGCACATGCTCAAAACTGGATCGCCAGAAGACAGACAAGAAGCGATTGGAATGATTAAGTCAAAATTCGTACTAAATAATAGGAAAATTTCTCTAAAAAAATAGAATACTAAAATGGCAGATTATCTGAAACATCTTCATCGGTATTTTCAGATTCACCTGCTCTATTAGCTTCATTGCTGGAAGCATCTTCATCAACTTCTGCTTCTTCTTCCGCAAAATCGACTCTTAATTCTTTAAACTCATTTTCGATGTCACTGAGTCTTTCCTTGCATTTTGTAATAAGCTCTTTTCCTTGCTTAAGCTTTGTCAAAGCTTCTTCTAAATCTAGATCCTCTCCTTGAAACCAATCATTTATTTCATTAATCTGTTTCATAGATTCACTGAAATTGAATTCTTGATCTGACATATTAATTCCTTTCCATCGCTGTAACTGTCGTTTTTACAACTCCATTGCTAATTTGTAATTTTAATTGATCGTTAATATTTAATTCCTCAACTTTTTTAATAATCTTGTTTTCTGCATTTCTAATAATGCTGTAGCCTTGCTTTAATTTTAGAGCAGGATCTGAAAGGCTGAGGTGCTTTTCATTAGAAATTAATCTTTCTTTTACTGTCGTTATCATTCTTTTAAATGAAACATCAAATGATCCATCGAAGTAAGAAATATTTTCATATTTATCGAACAATTTATTTTCAAAAAAAAGAAATTTTCTTTTAAAATTAGCCTCAATATCTCTATAGTTTTTTAGTCTCCAATTAAATTCTTTCATCAGTCCAATTGAAGAATCTTTTAATTCTTGTTTGTGTTCATCAATGAGATTGGAAAATATTTTTCCAACTGTCTTTCCCACATCGCTAATGTGACTTATATTTTGCGATAAGATCCTGAGAAAATTTCTGTCATAACCTTTCAATGAATTGGTTAGCTCAATTCTTATATTTTCTATAATGTTGGAGATCTTGCTTGAAAGATTTTGTGAAACCAATTGAATTCTATTTTTAGCATCTCTCCAACCCTCTACAACTACATTGCCAGCATCAGTTGGAGTAGATGCTCTTCTGTCAGCAACTAAATCAGCAATGGTCACATCATCTTCATGACCAATAGCTGAAAGGATTGGAATTCTAGAACTAAAAATTGCCTGAGCTACCTCATAAGAATTGAAGGCCTGCAAGCTTTCCAAACTACCACCACCTCTAGTCAAAACAACTAGATCTATATCGGTAAAATTTCTGTTGAGATAGGAAATTCCATTTACAATTTCATCAATTGCGTTAATGCCTTCAACTCTACAATCGAGCAGATTAATCTTTATTCCAAACTTTCCCAAATGAGTCGTAAAGTCATTTATAGCAGCTCCACTTTTCGAAGTTATTACAGCAATATTTTGTGGAAAAAGCGGCAGTGATTTTTTATGTTCTTCTAAAAAGAAACCTTTTTCTTGAAGTTCTGTTTTGAGTTTTTCAAATGCCTGTTTTAATGCCCCTTCACCAACCGGAGAAATCTTATCAATCTTAAAAGTGTATCTGCCTGATTGTTTGTACACATCTGCGTAACCAGTGATCTGAACTTTTTCTCCCTCTTTTAATTCCCAAGATAAGTATTGAGCTTTAAATTTCCAAAGTGCACAAGAAAATACTGCTTTTTCTCCATTTTTTACTTCACAGAGATCAAAATATATATGACCACTTGGATGTCTTTTCAAAGAACTGACTTCACCTTCAACCGCCACACTAATCTCTGAAACAACGGAGTTAACCAAATCTAGGTACTCGTGGACTGAATAGATTTTTTCTTCAGACATGAATAGATTGATTATATGGTTTTACTCTAAAAATAAGTAGTCCAATAAATACAAAAAGGACTGTTCTACAGGCTGTTAAACTACACTTTGCCTTTTTGCCAACAAAAGAGGTGGGACACATCAACCTTATTCCAATAATAGACGGGTCTATCAGGGAAAAATCGGTATATGCGGAAGGGGCGGGACTCGAACCCGCGGTGCCCTAAGGCGTCAGTTTTCGAGGCTGATGCAATAGCCGCTATGCGACCCTTCCTATTGTTTTCTAGAGATGATTCTAACTCTAAAGTTCTAGAAAAACAAAAAACTGCCCTAGAGGCAGTTTTTTGTTAAATTTATTAATAAATAATTTTATTTATTTTTTTCTGCTTCATTTTCGTTTTTATCTCTCGTTTTTGCATTCTTCTCCATCAAGGATTTATGCTGTGCTGCTACAATATTTGCAGCTTCAATTTCAGAAGCCTTGTCGTGCCCATCAAACGGTCTTTCTGCAATTCCATCATCTTCTTTTCGTGCTGTTTCAAGATTAAGTGACATAAATGAACCCTTCTCTTTATATTTTATACTGTGCACCCAGTGCGATTCGAACGCACGATCTTTTGTTCCGCAAACAAACGCTCTATCCAGACTGAGCTATGGGTGCTTTTTTTAAATAACCAAGATATTATAACTCAAAGCCTTCATTTTTTAAGCTTAAGATATTGTTTTCCTTTGAGCTTATCAGGCAATAAACTCACCTCTGCTTTGGGATACATTTTATAACCTTTACCGTAGCCAATTTCTTTGAGTAAATTGGTTTCAGGATTTTTAATACTCATCGGGATTTCTAAGTTGCCAAATTTTTGCACGTCGGCCACGGCGGCCATGTAGGCGTCGTAAGCACTGCGATCTTTTTTGCAGGTGGCTAAATAAGCTACGCCGTGAGCCAGGTTTTCTCGACATTCTGGGTAACCAATGGTTTGACAGGCTTGAAAGACGGCGTTGGCGACCACTAAAGCAGTTGGGACCGCTAAACCAATATCTTCGGAGGCAAAAACTACCATGCGGCGGGCAATAAAAAGCGGATCTTCGCCCGCCTCTACCATGCGCGCTAAATAATAAAGAGCGGCATTGGGATCGCCAGCGCGCATGCTTTTGATAAAAGCACTGATGGTTTCGTAGTGTTCTGGACCTTTTTTATCGTAACTGAGGTGTTTAGATTGCAGGGAATTCTTAAGGGATTCTAATTCTAGGTTGCCATAAAGAGTAAAGGTGTTGTCAATTAGGGTCAAAAGTTTGCGTGCATCCCCTGAGCTATAGTTGAGAAGGAATTCTTCACTTTTGGTGGGTACAGTAATTTTTTTGGCTTTCTTATTTATTAATTTTTCATTTTCATGAATTTTTTTAACCGCCATCGTCAGAACTTTTTTCATCTCCTCTTCACTCAGAGCTTTGAAAATAAAAACTCTCATGCGAGACAGCAGTGGCGAGATAATTTCAAAGGAAGGATTCTCCGTAGTGGCACCAATCAGAATCAAAACACCCTCTTCGACAAAAGGGAGTAAATAATCTTGTTGGGCTTTATTAAAACGGTGAATTTCATCGACAAATAAAATAGGTGATCGATAGTCTTCCATCAGGCCTTTTTGTTTACGACCATCTTCGACAATCTTACGAATATCAGCCTTGCCAGCGGAAACCGCAGAGATTTCGATAAACTCGCGATCGCTTTCTTTGGCAATAATTCTCGCTAAAGTAGTTTTACCTACTCCTGGAGGACCCCAAAAAATCATTGAGAAAACTGCTTGCAGATCCATGGCTGCTTTAATTGGCTTACCCGCTCCCACTAGATGATCTTGACCAATAAAATCTTCGAGAGATTCTGGACGAATCAGAGCAGCGAGAGGTTTAGAAATATCAGTAGACATCAGAGACTAATCTTACCCGAAAAATGAGCGAATGAAAAGGACTTAGCGAGCTTGTCTGTTGCGAACAATTTTGTTCAAATAACGCTTGCGAATTCTCAAACTTTTTGGAGTAACTTCCAAGAGCTCATCGTCTTCGATGAAATCTAAACACTGCTCAAGACTCAATTCGATACGAGTGTCGAGCACAGTTAAAAAGTCAGCATTAGATCTAAAGTTAGTTAATTTTTTAGCTTTACAAACATTGACCTCTAGATCTTCTTGTTGATTACGAAGACCAATAATTTGACCTTCATAAACATTATCGCCAGGATTAATAAAGGTTTTGCCACGCTCCTGAATGGTCTCCAAAGCATAAGCAGTGGCAGTACCAGATTCAGTAGCAATTAAGGCACCATTTCTAATTTGAGGCAACTCAGGACTAACAGGAGCATATTCTAAGAAACGAGAACTAAACAAACCATTACCTCTGGTTTTGGTTAAAATTTGACTTCTAAAACCCAAGATATTACGACTGCTAACTTCGTAGACCATTCTAGTAATACCTTTATCGTTAGTAATGCTGTCAATTAAATTAGCTTTTCTTTTACCTAATTCTTCAGTAATGATACCCATAAATTCTTTAGCAATTTCAATGGTCATTTCTTCATAAGGTTCCATTTTGACCCCGTCAACTTCTTTGATAATGACTTGAGGCTTGGAAAGTTCCATTTCATAACCTTCACGACGCATGGTTTCAATCAAAATAGCCAGATGTAATTCACCACGACCAGCAACATTAAAAGAACCACCTTCTAAACCTTCTATGCGAAGACCTAAATTAGTTTTTTGTTCTTTACGCAATCTTTCGGCAATTTGACGAATGGTACAAAAGTCACCCTCTTTACCGGCAAAAGGTGAAGTGTTAGCAGCCACACGAATTTTTAAAGTTGGCTCAGTGACAGTAATACTAGCAAAACCTTCGGTTTGACCAAGAGCAGCTAGAGTTTGACCAATGGCAATATTTTCTGCACCAGTAATAGCAATAATATCCCCAGCTTGGCTGAGTTCTGTCTCTTGTCTACCAAGACCATCACTAGTCATTAGATGAGCAACAGACATTTCGCCAACTTTTTCATTTTCATTTAAAATTACTAAGCGTTGACCTTTTCTAACTACACCTTGAGTAACTTTACCAATGGCATAAGTGCCTTTGTAAGTATCAAAGTCCAAGGTTGAAACCTGCATTTTGAAAGGTAGCTCACCGTTTACTTTTGGAGCTGGTACGGTACGAATAATTTCTTCAAAAATTGGGCGTAAATCACCAGGATGTTTAGCAATTAGTTCGGCATTACCAACTTCTTCTTCTGGTAAATCACTCCAAACTTTGCCATCACGACCAACCGCATAAAGAATTGGGAACATTAATTGAGAATCATCATCGACTAAGTTTAAAAAAAGTTCTTCGATTTGAGTTAAAACCTTGTCTGGTTCAGCATCACGACGATCAATTTTATTAACCACCACAATCATTTTTAATTTTTGTTTGAGAGCTTGCTCTAAAACAAAGCGAGTTTGAGGCAATGGACCCTCAGCAGCATCAACTAAAAGGACAGCACCATCAGCCATACTAATGACACGTTCCACTTCACCAGCAAAATCTGCATGACCTGGAGTATCGATGATGTTGATTTTATAATCTTCACCAGCTTCACTCTTGTAAAAAACAGCGGTATTTTTGGCTAAAATGGTGATACCCTTTTCTCTTTCTAAATCATTACTGTCTAGAATAGTACTTTGGGTCATTTCAGACTGATTCTCACGGAAAGCATGAGTTTGTTTCAACATACCATCGATCAAGGTAGTTTTACCGTGGTCAACGTGAGCGATGATGGCGATGTTTCTAATTTGCATAAAGAAGGTATTATACTCGGAAATAGTTGAGGATACAAGCAAATACTCATGAACAAACTAGATCAATAAATCAAAGATTAGAGTTTTCATCTAAACCTACCAATTTTTGTAAGTCTTTTACTTCTGCCTCATCAAGTTTTCTGACATTGCCAACGGTTAAATTAGTCATCACTAAATTACCTAATTCAACTCTAAGTAGTTTATTCACTTCCCAGCCAACCTTAGCACAAACACGCCGAATTTCACGTTTGACACCTTGGTGGATGGCGATTTTAAGTACAAAATCTCGACCTTCTTTTTCAAGTAATTCTATTTTATCGAAAGAAATTTTACCTTCAGATAAGCGAACGCCGCGCAACAATCTTTCCATTTTCCCCTCAGAAAAAATACCGTTTACCCAAACTTTATAAACTTTTTCCACCTGATATTTAGGATGGGTTAAACGATGAGCTAATTCTCCATCATTGGTCATCAATAAAAGCCCCTCAGATTGATAATCTAAACGTCCCACTGGATAAACTCGTGTCTTGGTTTTACTTTTGACGTAATCAAAAACAGTTTTACGATTTGCTTCATCACTAACACTGGAAATGACATTAAAAGGTTTATTAAGTAACCAATACTCAAATTTTTCTCTGTTATCTTGGTTAAGCTTTTTACCATCCATCATCACTTCATCCTGAGTAGGATCAACTTTATCGCCAAGCTTAGCTTTTTTGTGATTAATTAAGACTTTGCCTTCTTCAATTAAGACATCAGCCTTGCGACGAGAAGCGAGACCTAAATCAGCTAAAAATTTATTCAAACGAATTTGCATACTTACTGGGTATTATAGCGCCTAATCGCCAAGAATAATTAGTTCTTCTTCTGCTCTAGTGACGGCCGTATAAAGCCAACGGCGCCAATCCAAATCTGACATTTGTTTGAAACGTTCTTCAAAAAGGATGACTCTGCTTGCCTGACTACCTTGTGCTTTATGAACCGTGAGAGCATAGGCAAAATCAAAAAGCTCGGCCTGCAAAGTTAAAGCCCGAGATTCTCTTGTGAAATTAAGAGCGCTGCTTGAGCCAAATTGTTTTTTCACAGCTAAACCTTCAAAAATTTGTTCTTCGTCATCAAAAAGAATTTTCACGTCATAGAAATTGTCATCTTTACTAGTAATTCTCTGTAATGTCCCCAACATACCGTTGAAGATAGCTTTTTGTTGTTTATTACGCAGACAAATTACTCGATCACCAGCCATCGGCAAGGGTGAATCATAACCTAAAATATTGCGCAAATAATTATTTAATTTAATGCGGGTATTATTGTAACCACACAAAATGAGAGTTTCTTGATTATATTGCTGCAGGTAATTTTCAATAATTTCCTGTGATTCTGGATCATCCTTAGCTAATTTACGAACTCCTTTGCCATAATTGCCAATTTTAATGCGACCATATTTGCGAGCTTCGATGGACAACTTGATAATAGGATTGTCAGCCACCTGACGATGAATTTCTTCTAATTTAATTTCTGGATTTTCCATGAGATTGAATTGCCCGCTGACTGGAGGCAATTGCCCATGATCACCCACAGCCAAAATAGGCACATCGTAGGAAAGCAGGTCATACCAGATTTTCTGATCAACCATTGAGGCTTCATCGATGATAATTAAATCAGTTTTGAGTTCTTCTTTGCGTTTCCAACCCACAATTTCATGATGTTCGTTTTCAATGACACTGTAAATCAAAGAGTGAATGGTTCCCACGCTGTCACCTTTATATAGAACTTCATTATCTTTGTGATAATTTTTCAAAACTCTAGTCGCTTTTCCCGTGAAAGCTGCAAAAGCTACCTTGAGCTTCGGATCTTGTTTAAACAAAAGCTTACGCAAAATAGCGATCAAAGTAGTTTTGCCAGTTCCAGCATAACCACCCAAGGTCACAAATTGTTTGTGATCTACTTCTTTGGCATACCACTTTAAAATACTTTTAAGCGCTAGTTTTTTATCGTTAGAAATATCCATATTTATTGTATTAGCATCGCATCGCCGAAGCTAAAAAAGCGATAATCATTCTCTAGTGCATGTAGATAAGCCTGTCCGATACTTGAACTTAGAAAATCTGTAAATTCTTGCTTGGTGTTTGGAACAGAACAAAAAGCAGAAACTAACATCAATAAACTTGATTTTGGCAAATGAAAATTAGTGATTAGACCATCAACAAAATTAAATTGATAAGGTGGATCAATAAAAATATTAGTTTCTTTAGCCACGGCTAAAATTTCTTTTTGAGAAGTGGAAAGAAGAACTGCTGACTCCAAACTTCGAGTCGTGGTTGTTCCCACTGAGATAATTCTTTTGCCAAGCTTTTTAGCTTGATTAAGGTGATCGGCAACTTCCTTGGAAATTTCATAATATTCGCTATGCAAAGTTTTAGAGCTTAAATTTTCACTAGTTAATTTAGCAAAAGTACCCAGTCCCACGTGCAAGGTAATTTTTTCGATCTGTACACCTTTTTGTTTTAATTTATCTAGAAGTTCCTGCGTGAAATGTAAACCCGCGGTTGGAGCTGCGGCTGAACCTTCTTGCTTAGCGTAAACTGTCTGATATTCTTCTTTAATTTCTGCTTCGCTTTGAGTTGCTTTAATGTATGGAGACAAAGGAGTAAAACCGCACAAATCAATTTCTCTG
>Ga0265297_10005200_pt1 | contig 20213 bp, 24 predicted proteins | sample Munlanlwell13791_FD_192502 | JGI IMG/M metagenome (GOLD analysis project Ga0265297, IMG submission 192502) | Leachate microbial communities from a municipal landfill in Southern Ontario, Canada - Leachate well 137-91 | ecosystem: Engineered > Solid waste > Landfill > Unclassified | place...
CCCCCCCCCAGCGGAACAATCAGAGAAAAAGAAAATAAAATATCTCCAGCCAATCCGTCACCTGATCACAAAAGAACGGAAAACCCAAGCCGCAAGAACAAAATTGCCGGCCGACGGGGTAAATCGTCATAAGACCTGCGACATATGCGGCAAGGGGTTTGTGGATAAAAGCCGTACAAACAGTAGAAAAATTTGCGATAAGGCATCATGCAAGCATGAACAGAAGAAAAAATACCAGAGGAATTGGATGCGGGAAAAACACGGCACAAAGAATCCGCGTATCAAAGACGAACCGAAAACGATTCTACCGGCCGGCAATCCTGCAGACCCAAGTCTGACCAACGAGCAAAGACTGAAACTGAAAGCAAATCGGGAAGATGTTTTAAGGACGATCAATAAACGGCTAGAAGCAACTGGAAACTGAACAGAAAGGTGTAATAAAAATTATGAACGGTAAAAATGAAATCAGCATATTGAAGATGGTGGACGTAATTCCGACGCCGGACAATCCCCGGCACATCATAACGAACGATCTAAAGGTTAAGGAGCTGGCAGGAAGCATCCTGAAAAACGGATTGCTTTCTCCGATAATCTGCCGACCACATCCAAAGCAGAAAGGTAAATATGATCTGCGCGCCGGCGTTCGACGATACCTGGCCCACCAGACACTGGGATTGCCGGAAATCATGGCAATCGTTCGGGACATGGACGACAAAACGGCAATGGAAATAACCGTCCTTGAGAATCTACAGCGAGAAAATCTGACGCCGTTAGAGGAAGCACGAGGAATCCAAGCACTGATGAAAATCGGAAAGGACATTAAAATCATAGCGGCCGAGATCGGAAAGCATCCGGTATGGGTTATCCGCCGGGCCAAGCTGACCAACCTTAGCCCGAAATGGATTAAGGCGATTGAGGATCCGACGCATGAGCTTTATGGGCTGTCGGCGGCTTTCCTGGATTTGATCGCACGGTTTGACCACATGATTCAGGACAGTCTTCTGAATGATGTCTGGGAAATCAAAAATTGCGAAACCGTAAAAGAGTTTGAAAAGCAGTTGGCCGGTTTTACGCGCCGCTTAAAACTTGCTCCATGGAAAATGGACAATGCGGTCTTGGTTGCCAAGTCCGGAGCCTGTGACAAATGCATTAAGCGATCGAGCCATCAGCCGGGCCTCTTTGATGATGACCTGGATCCGGAAAAAATCAAGAAGGACGACACCTGCCTGGATAAAGATTGCTGGGCCGAAAAGATGAAGGCCTGGCTGGCGATTCGGGAAGCCGACTTACGCAAGGAGCATCCGGGTTTGATCAGGGTTGCGACCGAATATTGTAACACCGAGTTAAAAGAAGTCCTGCGCAAATACGATTACGAGAAGGTTAAGAAGTCAGAACCCGGCGCGAAGCCGGCTGTCATTGTCCATGGAACCGGCGAAGGACAGTTGATCTGGATTAAGCCGAATAATGACACCAGAATCAACAGGGGACGCGAGATAGGCGAGGACGGAAAAGTTAAGCCATTAAGCCTGAAAGAAAAACGGGAACAATTACGAAAGCGACGAGTGGCATGGGTGCTGACTGAATTACAACAATTGATCGAAAAGACAAAAAAGGCTCCCAAAATTCCGCTTGAACATTTTGCGGCCTTGACGGCGGCCTTTGGTGCAAGCGCTGACTGGGACGTGGTCGAGGACAACCGTAGTTGGAATTTAGTTAACCAAATATTGGCTGGCAAGGAATCTGTCAATGATCACGTCTGGAAGGCTGTGTCTGGACCTCTCGGTGACATTCTGGTGTTTCATACAGCATCCGATATTAACAAAGACCACGAACTATCGGCCACAAATATTGCGGCGATTTTAGGTCTTAAGTTTGACGACCTGTTGGCCCAGGCAGCAAAAGAAATCCCGGAGCCGAAGTCATGGACGGCCGAGAAGAAGGAAAACAAAACCATATGTTGCGGCGACGGCTGCACTACATGGGTCAAAGAGGGGCAAACCCTCTGCGAACGCTGCAAGAAAAAATCAAAAGGCAAGGCAGTTAATGAAAAGGGAAAAGAAAAGATTTAAGCGCGGTATCTGCAGGGCTTGCGGTTGCGGCGATTTCACGCCGTGCATTGACAGGTATGGCCAGACATGTTCCTGGGCGAACAGAACGCATACCCTCTGTTCGTTCTGTGCGCGCCGGCGCGCGTCTTTTCGCTCAAAAACCTGATTTTTGCCTAACGCGATTTTTTGAGATTTAATTATGGACATTCCTACTACTCATCCATCTTTGCTTAAAGCCGAGGATAACCAACTCAAACTTTTTACCTCTGATCAGATGCCGGCGGAGCTTTTTGCCGAACAAGAATCACGCACGAATCCAGAGTTTACCGGCGCGCGTCTTTTCGCTCAAAAACCTGATACCTATAAAGCTATCGTAGCTTTATCTGCTGAGGGCCTGGGCGCAATAAGGATAGCTGAAATACTACATGTAAGTTCAAACACCGTTCTGGCGGTCCGGGCGCGTGAGCCTGAAAGTGTAGAGATAGAGAAAAAAAGGCTTGCAGGTTTATCGCGGGAAGCAGCCCGAATGTGCGTGGAAGGTATCCTTGAATTATTGGCAGATCCGGACCGCAGGAGGAAAGTTACCATCCGGGAATTTGGTATCACTAACGGAATCTTGGTTGAGAAAGCAGAGTTGCTGTCTGGTTCGCCGACGGCAAGGCTTCATACGATCATCACATCAGAAGATGAAGGTTATGAGCATTATCTGGCCGTCTTGGAGACGGAATACAAGCGGCGAATGGGTTTGCGGGCGGGAAAAGATGAACAAAAAGAGGAGCCGCGGTCCCTGAAAAGCATGGATTCGGCGCCGATCAGGAAGCCGATCGCGCTCCTGGAAGCGCCGAAGGAACACTTGGCCATGCCGACGATCGCCACGCCTGGGGCAAATGAAGCGGTAGGGCAGACGCCCCACCGGCATGACGAAACCCGCATAAACATTGATCAGAATGAAGAGGGCAAAAGCGAATCCAACATTATGTCTCCTAACAATTTTAACAAATCTAACTCAAGTAAATGAATATCAGTATGTTACAACTCAAATCAGAAAACGCGAAAGCGGGACATACGGTAGATTATGCGACGTTACAACAGAATGATGGACAAGTCATGTATAGGGATACAGGGAAGACAGTCAATGGCAAGGTAGAGGTACTGGAAGCACACAGTAGACGTGGACTCATGAACGCACTGCCCAGCGCAAGCAAGGACACGAACGTCCTGATCTACTCATGCAAACGCGTTGATAAAGGGGGGGGGGGGGATATTGAAGGCGCGCGGGGGTGTGAAAAGCATCAATCCATTCTCGCTACACAAAATTTTTAACAAAAGGAGGACCAGATGAAAGCAACACAGTTCAATGTGCACGAAGCCGAAGTGATAAAGAGTCTTGGATTGAGCAGAGAAACTGTCGTAAAATTACGCGCCGATAACTTATCCCCGGGCAAAGACTTCGCCCAGATCGGCCGTGAGATCTGTTACGCGCCATCCGGTATCGAGAAGATCCGGGTTATCCTTAAAAAAAGCGCGGTATCACCCGACGCCCAAGGGACTATAGGGAACAAACCGCCTGGCGTAACCCTGGGCGACGTGGCACTCTTGAATATCAAGCCAGGGGCCGCCCCCCTTCGCCCGGATGCTACGGCGGGACAAGCCGGTTCTGACCAACCCACTGTCATTCTGGACGCCGTGGTAACGAAAATTTATCCGCATAACCCGCAATATCTTGAGGCGTTGCTTGGCGGCCAGACGATAACGATCCGGGTGAATCATAATGCCAATTTCATTCCGGGCATGATGATCCCATCCCGGACATTGACCAGAAAAAACGCGCATTCATTCACCTTTGTTGGGCGGTGCCCCCGGGCCCGCGGGAGATGGTAAAAAAAACATGAAAAGAAACACGCCAACACATCCAAAATTGCTTCAACTGGCTTCGGAATTGAAAATTCGGAAGTATGCCGCCGCTGGGCTACTGGAACTTCTCTGGCACATGACAGCCCAGTTCGCGCCCGAGGGAGACGTCGGGAAGTTCCAGGACAGGGAGATCAGCCTTCAACTCGACTGGGGCGGTGATCCAACCAAATTGATCGCAGCATTGGTGAAGTGCCGATGGCTGGATCGGAACCCCAAGCACCGGTTAATAATTCATGACTGGTCAACCCACAGCGATGGCACTTGCGACAAGTATTTATCGGACTGCGGACGCATTTATGCAGATGGAAAACCACCCCGCCGAAAAGGGGAAAAACCGTTACTGAATGAGACTTCAGAAACGGAAAGTGACGACAAGACGCGACAAGTGACGACAAGTCGCAGGAAGTCGCGTCTTCCTAAGCCTATTCCCAAGCCTAAGCCTATTCCCAAGCCGTTGCCGTTGCCGAAGAGACCCGTCTCCGTCCAAGGGACTCCGCCGGGTACAACGACGACAACGGACTTGCTGGCGCAAGTTAAGAAATTTAAAGGCATCCGGACGGAGCTGGCAGAGTTGAAAGACGTGGATGTGGAAGAAACTTTTGAAGAATGGCCCACCGAAGCATGGGATCCGGCGACAGAAGATTTCAAGCGGGATTGGAAAAGCGCGAAATTACCGCCCTTGCCGCTGAAAGTTTTTCGCGGTTATCTGAAAATAGCGGCGAAAGAAAACACCCCTGGCGCCGGCGTTGGCGACGGAGGAAACCTACCCAGCGACACGGAGGAAGTCACTGAGAGAGCGTATCAGGCATTGGCTGATGCGAAAACACGCGCCGATGAGGCAAGGGCCGCAAAAACAAAGGGGGAACATGGACGGAAATGAAATTAAGGAGCGGTTGAATCAGAACGCCGAGATGGTTTGTGCCTACTTATTGCCCGCCGGTAAAAAAGACGGCGCCGAATGGATATGCGGCGACGTTGCAGGCACACCTGGACAAAGTCTAAGGATCCACTTAAGCGGCAGCAAGGTGGGATGGTGGGCAGACTTCCAGGCAATGGACCAGTACCGCGGACGCAACCTGCTTTCGCTCTGGATGGCGGTCCGGCGAGTAGATTTTAAGACGGCGTTGAAAGAGGCCGCAGAGTTTTTAGGGATCAAGGAAGACAGGGGCTGGCGGCGGGTAACTGGCCGGCCGACAGACGCCGGCCGACAGACGCCGGACCAGAATCGGACTGATCAGGTTGATCGGACGGATCAGAAGAACGTGCCGGCGTTGGCGGTGAATTTGGATCACGAATGGGTACCGTTGCGGAAGGACGGCAAGGTGTTCAAGTGGTTGACTGAGGAACGAAAAATACCCGCAGCGATTCTTGAGCTTTACCGCGTCGGAGAAAACAAGGATGGGACGTGCGTAGTGTTTCCGTTTTATACAGCGGACGGGAAGTTAAACAGTATTAAATTCAGAAATATCAAGGACAAGAAAAAGATGTGGGTCGCGCCAAAATTAGCACCGAAAATGTTGTTCGGTCTCCAGGCGATCGGGGATCTCCAGGAGGATTTATTCATCACGGAAGGCGAGATAGACGCAATGACCATGGCGGCCTATGGATACCCGGCGGTCAGCGTGCCCTTTGGCGCGAAGTGGCCGGGGAAGGATGGTAATGACCCGAATACGGAATGGATTAAACATGATTTTGAATGGATGGAGAAATTCGTCGAAGTTTATTTGTGCCTGGATGCGGATGAGGACGGACAAAAAGCGACCAATGCACTTGTGCCGCGTATAGGCCGGGAAAGATGCCGGATATTGGATTATCCTGCCGGCAAAAAAGACGCGAACGAATGCCTGATTGCCGGCATGGATGAACGCGAATTCCTGAAATTCATGAACACGGCGCGCAATCTGGACCCGGAGGAATTACTTAAACCTTCAGAGATTGAGCAGGATATTTGGTTTGAATTTTATCCCGACCAGAACGACAAGAAACGTCTGGGCGATCCGACCCCATGGGAAGCGCTGTCTTTCACTTTCAACCCCAGCGAATTGACAATCTGGCATGGATACAGCGGCCACGGGAAAACCATTCTACTGAATCATGTGATGCTGGTATTCGCCACGCTTGGAAAAAGCAGTTGCATAGCCAGCCTTGAATTTCCGGCGCGGAAGACGTTCAAGAATCTGGCACGGCAGGCGATGGGGAAGGGGAAACCGAAAGACGCGGAGGAACTGCACGGGGTTATCAAGTGGATGGATAATTATTTCTGGCTTTACGCGCACATCGGGGAAACGACGTTGGACGACACTTTGTATGTTTTTAAGTACGTCGCAAAAAAATATGGCGTCCAACATTTCATATTGGATTCACTGATGATGCTGACGGACATCGGCAGCGAGGAATACGACAAGCAGAAGTTTGTGGTTTTGCGATTGAAGGATTTTGCGCGTGAAAACAACGCGCACGTGCATTTGGTGGCGCACAGTAAAAAACCGGACAGCAAGCACGACCCGGATAAATATCCCCCGAGAAAATACGACATATCCGGATCCGGCAACATCTCAAACGTGGCGGACAACGTGATCTGCGTCTGGCGCAACAAGGAGAAGGAACTGCAAATTGCGGCGGCCTACGATCTGGACAAAGCCGGGTTGGAACAGGAGGCCGATAATCTGCGCGCAAAATATATCAACCGAGAAGATGCGCGATTCATCATCCAGAAAAACCGGGAGACCGGAGAAGAAGTTACCCGGCGATTGTGGTTTGACAAGGGCATGGAGGGAAGTTGGCAGTATTTTGATGAGGCTACGCAACCGGTAGGGCCGGTAATTTATTACCGATAGAAACCCATTCGACGCGGCGCGGGAGCGCCTTGCTCAGGGCGATTTTGAGGACAAAATTGTGAGAAAGCCGGAAAACAGAGAGAAGTTTAAGACGGCCCTGGAAGCCATAATTAAATTCTATGGTCGCCGGGATATTCGGATGGTGGCTGAGGTTTTAGATGAGGAAACGCGGGTATTGAAAGCGAAGGTGACAGACCTGGCGGTACAACGGGAGATGAATCGGACGGATAAAATATGACAAGGGAACGATTACCAGACACACGAAAGTCCATCACACATAAGGCGGTGATTCTGACAACGGAGAACGACAAGCCGAAACGGGTGAAGTTTTATTTCACGGTAGGACTTTTTCCGGACGGCCGGCCGGGCGAGTTGTTCATTCACATGGATGAAGCCGGGTCCACACTGGACGGGATGGCGGACACGATCAGTATTTTGATCAGCATTTGCCTCCAGGAAGGAGTGCCGCTTACAAAACTGGTGGAGAAACTGGCCTGGCAACAATTCAATCCGCAGGGCATGACCGAGAATCCGGAGATGCGGATAGTCAAGAGCGTGGTGGATTATGTGATTCGGTGGATGGAAAAGGAGTTTATGTGACTAAGGCCGCAATCGGTATTTAAGGAAAAGACAGGAGGCGCCAAATCATGACAATAAGCGAGAAATCCCGATCCTGGGACAAGGTAATGACCTTCCTTGAGGATGACTCGGATTTAACCACAGAACAAATCCGTTCTGACCTAAAGGAAGAGGGGGTTGACGTGGATGCTTTCCTCAAGCGAGTGAGCGACACCGTGCGGAAAGGCATTCAATATCAAGGGAGGCTTAAAGCACAGGCAGAAAGAGATGCCTTTAAGGGACGATATTAGAAATTGGAAATTAGGAAGGAGGTGAAAAAGAATGAGAGAAATAAAAATTAAGGCTGTGTTGAATGGTTGGACGGTGCAGGTCGGATGTCAAACCGTGGTCTATATAAATCAAGGCGCACTTCTTAATGACCTCGGTGATTACATGAAGAATCCAAACGCCAAGGAAAAGGAATTTATTGATTCAGCAATCAATAAACGCTTGATGACAGAAGGATGTCTTCCGCCTGACGCAGTGGGAGCACACATTCCTGTAGCGAATTTTTGCGAACCGCGTTAAATGAATAAAATTGCCAACTCGGTGGATGGATAAAAAATTCAAATCAGAAAGGGGGTGAGAAGAATGATCAAATCGGAACATATAAACGATGCCTATGGAAACCCGGCCGGCGGAAATACATCCGGAATCGGCATTGCAATTGAGTGGCAGGCTGGACCTTTGGGACGTCATTTGCCGGAGTGTAAACCCGGCGATTGTGCCAGAGGATGCACACGAATGGAACCAAATGGCGCATTCGTTGAGGACGTGATTGAAGCGGCAGCGGATCGCATCCGCTACTACCAGAAATCGCGGTTTGTCGGCGAACATAACGCAAAGGCTCTTGGCCATCTGGAGGCGGCCCTGGCGGAATTGAAAGCCAGAACAGACGAGCGCGAAAAGCGGCAAGTTGAAGGAACACACGAGAAGTAATCGCCAGCGGGGGCGAGTCATAGACGTATGACAAGAATGGCTGATACCGGAGCCTTGCTCCAACATGCCGCACAATGCGGCGATAAAATCGGCCACCCCGCAGAATTTGGAAATATGCAAAAACAAAATAAGAAAGCCATACTACGCTCAAGAAGCTACGAAGGGCGATTTTATCAAATAAAATCGGAGGAACGATGAGAACAGCAGAACTTAAATTTAGATTTTCTTACGATGCCAGCATCGGGGAACACGTGATGCAGGTTTTTCTGCATTACGTCAGGAAGGACCAGGCCCTCGTCGAATTACGCGAGGATGTGACGGGTTTTAATCCGACCGATCCCTGGATGAAAGATACCACCAAAGGCACGGTACTTTGGGTGCCATTAACGGCGGTGCGGTTCACGGATTAAAATGAAGCCCATGCTTCGCCGATGCGGCTACGCAGGGCGATTTTGAAATAAAATCGGAGGAATAAATGCCACTGAGAAAATCAAAAGGTAATATGTATCCCTGGGTGACGCACACGCACGCGCACCTGGGCGGGGAATGTTTGCATAAATGCTCATACTGCTATGTGGATAATCCCAAGTTTGGCCGTCCGGAGAAGTTTTGCGGTCCGCTACGGTTAATGGAAGAAGAATTTGCCGTGAAGTACGGCCTTGCGCGAACAATTTTCATTGACCATTGCAATGATCTGTTTGCGGAGAATGTGCCGGGGGAATGGATCAGCCGGATCCTTGGTCATTGCGCCAGTTGGCCCTGGAATGAATATGTTTTTCAGACCAAGAACCCGGGAAGATACATTGATTTTCTCCTGGCGCTTCCAAAACGGTCCTTACTGGGATGCACGATTGAAACGAACCGGGATATTCCGGCGTCAATATCGCAAGCGCCTCGGCCGCAAGAACGCGCGTCTTACATGATGCAATTAAACGGGATCCGGCCGCTTTTCATAACTGTAGAACCGATTATGGATTTTGATGTTCCAGTTTTGGGCCAATGGCTGACGGAGATTGATCCGGATTTTGTCAATATCGGCGCGGATTCAAAAGGACATGGACTTCCAGAACCGTCGGCCGACAAGATCGGGGCATTGATTGACGTGCTGAATGCGGCGGGGATTGAGATAAAAGAAAAACACAACCTTGGGAGGTTATTGAAATGAAATATCGAATTATTAGAGATTCGTTTAGTGGATATGAGGCGCAATTCCGTCCACGCTGGTCGCCGTTTTGGTTTCAATGTTTTGGAACTAACACATCGAAGACAGTTAAGGGAGCGCGGGAAGTCTGTAAAACTCACGCCGACGGTGTTGTTGAATATTATGAACCGAAAATCACGTTCAAGGAACGGCCAACGCCGGCGAAATCTAAAACGCTTAAATGGTTCCCTGAAAAGCCAAACTGGCACGATAAAAGGAAATTTATTCGGGAAGTCAAACGTGTCCGCGATATGTTTTCTACAAGTGGACGACGGAATGCGCGCCGGCGATTGGCAAGGATGGAACAAAAACCAGTAACCGTTGGAGGGAAACATGGACACCGCGAAGATGATTGAAGTTATCGAGACCACACTATTACGGCGCGGGAACGGGAAAGAGATACCTGTTCGCGTCATAACACAGTATTGGGCGAAGGATGGGACGCTGTTGGCTGAATATGATCCGTCTCCCGATGCCGGCCGCAGCATTACATTGTTACAAGATGCGGTAGCGGCGCTGGGCGGATTGCAGAAATTGGATGAAGTGTGCCCGGATTTGACCCACGATCTTCGTGCTACGGTACCGGAGTTTCCCATAATGCCCTGGCGACAAAGAAGAATGATATGAGCAAAAATCATAAGAGATATTGGATAGCGCATTTTCGGACACTATGCGGATGCACCAAGAAGATGAAGATGTCCATGGATCATCATCCCACCCTGTATTTCGACGTCCCATTAAAAAATGAGTCTTTTCGATCTTTTATAAATCAGTGGCATACATATGTCTCATACGCGCCAATAATTGTCCGGCGATTCAAAATGATGCGCGGTAAAGGACTTCACCTGTATTACGAAGAGACAAGGGAAAAGACAGATGGGTAAAATTATCGGACATGCGAGGATACCGCCGCCGCGGTGGGAGGACATCCAGGCGGAAATGGCCATATCGGGGACCACGCGGGAAGTGGCCCTGGACAAACTTGTGCGGATGCGCGAGAAGACGCTTGAGGCGGAGAAGGCGGATCCATTGCGGAACGGATTTGAACCGCAGATATGGCACGTGTGCGACGCCTTGCTGGGGTTCCCGTTTTGCTATGACCGGCCGTTTCTCAAGCAATGCAAACTGCGATTGCCGGCCTGCCGTGAACAAAAGAACGATCGGGACGTGTGGGAAGTTTTCTGCGACCTGATGCGGAAATTCCTGCAATACGAACGCGCCGTCAAGATGCTGTTGATCCTGGGCGGCAACCGCGGGGCGAAATCGGAGTATGCGGCCAAACGGTCAATGATGCTGGCTTCCGAAAAAGAGAACGCGCGGATTTATGGCATGCACATGAGCGAGCCGCGCAGTAAGAAAGATCAACAACCGCTTTTCTGGAAATACATGCCGCCAGAATGGCAGGTTCAGATAGCGAGTTTAAAGGCGTATATCAAATACAAGGAGAAGACCGGGTTCGCGGAAAACGGTTTTATCCTGTTCAACGGCAGTTCAGGGAACTTTCTAAATTACATGCAAGTCAAGGATGTTGCCCTGCAGGGATTGGAAGCGGACCTGGTAGCCCCTGACGAATTAATCCCCGCGGATTGGATCCCCGACTTGGAATTGCGTTTAGCAACCAGATCCGGCAAAGGGATTTTAACCTTCACGCCAATTCACGGTTACACACCGACCGTCAAGATTTTTTGCGACAGTGCGACTGTGGTGAAAACCATTCCCGCGCATTTATGCCCGAGAGACGGCGGACCGCCCGATGAAGCACAAGCCCTAGATTTAACCCAAGAACAATACGACGAACTTTGGAAAGCCGTGGATCAACACAGGGCGCCGTTGGCACCCCAAAGCCAGCCGGAGGACGTGATAAGCTGGCTGGAGGAACCCACCCCGGCCGGCGGCCACCCCTCCAATGGAGGGGATCAAAAGAGAGTATTTGACCAAGTGCCGCGGGTGATGAAGTGCTTTGATCCGCGCAAAGCAGTTGTCTTTTTCAATCCGAGCGACAATCCCTACGGCAATCCCAAAGAAGTAATCGCGGACTTACGCAAGAAATCGCGGGCGTATGTCCGGGAACGGTTTTATGGTATGGCGGAAAAGACGATCAGCGTGATGATTCCAAAATTCAGCCGGAAAATCCATGTCATACCGGCCAGCCGGATCCCGGCGGAAGGCACAAACTACTTTTTCTACGATCCGGCGAGCGAACGGAACAGTTTTATGAGTTGGTTCAGGCGGCACGGCAAAAATGCTTATCTCTACCGGGAATGGCCAGGAAAATATTACATCCCCGGCATAGGCATCCCTGGTCATTGGGCAAAACCCAGCGGCCGCAAGGACGGCTTGAATGACGGCGATCCGGACGAAGGCCAGCGGCCGGCATTCGGGTTTGGAAATTTGCGGTATAAATTTGAGATAGCCAGGTTAGAACGCTGGGTGGATTGGGCGAAGTGGTACATAGAGCAGAAAGATGGGACTAATTTTGCCAATGCGTATCCAAAGGATGACGAGCTGGCGGAATGGGATGAACGGAATGGCGCAGAGGAAATTATCACTTCACGATTCATTGACAGCCGGGCGGCCAGCTCCCCGCGGATTGAGAACGACCGACCCGTGACGTTGCAGACCTTGTTTGACGATATAAATGTTTTTTTCTATTTGACAGTCGGCGTGGAGATAACGGACGGAATAAGCAATATCAATTCCGCGCTGGATTATGAGTTGGGCGAATCCGACGAGGTATTTATCAACCCGTCGCATTTCTTCATATCCGAGGAATGCGAGAACTCAATCTATGCTTTTGAAAACTGGATGAACTCAACCGACGGCCAGAATGGGGCATGTAAGGACCCGGTTGACCTGGCCAGATATTTCTTTACGTCGGAATGCGAGGACGTGGGGCCGAACGATTACCAACCCCGCGGCGGAGTGTCATATGGCCGACATGCCGGCACCCGCGGAGAGAACCGGATTTATCGTGGAGCAAGGAAATTGCCGAGATAAGAGGAGGATAAGATGCACTATGTATTTGTCTGGACGTTTGAGGATGTCGTGACCCTGGTGACACTGACATTATTCGGCGCACTGGCGCTGTTCGTTAGAATTGCCAACAAGATTGAAAAGCGGCGCAAGAAGAAAGGAGGCGTTGATGGAAGCACCTGAGACAACATTTGTCCGGCGGAAAGAGATTTTCCAATGGCTGGGGATCAATTGGTCTGACTTGGATAAATGTGTGAAGGCAGGACTTATTCATCCGGTGATGTTACCGGGAGCAAAATATAAAAAGTATTTAACGAAGGAGATAAACAGAGTATTCACACCCGTCTTCGCTCAAGGAGCTACGCCGGGCAAGAAAGGAGTCAGTCATGAAACTATGGTCAGGACTAAGGTCAAAAATAGAAAGAAAAGGAAAAGTTGAAATCACAGTAGCGGAGGTCTTCCGGCGAACGCCGGAGATGCCAGCGGAAAAAATTCTGGAGTGTTTGGCGGTAGACCCGGGCACGCCCTTACTGGTGGCGATACTCCATGTGTTGAAAGGTATCGAGGAGATTGAAAACGAAAATGTCGCGGCGATCGGAATCTCGGATTCTGATCGGACGTTCTACGCCGGCGGGATCAATAAAATAGTGGAAGCACAGGGATTGATCATTGACCTTGTGAGAAAAGGGAATGATGCAAAACGCGGGATCAAATCCGCCGACAACCAAGCGGCAGCTCCTGGTCCGCGAAGTCGCTTTGTCAGGATAGGCGATAAATCGCAGAGTTAAGGAAATTAGAAAGTAAAATCGAAAGGGGGTGAGAAAAAATGGACACAAACGAATATCGAATCAAGATAGCTGAGATCGAAGTGCAGGAGGCTTCGTTCAACCAACAGGAAAAATCTATTGCATTGCAACGGTTGAACCTAGTCGCGAGACGGGAACTGCTGGACAAAGCGCGAAATGCACCGCAACCAACGTCACAGAAATCGGACTGATCCTCCGACGCCGAAACGGCTATGGAGAACAAGTCGGACGGATCGGACTGATCGAGAAAAGAGAGGGCGGGAAAGAAATTTCCCGCCCTTTTTGTGTTTTGAGGGACCCTTCGGCGCAAAAATCTTGCTCAGGACAGGCAAAATCGGGGTCTAACGATGCCGAAATTGTCAAAATCGTCAAAATTGGGGAACTGACTATTGCGAGTTCAGGATAGACATGCGATTTTTCTGTCAAAGGAAACAGATCCGCTTAAGGCGGAAAGATCACGAAAGGCGAATACTGCCGCGCCAAAAAAATGGCAGGGAACCTTAATGACGAGGAGAAACATCATGGCGAAAGCACAAGACACGATTACAGCAGGTGCGGCGGCGGCGACCCAAGAGGACACCACAGCCGGAAAAGCTGGGACAACGATCGAAGAACGGTTGAAGTTAAGAGGCGTACTGCCAATGGAAACCCCCGAAGGTGAGACCGAGACACCCGAAGGTGAGACGGAAACTCCCGAAGGTGAGACCGAGACCCCCGAAGATGAAACGGAAACGCCGGAAGGTGAAACCGAGACCCCCGAAGGTGAAACGGAAACGTCGGCAGACGAGGATGGAGAGATTAAAGATGGCGAAGTTGAAGGACTGAGCCCCCAAGCCCAGGCCAAGATCAACAAACGTATCCACAAGATCAACATCCGGCGGAAGAACGCAGAGGAAAAAGCCGAGCAGACGGAATCGCAACTCAAAGACCTGGGCAAGAAAATCCAGGACGAGAATATCCAAGCGGCGATGAAGCTGGGATTCGATCCAAACTACATTTCTGCTGAAGAAGCGAAGACGCTGAATCGGTTTCAGTATCTGCGTGCGTGGAAGAAGTTCTTGTCGACGCACCGCGAAGGTTATGAGGGAGACGGAAAAGAAATTCCTTCAAAGAATGCGGAACAAGTAGCGGCATGGGAAGCGGAGATTGATGATGAGTTATTGGACATTGGCGGATCGGCCCGCACGTTGGCGCTGGAGAGGATATCCTTGAAGGATGCTGATGCGGCAGTCGGGCGCAAGATTCGCCTGGCGGGCGCCAATAAATCCACCACAACCAAACCGCCGAAAAAGGTGAATCCCAAACCGCCAAAACTGCCCGAAAGCAACGGAGCCACGCGCCGACCGCCAATAAGCACCGCAACCAAGGGAAAACCGGTATTCGATAAAACTGAATTCGTAAAAGCCGGAGGCGACAAAGACGCCCTGGAGAAAGCGTACCAAAAAATATACTAAGTTGATTAGCGCGGAGCTGATCAGCTTTACAACATAGCCCGGCTTCGTCAAGGCGCTACGCCGTGGCGATTTTGCCGGGCAAAATCGGAGGAAAGTGTTATGGCAGGAATTTATGAAGCTGATCAAGTCCTTAAAGTGGCAGAAGTGGGGGACACGATCTTTATCGCGCAGAGCGATAAGGTCCCGTTCTCGCGTCTGCTGAAACGCGGGCCCAAACCGGACAATATGCTCAGTTCGTGGCCCGTGCAGATCTATCCGAACCGGAAGTTCAAGGGAACCCTGGACGGATCGGACATCGCGACGTTCAATCATACCAACCGGGAAATGATCGAAGCCTACGGCATGTGGATGCGGACCGAAGGCTGGATGGTTAGCCGCCTGGCGAACCTGACGAAGACCTGGGGTGTGAAAGGCAAGGAAGAAGCCAAACAGGCCATGGACGACGGCTTGATCCTGGCGCAAATGATTGAGAAGCAACTGCTCTCCAATGACGAAATGGCCGTGGAAGCCGGGGCAGTGCCTTATTGTTCACGCGGCGCCTACAAGTGGTTGAGTCCGACCGCACAGGCCGTCAACCCCGTGCCGGTGAATTACCGGCCGACAACGGCTTGTACTTATACAGGCACGTTGGCTTTGTTCACACCCGAAGCCATGGAAGCCATGGTGGAAGCGGCCGCAATCCAGAAGAAGGATGCGGTTGACTGGACGGGTTATTTGGGCATCAAGCTCAAATCACACATGAGCGGATGGGCGCAGCGCCACGTGGAAGACGTGAACACGGCGCAAGCGCTTACGCGCTATAACCTGGACGCCGAAGACAGGAAGTTACTCCGAGTGGTGGACTTCTTTGAATTCGACGGTGGAACCGTCAAGGTATTCCCGAGCTGGTACCTGCTCCACACCGCGACAACCGGTGAACCGACGGCCAATAGCGTTCTGAGCGGCCTGTTCCTTGACATGAGCATGTGGGAACTCTGCTTCCTGGATCCGCCGGCGAGCTGGAAAGAACCCGCGAAATCGGGCGGTCCCCGCGGATATCATGATGCAGTGTATCTCCTGAAAAACAAGAACCCAACCGGGCAGGGATACGCGAACATCGCGGCCTAAACCAAAGTAAGAAAGTAACGGAGTATGGGAGTATCGGCGTAACGGAGTAAGAACCGGGACGCCGATACAACCATGTAAAATAAATAAGAAGGAGATCGGAACGATGGACAAGAAATTGAACATGTGGATGGTGATGGTATTGATGATGGCGATTATGCTGGTGGCCAGACTGGCGCCGGCGTCATCGTTACATCCGTTGACGGAGCAAGAACGCGCGAACATTGGTGCGACGCATGTGGCGACAATTACCTATGCGGACTTTACCGAGACCGCGACGAACACGGCGCAGACGTTGACCAATGTCTTTACCGTGGCGGCCAAGGAAGGCGTGCAGCTGGTGGCGATGCAACTGCAAACTGCATTTGACACCGGGAACACGAATTACACCGGATCCGTATTGGTTGAAGTCGGGGACGGCACTGATGCCGACCTGTATTTAACTTCAACGGAATTGGCCAGCGACGGCACGGAAGTCTGGTTGAAACATGGCCGCAGCGTGCAGGCGGCAACGTCAGGAGTCGTAACGCAGGTAGTGGCGGGTGTGACGAATGCGATTACGGTTTTGACAGCACTGACTGATGATTCAACCGGACGGAAGGTCTATACGGCGGCGGACACGGTGGATTTTAAGTTCACGCCGAATTCGGACGAGGCATTGAGCTCAAACACGGTTGGGGAAGTGAGGTTTTACTTCAAGGTAATAGAGTAACCGGCAAACGAACTGAAAAAAGCAATGGGGGTAACCCGGTAGAGATGCCGGGTTATCCTTGTTGAACCGAGAGGACGCAATGCCGGAAGAAAATAAACCTATTGACGAGGTTGAAGGGGATGGCGGGATTTCACTGGTAACAGAACCGACCCTTGCCGAGTTAAAAGCCGAAGTTGACCAGATTGTGACCGAGTCAAAGGACACGATCTGGCCGTTGCGGGTGGATATGGAGTCCACCCGTTTTTGCCGTTGGGAACATCAATCGCCGGACGGTCTCAAACACAAAGAAGTGTATGAGAACCAGGAGGTGCCGGAGCCTTTCGATTGTGCTTCCGACATGCGCGTCAGAACCGCGGACATGCTGATAAACGAGGAGGTGATGCTCCTGGTCTTATCGGCCATGCGCGCACAAGTCAATTTCAAAGGCACCGAAAGCACAGACACCAAACGCGCCGGCAACATGACGATCGTCATGCGCTGGGTGATCCGGAATTGGGGAGTCAAGTGGATCAAGGAACTCCTTAAACTTGCCAATTACTTCACTGCCGACAGTCCCGCCGTAGCATTGCTGGGAATCTGCTGGCGCCGCGAGACGGCGTTAAAGATGCAGACCTTGACGGTGGACGAGTTGATGGAGTTGTATCTCAAGCAGGTGGTTGAGATTTTGGGAGAGAATCAGCAGTCAGAAGTCAGTAGTCAGGAGTCAGGAGTTGGAGGAGAACCCACCCCGGCCGAGACGGCCACCCCTCCAATGGAGGGGATCCAAGAACCGGGTGCTGGAACAGACATCCAAGCGCAGGCGGACCAAGCGGCGGAGGATTTTAAGATTGCGCTGGGGTCCGAGGAATTTGGCGAAGATATTTTGGCGGCCAAACTGGCCGAATACTTCCCGGGCATCCGGACGGCGCGGGCAAAGAAAGTGATCCGCGGGTTGCGCGAGAAAGGCCGGGCGGAGTTTCCTGTTCCCTATATCAAACAGGACGGTCCGGATCTCCAGGCAAAACGGCTAAACGAGGATTGGTTCATTCCGCTTAACACGACTGAATTTCAGAAAGCACGTATATATTTTGAGGCTGAATGGTTGACCAAGACGCAGATCATTGAACGCAAAATCAGCCAGGGCTGGAGCGACGCCTTTATTGAAAAAGTAATTGGGGAACTGCAGAAGGATGGAACGCGCCAGGGCGGCCATGAGGGCGAGGCGGCCTTCCCGGATTACGTACGCGACGAGAACAATCAAATCGTAGCCCGTTCGTCAATTTTTTACAAAGGTCTCTATCAGATCCTCACCGCTTATTACCAGGCAACCAACGAGGACGGCGTACCGGGTAAATACTTTGTCGTATTCCACTACCAAGTGGACAAGGCGGCAATGAAACGCCAACTGATTGACTACGCGCATGGCGGTTATCCGGGCCACATCTTCCAACGCGAGGTATTGACCAGCCGTTTATGCGATTCACGCGGTTTAGCGGAACTGGCAGGGACTTACCAGGGATTGATGAAAGTCTATTGCGACAGTTTTGGGGACCATGCCCAAATTGCCGGAGTACCCCCGATAATTACCCGCAATCGGCAGAGGATGGGAGCTCTCCATATCAGGCCACTACTCGAACTCCAAGCGAAACGGGACGGTGATTTTGCCTTTATGAAACCGCCGGAGTATCCACGGACTGTTGTGGACATGGTAAAGGAACTCCGCCGGCAGACCGACGAATACTTCGGGAGGACGAACCCGGAAGTGGCCCCGGACCTGGTGCAGTTGCAAAAAGAATTCAAGGTTTTCTGGTGGCTGATGAATTTGCGTCAAGCACTGGTCCAGGTGTTTCAACTTTGCCAGCAATATATGCCCGATGAAATGATCCAGCGGATCACGAACAAGAAGGGCGAAAAGTTGTTCAAAAGCCGGGAGGACATCCAAGGACAGTTTGACCTTGACCTGCAATTTGACCCCCGCGACCTGGACCCTGAATATCTTAAGAATCTCTTTGAAATCATCACGAACATCCTGGCAATAGACCATGACAAGACCATGCGGACCGCGCCGCTTGTGGCGTCAGTGTTATGGCGCTTGTCTCCCGATCTGGCCGACGCGGCCCTAGTGGACCTGGACCAGGCGAACGCGGAGGAGACGGCGGACGAGATCAAGGCATATCAGCAGATCCGGGCGGGCATAGAACCCGACCTGCCGGACGATGGAAGCATCAATTACGAGCTGAGACTCCAACTTTATCAAAACATGGAAGGGATGAATCCGGATATTTACCGGTCCATGCCACCGGATCAACTCAAGATTTTCCAGAGCCGGCTGCAACGTATGCAAGTGCTGGCGCAACAGTTTGGGGAAAACGTGCAGATAGGCCGCGAAGGTGGCGCCCGCGCTCTGCCGGCGACGGGAAAAATTTGAAATTTCATATTTAAGATTTGAGAGGAGGAAAAGATATGAACGGATATACGAGAGAGGCGTTGGACCTGGCGGTGAACATGAATCAGGTACAGGAACGGCAGAGACTCCGTCTGGCGACGGCCGAAGTGTTTGACCGGAAACTGGCCCGATCCCGCGGAGAATTAAAACGATTTGGGAAAAGCGGTCGTTTGAACCGGCAAATCTCCGTTGTGGCGGTAATGAACGCGGTAAATACCGAAGGCCGGGAAGTTCTCACCCCCGCGGCGGAAGGGTACTGGAAGGACCAGGACCGAAGATATTTTGGAATCACGGAAGGATCGGCGAGTGTAACGGCAATGCGGAACAGGCTGGGGCGCGTAACCTACCGGAAGGTGTATGGGAGTAACGGGGTAACGGAGTATGGGAGTTCAAGAAAGCAAGCGTCCGGAGTAGAAAACAAAAACATTGCCATCATGATGATATGAAAACCTGCACAACCAAAAGCGTATATGAAGCGACAGTGCGGAAGCGGGGCTTAAATCCCGCTACGGCTAATTTAAGCGTAACGGACAGGGCGCTTATTGCAGACTATATGAACGGACGGATGCAACGTGGCTGGACACGCGCATACTGGCCGGAAATCATGCTGGCGGAACAACGCCAGTACCGGGACACCTGGGATATTTTGGAAAACTACGTTACCGGGGATGAAGTCTATCATGTGGCGGTGGATTTGACCGAGCATTATTATATCAGTCTTCAAGACGTAAATGTGGGATATAACCCGGACACACAACCGCTCTGGTGGGCGGAAGTTTCTTCCTCGTTCTTACGGACAATCAGTTTTCAACAGGACGGCGAGACGGAAATCGGGGACGTGGACTTAGGGGAGTGCGTGTTTGACAAGGACCCGCGCATATGCCGGTTCGCCGGGTTAATCTCCGACGTGATTTATTATGAGGACGGAATTTTAATCAACTCCGACGAAGCACCAACTCGACCCTGGCTTTGGTTCAGACCGCCAGTGCCGGAGTTTTCACTTACGGATTGGGATCCGGTTATCGCTTATGCGATCGGGGACCTGTGTTATTACGCGACCAGCGGGGAAACCTACAAGGCCCTGCAAGTTTCGACGAACAAAAACCCTTATCAGCAGACGACCTTCTGGAAGCCGGTGGAATTTCCGGCGTTCTTGAAGGATTATATCGCATGGGGGGCGCA
>Ga0265297_10005201_pt1 | contig 20213 bp, 19 predicted proteins | sample Munlanlwell13791_FD_192502 | JGI IMG/M metagenome (GOLD analysis project Ga0265297, IMG submission 192502) | Leachate microbial communities from a municipal landfill in Southern Ontario, Canada - Leachate well 137-91 | ecosystem: Engineered > Solid waste > Landfill > Unclassified | place...
ATTCCTAAACACCAACCAGGACCCTTCCCCGCGATTATCTATTATCCTGGTGGCGGATTCGTGATGCCAGCAACCCACATTCATCGATATAACCTGTCCAAGATCGTTGGTGATTTGAAAATCATCGGCGTCATGGTCCATTATCGTTTGTCCCCCAAGTATTCCTTTCCGACAGCGTTTTATGATGCGATAGATGCTTTAGAAATGTTGAAGAAGAATCATAAAGACTGGAATATTTTATTGCATAAAATCATGCTTGCGGGAGACTCGGCCGGCGGAAATCTTGCTGCGGGAGTGTCACTCTATGAAAAAGACAACCACAATGAAATCTATCCGCAAATGCTTGTGTATCCGGCGCTGAATCGGGGAGCAGAATCTGAGTCAAGACGGTTGTATTATGATGCGCCAATGTTAAAAAAAACGACATTGGATAATGTCGCGAAAGTATATTTTCGGAATGGCTATCAAGGCATGGAGAAATATGCAACTCCGTGCCTGCATCCGGAGATGACTGGTCTGGGTCCGTGCTATATTGAAACCGCTGAATTTGATCCTTTACACGATGACGGAATTTGCTTTCATCAACAATTGCTCAAGGCCGGGGTCGCTAGTCGTCTTCTGGAGACGAAAGGAACGGTTCATGGATATGATGTGATTAGAAAGAGTCCCATTGTTATGAAAAGCGTCAAAGAACGTCATGCGTTTATCCGCGAAATGTTGACACACGACTTGCTTCAAGAATGATATTATGAATTGAAATTTAAAACGGCAGTCATCGGGACACCCGATCTCTGCCGTTATTTCTTTCAGCCTTGCGTTTGGAATCGTTTCCGATAGGACACCGGGGTCGTCTGCGTGATTTCTTTAAACACTTCGGTGAAATAGCTTTGTGAACAAAAATCCAACGATTCACTGATATCCGCAATCGACATTTGTGTGTACTTTAGAAGACGGATGGCTTGTTGAATTTTTTGTGATTTCAAAAAGTGATTCAAGGGAACTCCTATTTCTTTGGCGAAAAGCTGCGAGAAATAAGAACGCGAAAGATTGACGTGATTCGATATTTCCTCGAGTGAAAGGGACCGATGCGTATTGGCTTCGATGTAATCAATCGCTTTTTTAATTGCCGGGGTATATTGTTTTCGAATCTTGAATTCCTCAACACGATTGGTAAAACCGATCGCCATTGTTTTGTATAGATTGATATATTCATTACGCGAAAGCAGGTTTTCAGCATACTTGATAAATGTGACCCCGATGGATTCTACATCCGCATATGACAAAACGCTCTTTGATGCAGCTTGAGCGAATAGAGTTGTCGCTGCAACGAATCGAGCAAAGTTTTCATGCATATCCATTCCGACCAACTTGTCATAAAGTTGGTCATTGTTGGTTAAATCAATCATTTCTTTCGAGTTCCCTGCTTCCAAAGCCGCTAGGATCTTTTCATAATATTCTCTGTCTACCAAATGAGATTGATACGGATTGGTTTTATCGACGGGAGTGATGTCTCGATCTGAAAGTGCCGGTGATTCAATGATCATTTTGTGTTTGCTGATGTTTTGGAAAGGACATTGGCGTTCGACCAAAGAAAAGTGAAGCATTTCTATGGAGTTTAGGAAACGGGCTTGTGACATTTGCGGAAGGATCCGCACGAATTCCGTGACTTTATCAATCGGGAAAAGCGAGTAAAAAGATAACAACGAAAAATTGGTTTCTGAAACTGGTTTCATGGAAAGCACCGGTCCAATCAGGAACCGATAATTGATTTTTCTTATCAAAATATCAAAGATAAAATATAATTCAAACCCATTATAAACAACAAATAATGGACAAGTCAGATGATCTTCGATTTTTTCGATATGCTTAAAGATAGAGATCGTAGATAATTTTTTGGCTCCATACGAACAATACACCACATTTTTATTGTCCGCAATGACACAAGAGGGAATGTAGGAGAATTTTGAATATAGATCGATTTTTGTAAGTATGCTTGTTAACGTCATGGTTATCACCCGAAAAAAAGTATACCATAAAAACATGGTATTCCAAGAATAAAATGATAGAAATAGATATTTTATATGAAAGATGAAAATGTTCATTTTTTGTGCTTTTCATTTGTTTTAAGGTGAGTTTATAATGATGATTATTATAACAAATTTTGGAATCCCAGTCGATTTCCAATCTTTTTATTTTTTCAAGGAAAAAATGCGCTCTCTCGTGAGTGATGTTATGTTATAATATAAGATAATGAAAGCGTTTTAATGACATTGGAGAAGGAGCCAATCACCCAGATGACAAAACGTAAAGAATTACCCGAAACAATCACAATGATGGCGGTCACTAAAGAAAAACCTGAACCCGGATTCACGTACAAAAAGAAACAATTATCAACTTTACTCGAAGATAATGAGGTGTTGATCAAAGTTCTCTCCGCATCGTTTTGTGGAACCGATTACCATATTTATACTTGGGATTCGTGGAGTCAACACCGGATCAAACTTCCACTTACGGTTGGACATGAACTTTGTGGCGAAATTATCAAGATTGGGAAAAAAGTCTCGCGAGTCCAAATCGGAGATGTGGTCAGTGCAGAAACACATATCATTTGTAATGAATGTGAATTCTGCTTAAGAAATGAAGGGCATATTTGTAAAAACACGAAAATTATTGGAGTTGATACCGACGGTTGTTTCGCTGAATACGTCAAAATACCGGAAGCAAACTGTTTCGTTAATGATAAAAATCAAGATTTATTGCTGTTGTCAATTCAAGAACCTCTGGGTAATGCAGTTCATACGATGATGCATTTCCCGATAAAAGATAAAACCGTAGCCGTTCTTGGCTGTGGTCCGATCGGCTTGATGGGAGTGGACATCGCCCAAGCGGTTGGCGCAAAACAGATCATTGCGATTGAAGTGAATGAATATCGCCGGAATCTTGCCAAAAAACTAGGCGCAACGGATATCATCAATCCCATCACTCAAGATGTATATCAGGAAATCATGCGAATCACTGATAACGCTGGTGTCGATGTCATCGGCGAGTTTTCAGGTAATAAAATAGCGATTGAACAAGCTTTTAAATATTTGAAACCGGGAGGTGGAATCTCCATGTTGGGGATTCCCTCAGAACCAATCGAACTCGACTTCGCAAACGATGTGGTGTTTAAAGGAGTTCATATATATGGTGTTGTTGGTCGGCGAATCTATGAAACGTGGGATCAGATGAAAGCATTGATTGCATCCAATAAATTGCATCTGGATCAGTTGGTCACGCATCGATTCCCTTTGTCCAGTATCAAAGAAGCCGCTGATCTCATGGGATCTCGTAACTGTGGCAAAATAATTTTAATCCCTTAAAAGGAGGACATATGAAAAAACTAGCGTATATCGACACCTTGGTTGATGGATTGAAAAAAGAAGGTGTATACCGAGTATTACCCATCAACTATGGTCCATGCTCCAATGTCATCGATTTGAATCATCGGTCAGTAGTCAATTTGTCATCCAATAATTATCTGGGTCTCGCCAATCACCCAAGAGTCAAGCAAAAAGCAATTGAAGCGATTGAAAAATATGGGGTTGGTGCCGGAAGCGTACGAACGATTGTTGGCAATCAAGACTTATTGGAAACCTTAGAAAATTTGCTGGCAGAATTCAAACAAGAGGAAGCCGTTGTTTGCTTCCAATCGGGGCTCACGTGTAATTTGGGTACGATTCCAGCAATTGTCCAACCGGGAGACTTAATTATCAGCGATTCGTTGAATCATGCATCGATCATTGATGGGGTCAGGCTTGCAAAAGCGGATAAAGCAGTATACAAACATTCGGATATGATCGATCTGGAACGAATTTTGAAAGAGAAAAGAGAACAATATCATCAAGTGATCATCATCACCGATGGTGTTTTTTCCATGGATGGTGATTTGGCGAAATTGCCCGCAATCGTTAAATTGGCGGAACAATATAACGCCTTGGTATACGTCGATGATGCTCATGGAAGTGGTGTTCTCGGTCATTCAGGACGAGGAACAGTTGATCATTTTGGCTTGCACGGGAAAATCGATTTTATCGTTGGCACCTTATCTAAAGCGATTGGCGTCGTCGGAGGTTATGTTGCCACCAAGAAGAACGTCAAAGAATGGCTATTGCATCGCGCCCGTCCTCTTTTGTTTTCGACAGCCATACCGCCAATGGCACTTGGCGCAATCATTGAATCCGTCAAAATGTTGATGGAGAGTGATGAATACACGAAGAAACTCTGGGATAACGCCCGATACTTCAAGCAAGGTATGCATGCTTTGGGATTTGATATCGGCCACAGCGAGACGCCAATCACTCCCGTAATGATTGGAGAAGAAGCAAAGACCATGGCGTTTTCCAAGGCATTGCTTGACGAAGGGGTATTTGTTTCGGGAATCGTATTTCCGACAGTTCCCTTAGGCACTGGCAGGCTCCGGGTAATGATAAGCGCAATGCATGAGAAAAAGGATTTGGATTTTGCCCTTGAAGCATTTGCCAAAGTCGGTCGACGGATGAATATTATTTTGTAAGCTATATTTAAGAGTGTTTTTCATTAAATTGCGACTGCCATATGAAGGAGAAATGGATATCATTGGACAACAAACCATCATTTGCTGAATTATATGATCAGTTGTTTCCCTTAAATAGAGAAACACTGATTTTTTTGAAAAACAATTTACCCACAGGGAATATTTTGGATATTGGTTGCGCTACAGGGGCCTATTTGTTAGAATTGGAACGAGATGGCTATCAAGGAAAAGGAATTGATCTCGATCCGGAAATGATCAATATCGCCAAACAGAAAGCCAAACAAAAAGGTTTGAATTCCAAGTTTATGGTGGGGGACATGAGTAATTTTCACCTCAGTATGGAGGTCGATGGACTCTATTCTATCGGAAATACCCTCGTTCATGCGGTAAATCTTTCCGTTGCAAGAAAAGTGGTTCATAACTTCTATCAGGCTTTAAAACCTGGAGGCAAATGTCTCATCCAAATCATCAATTACGATCGGATTTTTGATCAGCAAATCGATCATTTGCCAACGATTATAAGGCCAGGAATCTTTTTCGAACGGTTGTATCAGTTCAAGGAAGGAAAAATCAGTTTTCAAGCAAGGATTACGTTGACCGAAACAGAAGAAGTCATCTCACATACGGTTGATTTGTTGCCAATTCGCTTTAACGAGATGATATCGCTATTAGAATCTGTTGGTTTTCGAAAGATCCATACTTGGTCGGGTTTTTCTAAAGATCCCTTCAACCAAGATCAAAGCCTTCAATTGGTTATCACTTGTCAAAAATAGATCATTTGATCGACAAACTAGATAGGTAAAGGTGCATGAAGAAGACAGACATCAAATGGATTCGGTTGACATTCCGGCTAATTCTTATCATTGGCTGTTTATCCGGTGTGTTGATGAATATCCTCTTTCAAAAAAATTTAATCCGATCGCTCTCTTATTTCACTGTTCAAAGCAACTTATTTGTCCTTGCGATCATCACGATCGAAACGTTGAGAAAAGCCCCTCCAGGGAAGCTATTTATGATGGTTAAGACCGGTGTTCTGATGGCGATTATGACGACATTTGTCATTTACCATTTGGTTTTATGGCCGACGTTGTCAGTCACGCCTGAGTATGATTTTCCTTTTCATATCGATTTTCTTGTGCACACATTCACTCCGATCATGATGCTAGTTGACTATTTTTTATTCAGCCCCAAAGGGTTGCTTCGCACCCGTGAAATTTGGGCGGTTCTGGTAATCCCGGTCCTTTATTTGCTATATATCAATTTATATGCCGCTTTGGGTGGAACGTTTGAATTTGCTGGTGAGATCAATCGATATCCGTATTATTTTTTAGACATTGATCGAATTGGTTTTTGGACGTCATTTGGCTATATCTCGCTATTGGCAGGATTACTCCTGATTGGTGGAGTCGGATTGTACTCATTAGATTGGCGCTTAGGAAAAATCAGTCAACATATCGTGGATGGTAAGGGAAGTGAAAATACCGAATGACTTCAAAAAGAACCTTTTGGATGATCATTGGTCTTTCTTTTTCCTATATGATTCTTTCGTTTCCAGTCTTCTTCATCATTGGTGATGGCCTGCATATTATGCTGGCATGGAACATTCTGCTTGCGACGATTCCCTATTTAATTGCCTTTGTCATTGCCAACAAAAAGATCAGAAATCGTTGGTTGATCTATGGAATGATCTTGATATGGGTTTTATTCTATCCCAACGCCTTTTATGTGATCACAGACTTGATTTATCTTGATCAAGCGGATTTTATCTGGCAAAGCGGTTTCGATCATCCGATGGATTACCTTCAAAACATGGAAGCTTATTTAAAGCTATTTCACATTATCTCTGGCGCATTGATTGGTATTGCGTTGGGAGTAATCAGTTTGGAGTCGATTCGTCAACACCTGCTACTCCCCCTGATGAAACGCACCCAATGGCTAGGAGTGCTGATCATTCTTTTTTGTTCTGCAGTTGGAATCTATATTGGCCGTTTCTTTCGTTTTAACTCTTGGGACATCTGGAAGTTTCCGGAAATCCTCCGTGAATTTTTCTCGAATTTTTCCTGGTTTACTGTGTTTTTCATCGTCGCATTTGTCGTAATTCAACTGCTGTGTTACTTGCTGTATTTCTTCATTCAAAAAGATAAGCCTATGAATAAAAAAGAAAAAAACTCAACGTCCAGTTGAGTTTTTTTATTGATGAAGTAATAACACCATTTCTCTTAGAGATTTCCCAGCGACGGCTGTCGATGCTCCGGATGCATCCAACATCGGTGATAATTCCACCAAGTCGGCACCAACGATATGGGTAAGCTGAGAAAACAGATCGAAGGCTTTGAGTAGTTCCTTATAAGTGATTCCGCCCGGTTCGGGAGTGCCGGTCCCGGGGAAGATTGAGGGATCAAGGACATCTAAATCAATCGTAATATAAACAGGTCGTGATTTGATTTTTTTAACCGTCTCTTCTAAACCATTCAGGTCATATCGATGAAGCTCTGTATGGCCGGATTCCGCCCATTCAAACTCCTCTTTGTCACCACTGCGAATGCCAAACTGATAGATTCGTTCATCACCTAAAAGATCATGACATCGTTTGATCACGGTCGCATGCGATAAAACACGACCAAGGAATTCATCGCGCAAATCCGTATGAGCGTCAAGATGGATCAGGCATAGATCAGGATATTTTTCCTTCATGGCTTTCACGACCGGATAAGTAACCAAATGTTCGCCACCGATCATCATTGGCTTCTTTCCATCACTTAAGATTTGTTTGGCGGTTTGATAAAGGACCTCAAGAGATGCTTCCACATCACCAATCGGCAAATCCAAGTCGCCAATATCCACTGTCGGTACTTCTTTGAGACTTTGATTACGATAAGGAGAGTACCATTCGATTCCGATAGAATCCACGCGAACGGCATTGCCGGCAAATCTCGTTCCCGGGCGAAAAGAAGTCGTTATGTCCATAGGAGCACTGAAGATGACGACTTTTGCTTCGGGATAGTCAGCTAGGGAGCTTTGAAAAGATAAATCCACTTTTTTAAAATTCATCGCTATCACCCTCCCATTTTACCCAGTGTTCTTTGTCAATGATTTTGACATAACCATTGTCCAAATCGCTGTGAATGATCGAGCCTTTCTTTAAATAATAATGAATATCATCAATGACTTCTTGGGTGATGATTTCCCCCGGAATGACAAAGGGGATTCCAGGGGGATAGATCATAATGGATTCGGCTGCTATTTCATCATAGGCTTCTTCCAACGGAACTTGAAGCTTAGGAGCATGGAAAGCATCCCGAGGACGAGCATAGGGCTCTGGAAACTGGTAGATGAACTTGATCTTGGGTAAACGGGATCGAACCTTATAATATTTCTTGGACAACTCTTTGAAGGCCTCAAACAAACGATCTAGATCCTCTTTTGTCGTGCCAATTGTTAGGACCGCCAAGACAATATGACTTTCGGCTAGTTCCAATTGAATATTGTGATTACGCCGAAGTTTTTTATATACTTCAAATCCGGATAAACCGAGATCGGATACTTTGATAACGATTTTGGTTTCGTCGAAATCAAAGCCTCCACGAGTGACAATGTAATCTTTGTCAATCACTTTGATACCGGAGATCGTCCGAAGATTAATGCGAGTTTTTCGTGCCATTTCCAACAGTTTATCGATTTTTTTGGGGCCGTCGAAATACATGGACTTTCGCGCGACATCCAAACTAGCGAGCAATAGAGCGCTTGGAGAAGTGCTTTGTAACATATTTAAGGTGGAACGCAAACGAACGTGGTCCACCCGCTTCCCCTTTGTCAACAACACGGAACTTTGCGTAAAGGACCCCGCGGTTTTATGAATGGAAGTAGCACTGATATCCGCTCCGGCATCCATGGCGGACAGTGGCAACTTATCGGAAAAGTAGAATTGAGCGCCGTGGGCTTCATCAGCTAACACCACCATATCAAATTCGTGAGCCAACTCAGTCAAACGGGCCATATCGGAAGCAACTCCAAAATATGTGGGGTTGATAATAAATAAGGCTTTGGCATCGTAATGCTCGCGAATAGCTTCCTCGTAGGTTTCATATGGGACACCATTGGCGATGCCTAGTTCTATGTCAATATCGGGTTTGACGAATATCGGCATCGCTCCAGAGAGGATCAAGGCGCTGATCACCGATTTATGAACGTTTCTTGGAAGAATTATTTTATCATTCGCGCGACAAGTGGCCATGATCATCGCTAAAATACCCGTCGTCGTTCCGTTTGTAAGAAAATAGCTACGATCGGCATGACATGCTTCCGCCATCAACTTTTCGGCCTCTTTTATGACTCCATGAGGCTTGCTGAGAGTATCTAAACCGAGCGGGGCGTTGGAATCGATGAGAAAGGTGTTCACACCAACAAAGTCGAGAAGGTCATTCTTGATTTTTCCTAGTTTGTGACCGGGAACATCAAAAGGAACGACGTTACTCTGACCATATTCTTTAAGTTTAGAAAAAAAAGGAGTTTTGTGTTGGCGGTCGTCTTTCAATTCGGTTAACCCACCTTTCTTTGCATATGCAAATGCACTATGAATAATAACATAAAAGCAAGGATTTCTAAAGAATTTTATTCGGAAATTCATCAGTTTTTTTTCTTTCCTTTTTTAAGCTTTATGATATAATATCAATTGCAATCTGTTGCGGTTGTGGCGGAACGGCAGACGCGCTAGCCTCAGGAGCTAGTGTCCTTTAGGACGTGTGGGTTCAAATCCCATCAACCGCACCATTTCATTATTCATATTTTTCTATCGATTGGGCTATGGCCAAGTGGTTAAGGCATCGGACTCTGACTCCGAGATCGAGAGTTCGAATCTCTCTAGCCCTGCCAGCCAATAAGCACGGGTTTCCCGTGTTTTTTTCATTAAAAAACCTTTCATTTTCGAAAGGTATTTTTTTGAAATTAGAGTATCACAAAAAAATCAAATAACAATCCACTTTTACTGTGACGACAGGTTTGAAACATGATATAATGACTTTAATGAAAAAACGCCTTATTATTGGCGAAGGCCATCTTTTCATTCAATTCATGGTTATGATTGCAGAGACTGACGATACTCCAACAAGATATTATAGGCTTTCTGATGCATGTTTTTATTGAAGACATATTGATCTTTGCTGATATTTTCGATTTCTTCATCATACCAATCAATGACCTTATCAAGAATGATTTTGGTCATGAAGGTGTCATTCTTCCGAATTGCCCGTTTTAGTTCGCGGGTGTACCCTACCATGAATGGATTTCTGGTGTAAGTGTGGATCGTTCCGATAATACCACCTAGTTCGATGATAAATTCTTGCCTTTGCATAATCTCCATCCAACCTTTCTTATCTCGATTTAACGAGACACGAAATCAGGGTCTCCGGAATTGTCAAAATCTACCAAAACAACATTGGGATTATCAGCGGTGGTATTGGATGTAATAACGGATTTCAGTGAACCAAATAGAGTAACAGCAGCGAGCGCAATTAATGCGATACGGAATATTTTCTTCATTTTTATCACTCCTTTGCCTATATCATACAAGAGTTTTCTAGTATTTTACAGCGCGGATATGTCGTATTTTTCGGGAAGGTGAGACGAGTTGAACTCAATGGAAATCAGCAATTACCTGGAAAAAATTCGATATGGAAGAAAGTTGACTCAAGAGGATTTTGTCGAAGGGGTCGTTTCTTTAAGACAATATCAGCGGTATCGGAGTGGAGAATGCGAGATAACTTATGAGAAAATAGATCAATTCGCAAGAAAACTTGGTATTCCTACAAAAAAACTCATGAATGAATTTGAAAGAGAGAATAACGAACAATATCGAATGATTGACCAGTTTTATGGGGCCGTTGTGAATAAAGATGCTAAACTAGTTTTAGATTTAAAAGAAAAATTAGGAAAAGGCATCTTATTCAACGAAGATCGACGTATCTACTATCAACATGCGTTAATTCTAGATGATTATTATGAATCCAAAATTTCAAAGGAAGAAGCTTACATCTTATCTTCGAAACAAGTAAATTACCCGTTGATTCTCAAGCAAAAAGTATTTACAGATATAGAAATCCTCATTCTTTCTTTTTTGTTAAGTATAGTGAAGGGTGACGAACAAAGCCCACTTTTAAAAAGGTTAACTTCTGTTTTTGATAGTGAAGAAAATATCATGAGTGGTGAAAGCAACATTGTTTATGCGCTTATTTTAATGCGCTTAGCACAAACACATGGAAGCAACAAAAATTACCCAAAAGTAATTCATCTTTGTGATCTTGGAATTCAAAGAGGAATCTCACTCCGCCAATTCTATCTTATGGAATATTTCTTTTATTACAAGGCATTAGCCCATTTTTCCTTACAAGATTATGATAAATATGAAGAATCGCTTTTTCGCTGTTACTCTTGTCTGCATATGGAGGGCAACAAGAAAAAAATTGAGAAATTTACTAAATTAATCGAAGATGATTTTCATATAGTCTATAATACATTTATTATGAGATACTTAAAAAAAGAAATCATGTAATCAAGGGGAAAATCGACCGATTCCCCTTTTGTTTTGTTGAAAGTACGACATATCCGCGCTGTTTTTGTAAATGTTAACTAGTTATAATATATTTAAATACAACTTGAGAAAGTTTTTGTATTTTAAATATATGGATATTTTAGTGAATGGAGTAGATGCATTAATCGTGTGATTTTTATTCAGATATATAGGTGGCGAGCATGGACAAGTGGACTTTTAATTTACAAAAAGGAATCGCAGTCTCATTAACGGGTATTATTTTTGTCCCCGGGTTTTTTCGTTTTGATTTATCTTCGAAATATAATGCTCTGTTTCCTGCAGAAATTTTGGCTACCATATTGATATTTGCTATTTTTATAGCCGTATCAATATGGATTCGTTCTCATCATTTTTTTGGAAATAAAGACAAACTTCTTTCAGATGAGGCAATTGACAATAAATATATTTTCCATTTGACAACTGAAAATCATATAATACGCTATCCCGGACTCATGTTGGCGACGATAAAAAACAAGGATTATTCTTATCCGGAGGCAACACGAGGAAAGAAAGCTTATACGGATGATTGTGGGATCATCGATCAAAATGAGTTGTTAATGAACATCGACGAGAATGGTAACATTCAGTTTGTAACTGAAGAGACTGCATTGGCATATGGCAAGGAAACACATGATTTCGTAGGCAAAAACATTACGGATCTCAAAAACTTGCTTGGAATAGACACCAGTATCTGGTATGATCGGCTCTCGCGAGACTATCATGTACAAAGTGCAGTAGAAGTACAAGTGGAAGGCAAAAAGAAATGGATATTTTGGAATTTTGAAGCCATTACTAACCATGATCATATGATCGATTTGATTGTGGCTTCGGGACAAGAAATAACAAAACTGGTCAATCCTTCAGGAAGCGAGGATATGATTCGGCTAATCGATTATCAAACTAGTCTTCTGAATCAACAAGGAATGTTTGAAAAGATTGCCAATCTGGATGAGGTTCATCAAGCGGTATCGTTTTACATTTATTTAAGCAATTTAGCGGAAATCAATGATTATTATGGACATTCCGTGGGAGATGAAATTATTCTCAGGATTTCCAACGAATTGCTAAACTATCAAAACGAGGATTGTTTTGCTGCAAGATTTTCTAGTGGTAAGTTTGTGGGATTTTGTATTAATCAATACGCGACTGATTTGGCAATTGACTTTTATTTGCGTAAGCTCAATCACTATATTACTGCCCCGCACAATATTGACAAATCGTCCATTCATTTGGATATCCGCGTGGGATACGCCCGTTATCCCGAGGATACGGAACAATTGGAAAAGTTGATTTCTCTTTCTTCAATGGCAATGCAAACAAGTTCGCAAGACCCACAATCACGTATTGTTCGCTATGAAAAATACATGTTGGAAACCTTGGACCGAAATATACAGATATCGACAAAGTTGAAAATGGCGCTCGATCAAAACTTGATAGAAGTCCATTTTCAAAAAGCATTGAATGTGACTAATAAGAAGGTTGTATATCTAGAAGAATTGGCAAGATGGAAAGACCCTGAGCTTGGATATGTTTCGCCCATACAACTATTCAAAATTGCCAAAGACTACAATCAACTGGATCGGCTTGAACGCTATCTTGTGGACAAAGCAATGGTCGCTTTTCATTCAATTAAGAAAATGCCAGAATACAGCCAAGCGAAATTGGCTATCAATATCGCACCGACAACCTTATTGGATCCGCTTTTTATCGAGCATATGAATGCCTGTGCTAAAAAGCACCAGATTCACGTAAATGAAATTTGCATCGAGATATCTGAAGGGACATTTGTCGCCAAACTGGAATCATGTATCAATCGCATAAAAGAATATAAAAAGCAAGGGTATCTGATCGCAATCGATGACTTTGGAAAAGATTATTCTTCCTTGGCTATTCTCGAAAGTATTGAATTCGATCTGATAAAGATCGATAAGTTATTCATAGATAAAATCTCCGATGAGAAAATAAAAGAAATAGTACGTATGATCCGTAAAATAACCGATTTATCGGAAAGGGATATAATTGCAGAAGGAGTGGAAACCGAAGAGCAATCCCTAATCCTCTTAGATCTGGGATGCTATTTGCAGCAAGGGTATTATTTCCATCGCCCAGAAAAAATGACTTGACATCTCTTTTTTCCTATTGGTTGCCCCCTCAGGCAAGCCAACCAAAAAATATCACATTCCCGGTGTGATATTTTTTATTTCTATAATTGTCACAATGACGAATGAAAAAACTGGATTTTTACGTTGTTTCGTTGTATATTGTTATTGGTATATAAAGCAGGTGTAGTTTAATGGTAAAACTATAGCTTCCCAAGCTATCGATGGGGGTTCGATTCCCCTCGCTTGCTCCAAAAGAAATAAAACTGTCCTATTTGGCGACAGTTTTTTATTTTGCAATTGCTTGGAAGCGTTGACATTTCATTCATTATTATATTATAATATAAATATAGACGATGTACGATATAATAGACAACAAACATGATGGTTAATCTGCTAAACTAGATCTTTCTGAATTCCTTTTTTCTGAAATTCTGCTTGACTGTCATTCGACCGGACGAGAATAAGAGCGACCTATTTTCTCTTCTTTTTTTGTGTGTAATAATCGATGATTCTTTTATGAAATGAGGGTTACCTTCATGAAAAAGGGCTTGCTTTTCTCTTTGATATTCATCCTATTTATGTTTTTTATAGGATGTGATTCATCAACGACTTCTTTTAATAGCTCCATACCGACGATCTCTTCTGAAGACGTGACTTTCTCTTTTTCGTGGTGGGGAACGACTGATAGAAATGTCGCCACTTATCAGGCAATCGAGTTGTTTGAAAGCAAATATCCCCAGTATAAGATATCCGGTGACCAGTCAACGTGGGATGGGTACCAGACGACGCTTTACAACCGACTTGAACGCAACCGCGAAGCGGATATCTTTCAAGTTAATTATAACTGGCTCTATTCGATGTATGGTGAATACTATTTCATGGATCTTAGTGAACTAGGGATTGATTTTTCACATTATCCCGAAATGGAACACGACCCCTTGACGATCAATGAAAAAATCCTTGGCCTTTCGCTATCGGAGACCGGATATATCTTTTATATGAACAAAGCTGTCTATGAAGAAGCAGGAATCACCGAGATGCCCACGACTTGGGACGAACTGATTCAGGCGGGACAGACAATCGGAGGGGCATCAGGCGGAAGCAAATATGCAATTGGGAGGCTTGATGCCCAACAGGTATCGATCTTGATGTTCAGTTATCTGTCACAAAAATACGGAAAGAACTTGATCAGCTCCAACAACAAGCTTAATTTTTCTCGCGAAGAACTAGAAGAAGGATTTGCATTCATCAATACACTTCGAAGCAATAATGTGCTGATTCCAAACAATACCAATGATACACATACCAACGGGCCCACCAACCCAAACTGGGTTATCTATCAGAACTATGGAGGCATCCTCCAATGGAATACCGCGGTCAGCGAATATGAAAACGAACTTCCCGACACCTCGAATCTGGTTACTCTTGGTATGTTCCAGCAAAACGAAGGAGAAGAACTCGGGATGTATAAAAAAGTATCGATGGCACTCGCTGTTTCTAAAAGGGTTGAGAACGATCCGGCGAAACAACAAGCGATCAAAACCTTCATCGAGTTCATCACCACCGATCCCGAAGCAATCAGGATTCTCGGTGTCGATCGAGGCGTACCCTCGCATGACACCGCCTATAATACCTTGTTAAATTCGACCACGACCGACTTCACGTCTACTCGGGAATGGGAAGGCCATGTGATCGTCCAGACATTGTTTAACAATCAACTCGAAGAAGATATCAATCTTTATATTCATCCTTATTATGAACACGATGTTTTCAGGCGCATCTATGAGATGCCGATCGAAAAATTCCTTTTTAATCAGGATACTGCCGCTCAGGCGATCAATGAAATTATCAATAAATTCGACTCGACCCTGGCACAGGTAATGGGGGGTTAGCCATGGTCGGAGAGAAGAAATGGCTTCCATATGTGCTTTTGATTCCTTGGGGACTCGGATTCATCATCTTTAAATTTTATCCGTTTTTGAATTCCTTTTATCTCAGTATGTTCAAGAAGACTTCTCCATTCACGAGTGAATTTGTCTGGTTTCAAAATTATGCTCGCCTTTTCAATATGGACGACTACTATGGCGAACAGTTTCTGAATTCTCTTAAAGCGACGGCAATCTACGTCGTCTTCGCTGTTCCCTTGGTCCTAATCGTTTCTTTGCTTATCGCCTATATCCTCAGCAAAAAAATTAAAGGCGTCGGCTTTTTCCGAACTTCGTTCTATATTCCGACCGTACTGGGAGCGAATGTGGCCGTCGTTCTTTTGTGGCGGGAGTTATTTGAGTCCTACGGTTTGATGAATCAAGGACTTGAACTTATCGGGCTCAGCCAGGCCAACTGGTTCGGCACCCCAGCAGGTGCAATGACGACGATTATCGCTTTAAGAGTGTGGCAGTTCGGCTCGACGATGATTATTTTTCTAGCCGCACTGAAGAATGTTCCTGAATCTCTATACGAGGCAGCAACGATTGATGGTGCATCCAAAATCAAACAGTTTATGGTCATTACCGTGCCGATGATTACCCCAGTTATCCTTTTCAATGGGGTCATGAGGCTCGTTGAGACCTTCCAAGTCTTCACCGGTCCTAGGCTCATCACCCAGGGCGGTCCGATCAATGCGACCAAAGTCATAAACATGCTGATCTATGAGGTGGCGTTCCAAAACCGCGACTTCAATCTGGGTAGCGCGATGTCCTGGATCTTGTTTTTGATCATCATGGTCTTCACGGTCGCAATCTTTAGAAGTTCCCGATACTGGGTCTATTATTCGGACTAAGCGATGAAAAAAGACCTATCCATCGCGCAAATCTCGATCATGAAGAATAAACGAAGACGGCTATTAATTCAAGGAGTTAAGTTTCTATTAATCATCACTGTCGCTTTTTTCATGTTATATCCGCTTTTATGGATGCTGGGGGCCTCTTTCAACGATGGGTTGATGTCCTCATTTAGTTTCATTCCGAAGAAATTCACTACGCTTGGATGGGAGGACGCTCTCAAAGCTCCCGGTTGGGGCTCGGTTCAGGGGTACTCGCTCCTAAGGGCGCTCAGCAATACCTTACAGTATGTCCTCCCGCAAGTCTTGATCATGACGTTTTCGACGCTGATCGTTGCTTTCGTTATCGCAAGAATGCGTTTCAAAGGTAAAAAAATTGTCTTCGCCTTGATCATTGCAACCCTTTTGATGCCGGCAACAATCTTCCGAATCCCGATGTTCGTTTTCTGGACCTCAAAGGTCATGAGCCCGCTTTGGGAAGGATCCCAATTACCGCTCATGCCCTACTTGCCACTTTGGGCAGGATCCCTTTTCGCAATCAACTCATTCTCCATATTCATGTATATTCAATTCATGCGGACCATCCCTAAAGATCTCGATGAGGCGGCCTATATTGATGGTGCTAGCAAGTTTCAGGTGCTTTATTATGTACTGATGCCGGTTTTGAAACCAATTCTTATTACTGTCGCTCTCTTGCTCTTCATCGCCTCTTTCAATGATTACCAAGGACCCCTGATCTATCGGGGAGACGTCGAGACCTATCCGCTCAGCCTTGTCCTTCCCATGTTGGGAAAGGACTCAACCAATACTTACGCACACGTATTTTCCCGTTCCATCGTCGGTGTCATGTTGCCAATCATCATCTTCTTCATGGCTCAAAAGTTCTTCGTGGGAAACGAAGCCGACAGTGGCATCAAGGGATAAGGAGGAACTATGAAGAAAATACTCTTAATCCTATTATTTACCGTTATAGTGCTCGGTGGTTGTGCCGAGAAGACTACCACCGATAACCAATCGACAACGACGCCAATAACTTCCTTAAACAGCACGACTGCCATCGAGGAGTCTCCTTGTAAAGACACGCCACTCGCAGATGGTTGCTATATTCCAATGGACGATATCAATTTTGAAGAATTCGTCCGCGAGGAATACACCATCAACGAGACATTCGAGACCGACATGATTGGTCAGATACCGAGAAACTGGCTGCTCTACATGAATGCCGAATACAAACCGCAGGGTGTGATGGCAACGGTTGTTGAAGAAGAAGATAACCGCTTTGTCGAGATGTATAGTGACGGAAGGCAAAGACCGATGTATCCACAAAACGCACCTACACCAACCTTTATTTTCTCGACAAAGTTCAATCTCGATATTCAGAGGAAAGGGGTCTGTTATCTCGATTTGATGGTTCCTGAGGAAAACAAAAATGCTGTTTCTGCAGGTATCTCGACAGGGGCGGTCAACACGATCAGTATCACAATCAACAATGACTATTCAGTCTTTGTTAAAGTTGGCGGGCCGTTTTATTATTATTCCTCTAACAGCGACGGTGGCGTCTACTATGAGACCTCCGTCAGCGTGGCTCCGGGGGTTTGGAGTAGCTTTAAGTTGACTTGGGATGCTGATTTAAATTTGGTAAACGCCTATGTGATCGAAGGCGATTCGGAAACCTTGCTTGTGTCGGTTCCTTTCCACGTTTCAAATCGATTTAACGCCAAATCAAATGGCACAATTTTGGTACCGAATGTTGTCAAGGTAACGATGCCGTACGGTCAATCCGGCTATGCCTATATTGATAATGTCGTTATCGAGGAGGCGGATTCCTGATGCTTAAAAAACTGATTCTATTGACGGCGATCGCTGTGTTGATATTCCCCTTGATTGGCAATTTTTCTCGGGTAAAAGCCAAGGACATGCCGGATGTCGTCTATACTGATCAGGACTATAGCCGCCTCCACACCGTGATCCAACACGTGGAGAACGTTCTTCATTATGGCCATGGCTACAACAGTGAAACTTCTCTCCTCCCTGACGCCATCAACACCTTAAACGGCGAGCCTGCCAAATGGGTGTTCCCGAATCGGGCGGAAGTCCCCTATGCCGATCTCGCCAACCAACAAAACTTCATGAGGACGCTTGTGGCGCTCTCGATGGTGACAGGCTCCGAGAAATACAAAAATGAGGCAATCTCGATTCTTGATGAGTTTTTAACAAACTACCAAGCCACCTCAGGGCTCATGTACTGGGGGGGGCATCGAGCAATCAACCTTGACACCCTTGAGGTCCAGTCGACCGAGAACGAGGATGGCCCTCACGAACTCAAGAACATGATGCCATATTACGAATTGATGTTCGAGGTCAACGAAGCGGCGACAATTAAGTTTATCCGTCAACTCTGGACTGCCCATTTTCGTTGGGGAACCGCCGATCTCAACCGTCACGGCAGCTATGGCACCGCCTTTGACGCCAACGTGTTTGGCCAACCGTTGATTGATGACGTGATTAAAATGGATAATGATGGTTTGCCAATCATTCCGAAGGACGCCCCCGGAGATCTCCCCTTTGTCAATGCGGCAACTGATCTCGCCTATGCTGCATTTACTCTAAGTCACCTCCTCGGCGATCCTGCTCCCAAGGCATGGGCAGAATATTTGATGCGTCAATACCATCTAGCATCACATCCTATCACCGGGATGACTGTTTACCAGTACAAATCGACAATGGTATCTAAATCCCCTTCCGAATGTGCAATACCCTCCTATACGAACTCTGGTTGCGGAGACCGTGTTGCCCGCCAGTTCCGCGATTTTGGCCCGATTGCTAGAGAATCGAGTGTCCAATGGAAGAACACCCAAGCGATCTACGTCGATAACACCTTGATGCTCTTAGAGGCCGCTGACAAGTATGACATTGATTATTATGTTGATTGGGTCCGGGGATATCTTGAAGGCTATCTTGACTATACCTATATTCGGATCGAAGGTAAAAACAAAATCATTCCCATGTTTTATGACGGCACCGTCACGTACGGCTATACCGTTCCGGAGGTCGGCTATTATGGGCCTTCGAACATGCGCCTTGGGTATGTAGACATGCCGACGACATATTTGTTGCCAATTTTAAGGACAATCCTCGCAACAGAAGAAGCAATCGACAAAGTCAAACTCTGGAATTATTTCCGCGATATCGTTTATACGTTTGGAATGGGGGATGTTGGTCCCCTTGGTGGCAACCACCCCGCGTTAAATTACGATACCGCGATCGATGATCCTTTTGCCCTAATGGCGATGATTGAACTTTATGAGGACACAGCAAATCCTGCTTATCTCGAAGTTGCGAGGACCATCGCTAACAATATCGTCAGAGAGCGGTTCCATCGGGGATTCTTCGTTCAAAACGAGATCATGCTCTACAGCAGGCTTGACCAGCCAGAGACGCTCGCCCTATTGATCCTTGATGGTGTCATCAGGGGGTATAGTTCGAGCGAAATGCCTTACTACCTTGCTGATTCGGGGTATATCCACGGTTATTTGCTTTCAAACGATGGCGTGGTTGAGGATCGGAGTTATACCCAAACGGTCATCTATGTCAAAACGATCTATGATTGGGAGTGATGACATGAAAAAACTATTTTTCTTATTTATGATGATGACGCTTGCGTTAGCTCTGTTTGCGTGTGATGGCGAATCATCCAGTGTAACCTCCCAGACGACCGCTCAACCGACCTCATCTTCAATTTCGACAGGTAGTGAACTATCGGAATCGGAGATCTATGCATTGCTGGTCGAAGCGGAAGAACTCTCGGGTATGCAATCCTACAATGGCAAGCTTATCTCCGAGTCTGGCGATCTCCATCTTCCATCGTCCTATCGTGGAGTGACAATTATCTATTCTTCACGCAATGAGGATGTTATCTCCAATGATGGTTATGTGACACTTCCTGATGAATGCTGGATCGAAAGTCGTGAGCAGGATGGAATCACGCCGAAACCTGGGCTCAACGATAATTGGCCGATCGTGGTCGATGTCAAACTAACGTATGGAAATCAAGAACGGTCGGCAAAATTGATGTTTATCGTCGTTCCAGCCGACGGGTTCACCTGCGATAAATATAAAGGTTAGAATCAGGAGGTTTCTATGAAAAAAATTATTCCATTCATTTTAGTTTTGGTTATGGTTCTCGGTTTA
>Ga0265297_10005202_pt1 | contig 20203 bp, 22 predicted proteins | sample Munlanlwell13791_FD_192502 | JGI IMG/M metagenome (GOLD analysis project Ga0265297, IMG submission 192502) | Leachate microbial communities from a municipal landfill in Southern Ontario, Canada - Leachate well 137-91 | ecosystem: Engineered > Solid waste > Landfill > Unclassified | place...
CTCTGGGCTTTGGCGCTCTTCTTTGCGGTGAAAATAATCCTTATTCCTGATCAGGTAGATTATCGCGGCGATGTTTATGGCTGTGATAAGGCATAAAACGAAGAAAAATGCGTATTTGCCTGCGGTGAGCATTTCCGGGGTGACATCGCCCATTGTTTTCTTTAAGAGCTCTTCGGGTTTAATGATAAAGAACGCGGTGGTCTCCAGTATCTGGAAGAGCACATGGAATATTATCGCGATAATCCTTGCGCTTTCCGCCTGCCGGAGGAACCCGAATATAATATATACCAGGGTCCCCAGAAATACGGCGGCCATTAAAATATTGTTTTTTACCTGCGCGACAGCCAGTATATTGTGCGCTAATATGAAAGAGTAGAAGATTATCAGCAGCCTGAATCCGGTTTTGATCTTAAGCGTCGTCATAGCCCAAAGATTACTACAATAATAACCGGCAGTCAATGAATTTATGGGGGTTTGATAAATATGGATAAAATAACCGTTGCCTAACCTGTTGGCAGTGTTAAGATTGGATAAAAAGCAAAATAATCAGGGAATAAATATGTTATTTGCGCGTCTAATCCTTGGAAGCTAAAATGAATGAAGATGCCGTCTATATAGAACAGTTTATTGCTGGTGAACAACAGGGGTTTGAGATGCTGGTGAGAAAATACCAGGACCGGGCCTTGAATATAGTCTATTCCCTTATAGGAAATGACCGGGAAACCGAGGATATAACGCAGGAGTCTTTCCTGAAAGTTTACCATAACCTGGGTTCATTTAAACAGAACTCGCAGTTTTCTACCTGGTTTTACCGCATTATAGTCAACACGGCGTACGATTTCCTGCGTCGCAGAAAGAATTTTGTCAACGATGAGATAGCTATTGAAAAAAGCGTTTCGACCGGTGAGCGCCCAGGGGACGCGCTTCTAATAAAGGAAAGGGACGCGATGGTCCGGATAGCGCTGGCTGGCATACCGATCAAATACCGGACCGCTCTGGTGCTTAAGGATGTCGAAGGATTAAGTTACATTGAAATATCCAGGATCCTGCGCTGCAGCCTGGGGACGGTAGAGTCGAAGATCTTCCGCGCCAGGCAATTCCTTAGGGGCAAGCTGCTTAATTCGGGAGAGGGTTTGTTATGAAAGAGTGCGCCAGAGTGCGAAGGTTATTGTCATGTTACCTTGACCGGGAAACCAATGATCTTGATACGGTCTTAATTAAGGCGCATCTGGATAATTGCTCTTCCTGTAAAGGGGAATTATCCGGGCTGGCCAGGTCCAAAGAGTTTATTCAGGCTAAAGAATGGAAGGTATTACCGCAGGATTATATGGTTCGCCGGTTGCGCGAAGCGATAGCGTTAGAGCGGATGGCTGGGGTAAGATTTCCCTGGTTGGCGGATATGGCAATATTTTCCCGCAGGCTTATTCTTGTTCCGGTTTCGTTGATCGTGCTGTCAGCGGCATTTTTTATTTTAAGCCCCGGGCAAAAGGCGGATAAATATTCGCTGGAGGATATGTTGTTAAGTAAGACTACTGTGACAACGGAAACGGCTTTAGGGCTTATATTAGGATCGCAAGATTGAATTTGCACCCGGCGTAATCGGGACGGGCGGTGTTGAAAGTGTAATTTACACCCGGGACAATCGGAATATACGATGGTGTTGAGTTTGTACTGGACACCCGACCTAATTGGAAAGGTCGGTGTTAAGTTCGTACTTAAGGAGGTGATCAGAATGAAGAAAGAAGTATTTTATGTCGCGGTATTCGGGGTTCTGTGCGTTTTAGCCGGTGTTCTGTTCGGTGCGGGAATAGTCAAAAGAGGATCTTTTCCTGTAGGGCACAGGCCGGGCGGGGCGAGCTTCGCTGAAAGATCGGAACGTTTCGCGGGTAAAGGCCTGGCCGCGTTGAGGGCAAAAAAAGGCCGGGATATTCTGGAAAAAATAGCGGTTGATCTGGCCCTTAACGTGGAGCAAAAAGAGAGGATCAAGGGCATTCTGGAAAACTCCCGCCAAGAGATCGACAAGATAGGCGATAATATGCGCGGGTCCATAAATGAAATACGCGAGAAATCCGATAAACGGATAATGGCTATTCTTGATCCTGAACAGCAGGAAAAATTCAAGTCTTTGCTTAAAAAACATGGAATGGATCGGCGGCCGCGGCAGCCGGGTGAGGATTTTGGCCCGCGTCGCCCAGGGGAAGATCCGGGGCTTGATGACGGCCCGAGGCCGGTTTTTGATGAAGGGATGCCTCCTCCGGGATAAGCATTTTGCTCGATGACTTTACCGGGCAGAAGGATGTTGGTTTGCTGGCCGGTGTGGTATACGTATACCAGGAGGTGTTAAATGGTAAATCTAAAGCGGTTTGGGTGCGCATCAATGATTCTTCTTCTGGTTTTATTCCTCGCTTTATCATTAGTTCCGCATTCTTATGCCGAAACATTGGTAAGCGGCGAATCGCAGCAAAGTTCACGAATGCCTCCTCCTAAAGATGTCCAGGGACAATCGGGTAATCAAGAGCGCAAAACTATACCTCAGGAAGCAATAGATGCTTGCAGCGGTAAAAGCGAAGGATCGGCTTGTCAATGCGGCGGTTCTCAAGGAGGCGGAAGCGGTACTTGCGGATGGACTCCGGATAAAAAATATTTTGCCTGTAAGCCCAGCGGTATGCCGCAGGGCGGCCAATTCGGCGGACAGAATAGCGTTAGCCCTGATGGCCAGAATCATCCTAAAAGGCGGTAGACGTGCCGTAGACGTTGTAGCTAAGCCTCTGTTATATAGACAGTTACAAATAAATGTTTTATTGACTATTTTGTAATTTATTTGTAAACATTTGAAATAAAAGCGGTTCGGTACAACGTCTACAAAGGTAGTTTGGAGTGGTGTTTAAAGCAGGAAGAAAAGGAGAATGAGATGATCAAGAGTAATCTTTTAAAGAAATTCTGGCTGGTGTTAATATTAACTTCGATGATCAATATGTTTTCAATCCAGGCTTTTGCCTGGGGTGGGGATAGAGATACCAAGGATAGGGGTGGTTGGGGCCGGGATATAGGCGTTAGAGGCAGGGGAGTCACCAGGCCATATGAGGTTGTCGCGTTCGGACGCGATAGATACAGGTACCATGACGGTAAATTTTTCAGGTTAGGCTGGTTCGGGTTTGAATTCGCGCTTTTGACCCCGCCTGTCGGAGCGATCGTTACGACTATTCCGGCAGGGCATAGGACTATTTTGGCCGCGGGCACGACGTACTATTATTATGACAATATTTACTACACAGCTTGCCCGGAAGGATATATTGTCGCGGCTGCGCCTGTGGTAATTCATAACCCGCCAGTGGTACCGGTTGTTCCCGTAGTTCTCCAGCCTCAGAGTCCGGCGGCGACGGTTACGATCAATGTCCCCAATGCTAACGGCAGTTATACTCCGGTGAACTTGATCAGGAAAGATAATGGTTATGTCGGGCCGCAGGGGGAATATTATTCCGGTAATCCCACTGTTGAGCAGTTAAGGGCTTTGTACGGGAAATAGGCGGCATCTTAATACGGGATAGAAACAAAAACGGGCTTTTTAAGGGCCCGTTTTTTTATGCCCATCAGGCGGAGGCAGGGTATTCAGAAAATAAAAGCTTGACAAAATATTATAGTAAGCTATAATTTTAGTGTAAGCAATAAATATAAGGAGGGGTTTATGCAGGTTAAAGAGTATTCATTGCGTGAAAGAAAGCACGCCCAGACCAAGATCGCGATAGTTAATGCTTTCGTTGGCGCCCTGGAAAAATCCCGGTTTGAGGATATCTCCATTCGCTGGATCTGTAAGGAAGTGAATATTTCCGAAGGGACTTTCTTTAATTATTTCTCCGAGAAGTTAGATATGATCAATTATTACACCCAACTGCTTTTCCTTAAGATCATCTGGGAGGCGCGCCAGGTGGCGGAAGAGGATAAATTCCCCGGTTTTATCGAAGCAGTCTTCACCAAGCTGGCCGATGAACATAAGAACGCTAATATTATTTATAAGATGATCTCGGTCCTGCTTCTTCAGCAGGAAAAGCCGAAAGAGTTGGTTGTTCCCGCGATCGAACGCAAGATGCTTTTTCCCGATTATCCGGGAATAGAGGATATCCCGTTGGCTTTTCCCGATGAATTTTTCAGGTCATACCTTGAAAAAATGTATAAAAAAGGGCTGCTTCCCGCGGATGTTAAGGTGAATGACCTGAAGGTGTCGCTGAATGCGATTATGATTGGAACGTTACTGGCGCTTAAATTCGATGATCTGGACAACAAGAAGTACCATTATTTACGTCAATTGCGCCTGCTTTGGCAGGGATTGGGTATCAAGAATACGACGAGGCGAAAATGAGAAGGTTATCCGTGTTTATCATGTTTTTATGCGCTGCCGCGGTATTTATCTGTGATATAGCGCAGGCAGAAGAACATCTGCCGGTAAGCCCGGCTCTGCGGATAGGGCTGGCGGAGACTATCCAGCGTGCCCTGGACACCAGCGAGGAAATAAGCATCAAGAGTAACCAGGTTATAAAGACTCAAGGGGCATATCAGGAAGTGCGTTCGGGAATGTTGCCCCATATAAGCGCTCAATCATCATGGACCGACAATATGAACTATCCATCTGCGGCGGATAAGACTGACTATGCTATGGATGGGGGGATCAGTGCATCTCAAGTCCTTTGGTCATTCGGCAAGGTTATGTACGCGGTTAATGCAGCTAAGAAGGCGATAGACGCCAGCAGATTCAATCGCGAAGCAGGCAGGCAGGATGTTATTTACGCGGCAAAGTTAAGTTACTACAGCACGCTGTTATCCAGGAATACTTTGTCTATAACCGAAAGATCATACGCTAATGTTCTTGAGAGTAAAGAGCTTATGACTAAACGCTCATATGGGGGCCGCAGTTCTAAATATGAGATCCTTAGAATGAACGCGGAAGTTGCCAGCAGGGTGCCCACGGTAAATGAGGCCAGGACCGAGTTTGACACGGCAACTGAGACTTTGAAGAAATTGATCAATGTTGATCCGGACAGCCGGGTTGATCTTGTGGGCGAATTCAGCGATAAATACGAGGAATTTGATTATAAGGCATTGGTTATCGCTATGCGGGAACGCGAACCTTCGCTAAAAAGCCTGCGGGTGGGGATTGAATCCGCTGATGAGCAGGTAAAAAGCAGATATGCCGGGTTTTTGCCCACACTATCGGCAGTTTCTTCCTTAAGCCGGTCAGGGGGGTCTAATCAGCATCGTTTTTTGCGCGATAATGAAATGGACCGTTATGCCAGCGTAGGTTTTCGGGTCGATATACCTTTGTGGGAAGGCGGCTTAAAAGAGGCGCAGTTGGCCCAGGCTCAGGCGGATAAAGAAATAGCGGTTCTAAAGAGCCGGCAGGCGGATAAAGAGCTTCTCTTGGAACTCAAAAAAGCATACCTGGAATATCAACAGTATAAAAGCAATCTCTCGGCGAATATCGAGGCGGTCAACCTGGCCGACGAGTCGTTCAAACAATCGCAGGAGATGTTCGCCTCCGGACAGATCGATCTTACGGACCTGAACGACGCGGAACTGCTTTTGACCAACCAAAGGCTGAATAAAGAAATGACCTTGTTCAATATTAATATAACCCTGGCAAAGATAGAGAAGTTGATCGCGGGGCAGTATAACGAAAGGCCGGTCGATGCGCAATCGTAAGGCGGTTATATATATCGTGATCTTGATAGTTTGCTTTATTTCCATTTTGATCCGGATCAGTATGGTTAAGTCGGACCGCGGCCGGGAAATCATCAGTTACTACGGAGAATGGCAAAAGTCCGGTAAGCCGGTTGAGGTCCGGGTGATCGAGGCGGCTGATGTGCCGGTGTACGACCAGTTTACCGTAAGGGCTGTGGATGAGCGCATTGCCCGGGGGTTCGTTACCGGAGAAGTCCGGGAGGCTCTTCGTCCCGGACAGGAAATATACGCCGAGGATAAATCGGTTTCTTTGGCGATACTAAAGAGCGTGGGCAAGGATCTGGATCTTGATACCGGGATGTTCCCGGTGGCCATAGAGTTCAAAGATTCGCGCGATCCGGGCGGGGTATTTGTGGTTTCCGCGCATGTGGTGACCCTGAACAACGCGTTGGTGCTGCCTAACGAAATACTTGATATTTCCGCAGGCGAGTATTTTATCTGGAAAGATGAGGCTGGTTTCGCTAAGAGGCATAAAGTCAGTATCGGATCGCGGGATGGTTACGGCGCGGTGGTCGCCGAGGGATTGCGGCCCGGGGATAGAGTTATCGTCAGCGGCCAGAGTATGCTTGAGGATAATGACAGGCTTTTGGTTGTAAATGCCGCGATAACAGATAAAGCGGGGAAAGCTCGATGATAGAATTTTTTGTAAAACACCGGATCACTACGATTATGTTTGTCCTGGTCTTCGTGGTTCTGGGGCTATACAGTTATTCAAACCTGATGATCGAGAAAACGCCTAAGATCGATTTCCCGATCGTCACGGTTTCGGTCACCTATCCGGGGGCTACTCCGGTGGAAGTGGAGACCCAGGTGGTCAAGAAGATCGAGGACGCTATCTCAGAAGTCTCCGAGATCAAAAAGATCAAAAGCCAGTCTTATGACAGCTTCGGCTACATTTTCGTGGAATTCCTTCTTTCGGCGGACGTGAATATCAAGTCGATTGAGGTTAAAGATAAGGTTGAGGCTATTCTTAACGATCTGCCGGACGCGGTGGAAAAGCCGGTTATCGAGAAATACGACCCTTTGATCGAGCCGGTGCTGGATATGGTCCTGACCAGCGACAGCGGGGACCTGCGGGAGGCGTATGAATACGCGGATAAGACCTTAAAGACTAAATTTTCCTCTATCCGGGGCGTGGCTAAAGTCGATGTGTATGGCGGCAAGAAACGCCAGGTGAATGTTTGGCTTGATCCCATGCTGATGAAACAGCATTATATCAGCATCAATGAGGTTGTCGCGGCGTTGATGGCCCGCAACAAGAATGTGCCGGCTGGGGATATCGAAAAAGGGTTTGATGCCTTGAGCGTGCGCTTTACCGGCGAGTTCCAGAGCGTGGAAGAGATCGCCGATACCCGGCTGGTTTCCTCGGACGGCGGGGAATTTAAGCTTAAGGATGTTGCCAGGGTTGAGGACAGTTATAAAAAGATATCCAGCATCGCCAGGTATAACGCAAAGGAAGTGGTCGGGCTCTCCGTAAATAAGGCCTCTGACGGCAATTCCGTGTTCATCGCCCAGGAGATGAAGAAGCGGCTTGGTGATTTACGCAAAGGCCTGCCTCAGGGCATGCGCCTGGATATCGCCACCGACACCACGACCTTTATCGTTAACGAGACTTTAGACACTGAATGGAATATTATTGTCGGTATCATTTTTACCGTCGGACTGTTATTGTTATTTCTGGGCCGCTGGGATATGTCTTTTATCTCCGCGATCATTATCCCCGCGTCCATCATTTCTACGTTGTTCCCGGTGTGGATGTCGGGTTTTTCTATCAACATGATGACTTTGCTGGCTATCGCCACGGTATTGGGCACGCTTATTTCCAATGCCCTGGTTATTCTGGAAAACGTTATGGTCCATCTTAGCCGCCATGATGATCCGGAAAGGGCGGCGATCGACGGGACCAAAGAAGTAATTGTGCCGATTATCGCGTCTGCCGGAACGAACCTGGTGGTTTTTCTGCCTATCGCCATGATGGGAGGGATAGTCGGGCTGATGATGAAGTCTTTCGGGCTTACCGTGGTTTACGCCACCTGTTTTTCCCTGCTGGCCTCGTTCGTCCTTACCCCGATGTTATGCGCGGCAATGCTCAAGCCTGCCAAGGTTAAGAAGCCCGCGGGACCCGGGGTAATGGCGGCCGTAACCGCTAAATTAAAGATCTTGCCGGCCTGGATCGATAGCGGAATGGATTGGCTTAAGAAAGAATATAAACATATTTTTGAACTGATGTTCCGTTTTCCGCGCTGGACCATTGTTCTTTCCGGCCTGGTGTTGATCGGATCGTTCTTGCTGATGCCTTTTGTGGAAAATGATTTCGGCCCTAAATCTGACGAGGACAAAATTGTCATTAATCTTTCACTGCCTCAGGGTTCGACCATCGAGCGCACCGCAGCGGCGGTGAAACAGATCGAGGTTTTTCTGGAAACCATTCCGGAGAAAAAGGCGTATTTGACCAATATCGGGGATAACGGGGTGGAGAACGCCAAGATCACCCTGGATCTGGTCGCTTCGACGCAGCGTAAACGCAGCGACCTGAAGATCATCGATACGCTGATGAATTTCCTTTCCGGGATCCCGGATGTGGAAGCCAGCTGTGCGCGCCAGGGCATGGGTTCGATGACCGACGGCGACGTGGCTATAGACCTGTATGGAACGGATTACGGCGTGATGGTGGATATGGCCAGGCAGATGAAAGAGGTAATGTACAAGAGCGGTAATTTCCAAAGCATTATCCTGTCGTATAAATCGCCTAAAAAAGAGATGAGTTTAAAGCCTAACGAGGAAAAGCTTAATGAATTCGGGTTGAATGCCGCCAGCGTAGGCGCGGTAATGCGTTATTCCATCTACGGCGAGGATTCCAACGTCTATAAAGAAAAGGGCGAAGAATATAAAGTAAACGTGGAGGTCGATGACCGCTATGCCCGCAATTTCGACGATATCAAGGAGATCTCCATACTTTCACGCAAAGGCCTGATCCCGATCAATGAACTGGGAGAACTTAAAATCGAAAAGGCCATTCCCACGATCTGGCGCAGGGACAGGCAGCGGATCATCCGGCTTGACGGTTATTTGGGTAAGAGTTCTTTGGGGGTTGTGAGCAGGGATCTGGACAAGAAGTTCAAAAAGATCAAATTCCCCGCCGGGTACAGCTATAAGTATTCCGGCGAATCGGAGTATATGGCGGAGTCGAACACGGAGCTGGGCAAAGCGGGCCTTCTCGCGGTAATTTTGACATTTATGTTATTATGCGCGATCATGAATTCTTTGATCGCCTATCCCTTGGCGGTTATGGTCACGGTGCTGACTTCCATCGCCGGGATGATACTGGGGCTGTTCTTTCTGAATCAGAGCGTCAATATCGCCTCGATGATGGGGATGGTCATGCTGGTGGGGATGGTGGTGAATAACGCCATCCTGCTTCTGAACCAGACTCTGGTGAATATGAAAGAAGGGCTGGCGGTCAAGGACGCGCTGTGGCAGGGCGCGTCGGATAAATTCCGGGCGATCATCATGACCTCGCTTTCTATAATATTGGGCGTAGTCCCGCAGATGTGGAGTTTGAGCATTATTAAACAGTCTATGGGCGCGGTGATGATCGGCGGGATGCTGGCGTCGATCGTTTTTACTTTTGTCCTGGTGCCGGTGGTATTCTGGTACCTGGAATCCTTAGAAAGGAAAATCTTCAGATCCTGACAAATGGAAGATCTAAGGCTGTTGTTTTTGATCACTAAATTGCTGGGCAAGAATAAGCCGATACTTGAACATGGCAGGCGTGTGGCAAAACTCGCCTGCGCTATCGGCGAGACGATGAAATATTGCGACGCGGGGCTTGAGCATATCCGCTTCGCCGCGATCGTCCACGATATCGGAAAAACCCGGTTATTGGCTGATATAGTCAATAAGCCCGGGGCGCTCGACGAGAATGAGCGCGTCTTGATAAGAAGGCACCCTGAGCTGGGATACCGTTTGTTGAAATTCGTCAGGTCCGATCTGATCGTAGCGGAGGTCGCGTTGCAGCATCACGAGCGGATGGACGGCTCAGGATACCCGTTCGGATTAAAAGCGAAAGATATAAACCCCGTTTCCAGGATAATAACTGTTTGCGATGTGATCGACACGATGGTATCTCCGCAGGTATATAGGCCGGCATTATCTATGGACAAGGCGCTCGAGGAGATCGCGAAAAACAGCGGTTCATTATACGATCCTAAAGTAGCTGATGTCATCCTGGCGTTTGGTAAAAAAGGGAAATTGGGCGGTTAAATCCGCGGGAAGCGATCTTTTTATCTGGGCTCTGCGTGGATATCAGTGGAGAAAAGTACTCCCCGGCTTGGAAGCAGCCGAATAGGCGGGCATTCTAAAACAAAAAACGGGCTCTTTAAAAAAGCCCGTTTTGGTTTTTGTTTAACCGTTTAATTTAGTGCGGAGGGAGGGAGTTGAACCCTCACACCTCGCGGCACAGGCTTCTGAGACCTGCGCGTCTGCCAATTCCGCCACCTCCGCAAAAGTAGATACAAGTATATCCCAGCCTTTCGATCCTGTCAACTCAAACATTTTTGCATTGCCCCTGGTATTTTTTGTTGTTATAATATATACTCTCATAAGGAGGAAAAAGGTGCTTTTTGAGGCATTTTCCGCTACTATAGTAGGGGTAGGCCAGAGTTTTGTTCTGGGCGCGATAGGCTATTTTATAATCAAGCGTAACTTTTTGGGGGCAGAAGGGTTAAACGCTCTTAGCCGTTTGGTGATCGAAATCACCCTGCCGTTGTTGATATTTTGCCGGTTGATCCGGGATTTTGACCCCGCGCTTTATCCTCAATGGTGGATATTTCCCCTTTTGAGCATAGCGATAACCGCCGTGGCATTGACAATCGGTTTTATTTTTTCCGGTTTCTCGCGGAAGGTACAGGAAAGGCTGCAGTTCTTAAGCCTGGTTTCTTTTCAGAACTCAGGGTATTTGCCGCTGGTTCTGTTCGCTTCTATCCTGTCTAAGGATAAAGCTGATGTTATGTTCATTTACCTTTTCTTGTTCCTGCTGGGTTTTAATTTGTTGATGTTTTCTTTGGGGACGTATCTTTTGACATATAGCAAATCCAGGAAATTCGACTGGTGGAGCCTGCTTAATCCTCCGGTGATCGCCACGCTGTCCGGTTTGCTTGTTGTTTTCCTGGGTGCAGCCGGATTTATACCCGGGGCTGTGCTTAAGCCGCTGGAAATGGCCGGGGATTGCACTCTGCCTTTAGCCATTTTTGTGGTCGGAGGGAATATAGCTGCGATAAAATGCTCCGGTAAATATAATAAGGCGATCGGTTTAATGGTTTTAGTTAAGCTGGTCATTTTGCCGGTTTTAGGTTTATGGGCGGTATATCTGTTCAAACTGCCGGATCTTTTGGGTTTGTTGATCGTTATGCAGCTGGCTATGCCGCCTGCCGCAAATTTGTCGGTTATAGTCAGCCAATATAAACAAGAGGACTGTCTGGTCAGCCAGGGGATATTTTACAGCCATATCTTGTGCATAGTGACCATACCTCTGTTTTTAAGTTTATATTTTGCCATAAGTATGCTAAAATGAGCGATACAATAGCTACCAATAAACAGGCATTCCGCGATTACTTCATTCAAGAAACGGTTGAAGCCGGCGTTGAATTAAGGGGCAGCGAAGTTAAATCCTTAAGGGCCGGACATATCAGCTTCAGCGATAGTTTCGCCAGGATCGATAAAGGCCAGGTTTTTTTATATAACACGCATATAAGTCCTTATGAGCAGGCGAGTTATCTTAACAGCGAGCCTGTGCGCGTGCGCAAATTGCTTTTGCACCGCAAACAGATAGCCAAACTTGATGCCCAGATGAGTCAGGGTGGGCTGGCTTTGATCCCTTTGAAGGCTTATTTTAATTCTCACGGATTTGTCAAGGTTGAACTGGCTTTGTGCAAGGGCAAGAAATTTTATGATAAGCGTGAGGATATCAAGCGCCGGGAAGTTGACCGGAAGATCCGGCAGACCATTAAGAGCCGGAACAGGTGAGGCGGTTTTAAATTTGCTCCTCGCGGCGGCAGCCGCTCGGGGTGTGGAGAGACTCCTCGTCCGTTAGTAAAATGTTCGGACTCGGAGTCAAATTTTCGCTGCTACCGCAGCTCAAATTTGAGGGGGTGACAGGTCTCGACTTAGATATGTCGGGTAAGGGCAGCATGTCGCGGACGCAAGGTTGGCCGCGTTAAAAATCCTTGTACAATACAAATGCTAACGAAAATATAGCAGATGTCGCAGAGAGAATCGCTAATGGTGCTTATATTCCGGCGCCTTCAGTGGTTCCTTTTGCACCGTTCGCCTTAGCTCACTAATCTGAGCTAAGCCTCAAACCTGTCTGCCTAAGGGCGGGATTTGAGACTCTAATTTAGGCTGGCCCCGGCCGTTAGCCTTCAAAACCGGGGTAAGAGTAGTAAAAGGCTGCGCCTTGTTCAATCCTGTCTGTCGGAGTGTATGGGGCTAAGCGTAAATGCCAGACTAAACATGTAGCGGCTTTTATCAGAGTATTTAAGGACGGCGGTTCGATTCCGCCCACCTCCACCAATTTCTTCCGCCGAGGATAAATTTGGCGTAAGAGTTAGCAGTTAGAAAATGAAGGAGGAATTTGCTTTGTTTTTGAGCAAAAAAGCTATATCCACGCTGTTGATCTTTTGCTGGATCTGCTCGGGTTGCGTTACTGTACCGCGCGACCTGAGCCAGGGGGATGCGTTCAGCCTGTACGGGACGCAGTATTCTTCCCTGGCCGCGTTTTGCCAGAGTAAAGGGATAAACTGGCATTACGACGGTTTGACCAGGTCGGTTGTTTTGAACAGGGGCGTCCATAAGATAAGCCTGCAGATCGGCAATGATCTGGCTGTAGTTGACGGTTCGGTCAGCCGGATGAGAGAGCCGGTAGAGATATATTCCGGGGCTATTATTATGCCGCATAAATTCCGGGAACAGGTTTTAGAGCCGTTGTTCAAAGAACCGGCTGCGGTAAAACCCCTCGTGTCATTTTCGGGGATACGCAAAGTGGTTATTGACGCCGGCCACGGCGGGAAAGACCCGGGGGCTATAGGGAAAACCGGGCTAAACGAAAAGGATGTTACCCTTGATATCGCCAGGCGGCTGGACGAGTCGCTGAAGGCCAGGGGAGTGGAAACAGTAATGACCCGCTCCAGCGATAAATTCGTCCCGCTTTCCGAGCGGGTATCTATTACCAATAATTCCGGAGCGGATATTTTTATAAGCATCCACGCCAACGCCAACCGCGCCAGGAGCCTGAGCGGTTTTGAGGTATACCATGCCTCTCAGGCTGTGCCCGACAGTCAGAAGGCAGCGGCTGCTGCCAAGGCAGCCAGGTTTAATTTAGACCGCGGATGTTTTGCCAGCAGCGATCTGACCCTCAAAACGATACTCTGGGATATGATCTACAATTATAACCGGGGCGAATCGATAGAATTATCCCGGATATTATGCAAGGATATGGACGAAAGCCTGGATGCGCGGATCATTGGGGTGAAAAGCGCTAATTTTTTTGTGCTCCGAGGGGCGAATGTCCCTGCGGTATTGATCGAGGTGGGATTTGTGTCTAACGGCAAGGAAGAGCGGTTATTGCGCAGCGGATCTTACCGCCAGGCCCTGTCGGACGGTATTGAAAAAAGCCTGGCGGATTATTGCTCTGTCAAATCAGAAAGGTACTGCAGATGAGATCGATCGGCGTATTTGATTCGGGCGTGGGCGGGCTTACGGTGGTCAGGGAATTGATCCGCCAGATGCCTAACGAGGATATCGTTTATTTCGGGGATACCGCCAGGGTCCCTTACGGGATAAAGTCCAAGGAAACAGTCATCCGTTTCTCTATTGAGAACATACTTTTTCTTCTTAAACATGATGTTAAGCTTATCTGTGTGGCCTGTAACACGGTCTCCAGCCTGGCCCTTCCGGTGATCCGGCATCATTTCAAGGTGCCTATAGTCGGTGTTATCGGCCCCGGGGTCAGGGAAGGGGTTTACGCCACCCAGAACAAGCGCATCGGGGTTATCGGCACGCACGGGACGATCAAAAGCCGCGCTTATGAGAATGAGATCAAACATCTTGATCCGGATATAAAAGTGACGGCGGTAGCCTGCCCTTTATTCGTACCCTTGGTAGAGGAGGGCTGGCTGGACGGCGAAGTGGTGATGAAAGTCGCGGCGGCCTATCTTAAACCGTTAAAGGATAATAAGGTGGATACGGTGATCATGGGTTGCACCCATTATCCTTTGCTCAAGCCGGTGATCCGCAAGGTTATGGGCGACGGGGTCAAGGTGATCGATTCAGCTAAACAAGTGGCTATGGAAGTGAACAAGATACTTTCCGCTGACGGGCTTTTGAAAAAGTCCGGTAAAGGAAAACACCGTTTTTTTGTCAGCGATAATCCGGAATGGTTCAGCGGCCTGGCGGAAAGGTTTATGGGCCGGCCGATAACTAACGCTACCAGGGTGAACAATGTATAAAGTAAAAGTGGAAGGGGTTTTTAGCTCCGCACATAACCTGCGCGGATATAAAGGCAAATGCGAGGACCTCCACGGCCATAACTGGAGGGTGGAGGCGGTTGTCTCAGGCGATAAGCTGGATAAGATCGGCATGCTTATGGATTTTAAATTGCTCAAAGAAAGATTGAATTTTCTCCTGGAAACACTTGACCATAAATATCTGAACAAACAGAAGCCGTTCAACAAGACAAACCCCACTTCCGAGAATATCGCCAGGTATATTTACGACAGGCTGAAACTGAAGGTCAGGGACCTGAGAGCTGTGACAGTTTGGGAAAATAACACCAGTTGTGCTACTTATGAGGAATAAGAAACGCGCGATCGTCCTGTTGTCCGGCGGATTGGATTCCGCAGTCACCCTGTATTTTTCCAGGGCTGCAGGCTTTGTTCCTTACTGTCTTATTTTTGATTACGGCCAGAGGCATAAGAGGGAGATAGAAGCGAGTAAGAAGATCTGCCGCAAGTCCGGCTGTGAATTCCAGGTGGCAAAGATCAGTTTGCCGTGGAAGGGATCGGCGCTTTTGGATAAGAAACGCACGCTTCCCAGAGCTACTGGCGATGGAGGAGTAAGATCCATACCTGCCACTTATGTGCCCGGCCGGAATATAATATTTTTGAGCTTTGCTTTATCATTTGCCGAGGCGGTGGCAGCCCGGGCGATATTCATCGGAGCGCACAGCCAGGATTATTCCGGTTATCCGGATTGCCGCCCGGAGTTTTTCCGGGCCTTTGACAAGGTCGCGTTGACCGGGACGAAAGCCGGCGCAAAAGGGTCAAGGATAACTATCCACAGGCCACTGCTCAGAATGAATAAAGCGCAGATAATCCGTTTGGGGAATAAACTGGGAGTGCCGTTTGAATTGACCTGGTCTTGCTATACAGGCGGCGGACAGCCCTGCGGCAAATGCGACAGCTGTTATTTCCGGGCCAGGGGATTTCTCCAGGCAGGCCTGGCCGACCCGGCGTTAAGATAAGGAGTTGTTTGCGGTTATGAACGGGCAAGTTACGGAGATATTCGAAAGTATGCAGGGCGAGGGCATATACCTCGGCGAAAGGCAGATCTTTGTCCGTCTTTTCGGCTGTAACCTGAAATGCTCTTTTTGCGACACGCGGGTTTTCCGGTTCAAGCAGTATCAACCGCAGGAACTGGTCAACGAACTGCTTTCGTTCGGCGATATTTATCATTCGGTAAGTTTCACCGGAGGCGAGCCTCTTTTACAGAAAGATTTCCTGAAAGAAACGCTGAAGCTCAGCCGGGCCGCGGGGTTTAAGAATTACCTGGAGACCAACGGCACCCTGCCTGACGAGTTGTCCGAGATTATCGACCTGGTAGACATAGTATCGATGGATTTTAAACTGCCTTCTTCGACCGGCGGAGGTGATCTTTGGCAGAAGCATCGCCGGTTCCTGGAAGTGAGCTCGGCCAGTGAGGTGTTTGTAAAAGCGGTGGTCAACGAGTCGACTGTCGAAGAGGATATATCGCGGGCAATAGAAGTGATCAATTCAGTCAATCCCACGGTGGTCCTGGTGTTGCAGCCGGACAGCCGGGTGGAATTCGCTGTTTTGAAAAAGAAGATCGATCATTATAAGGGGATTTGCGCGCGGAATAATATCATTACTTGTATTATTCCACAGGTGCATAAAATAGCAGGAGTTAAATAATATGGCTAAAAGGTCAAGCTACGAAGGATTGCAGTCGGATGTCCGTAAAATGAAGACCCCGGCGATCGAGGTCTGGGAGAACCAGTACCCGGACAGGGATTATACTATCGACCTGGATATCCCGGAATTCACCTGTATCTGCCCGAAGACCGGTTTGCCGGATTTTGCCTCCATACGCGTTGAATATTCTCCGGATAAATATTGCATAGAGCTTAAGTCTTTCAAGATGTATACTATATTTTACAGGCAGATGGGTATATTCCATGAACATCTGGTGAACAGGATGGTTGACGACCTGGCCGGCGCTTGTAACCCCCGCTGGCTTAAGATCACCGGAAAGTTCAATCCCCGGGGCGGAATAACCACTACCGTGATCCGGGAATACAAGAAAAAATGAAAACAATAAAAGCCGAGAAAATTTCCGCTGCAGTAAAAGAGCTGTGTATTAAGGCTAATTTCGTTCTAAGGAAAGACGTCTTAAAGCTCTTGCGCCGGGCTTTGGTCTTAGAGAAAGGGCCCCGGGCAAGGCGTATACTTGAGGCTATCATTAAGAACGCCGGGATAGCCGATAAGCATAGGCTGGCAATATGCCAGGATACCGGGATGCCCTGCGTGTTCGTGGAGCTCGGGCAGGGGGTAATGATCAAAGGCGACCTGAACGCCGCGATCAACAAGGGGGTTATGGCAGGTTATAGGGCCGGGTCTTTCAGGAATTCGATCATTAAAGATCCTATCCTGCGCGGTAAGCCGGCATACGCGCCGGCAGTGATACACGTAGATATCGTAAAAGGGGATAAGCTCAGGCTTACTGTTCTGCCTAAAGGTTTCGGCTCGGAGAATAAAAGCCGGCTGAGGATGTTCAATCCCACAGCTTCTCTAAAACAGATAAAGGGGTTTGTCGTTGATGCGGTCAAGGCCGCAGGCCCGGATGCCTGTCCGCCTTATGTTGTGGGCGTAGGCATCGGCGGCACCGCGGATATGGCGGCAGTGTTGGCTAAAAAGGCGTTATTGCGGGATATATCCGTCAGCCGCGGTAAATTAGCGAAAGAATTATTGAACGAAATAAACAAACTAAGGATCGGTCCGATGGGGTTAGGCGGCAAGGCCACTGCCCTGGCTGTAAGTATCGAGACATATCCCACGCATATCGCCGGACTGCCGGTGGCGGTGAATATCAGTTGTCATGCCACCCGCAGCGCAGCGGCCGTATTATAGTGAAGATGAAGACTATAAATTTACCTTTTTCAGTAAAGGATCTGGAGGAATTAAAGGCAGGGGATGAGGTCCTTTTAACCGGAACGATCTTTACTGCCCGGGACCAGGCGCATTCCCGGCTTGTCCGGCTTATTCGTTCAGGGGAAAAACTGCCTTTTGCGGTCAAAGGACAGGTTGTTTATTATTGCGGCCCTACGACAACTCCATCCGGCAAAGTGATCGGTTCCTGCGGACCGACCACCAGCAGAAGGATGGATGAATTCACTCCGCTTCTTCTTTCCGCAGGCTTAAAGGCGATGATCGGTAAAGGCAACCGTTCGGATGAAGTAGTTGCCGCGATCAAAAGATACAAGTCCGTGTATTTCGTGGTTTATGCCGGATGCGGGGCGTTGATCTCTCAATATATCAAGCGTAAATCTACTGCGGCATTTAAGGAATTAGGCCCTGAGGCGGTTTACCGGTTAGAGGTAAAAGATCTTCCCGTGATCGTAGCTATTGATATTAACGGTAAGAATATCTACAAAGGAAAATAAAATGAAGATGAAGAGATTACAGCATAAGTTGATCTGGATGCTTCTTCTTACTTCGACTCTGCCGTTGGTCCTGGTAGCCGGCATCACTATTTTTTTTATGGGCAAACTTGCGGTCCAGGAGGCCTTTAACCGGATCAATAATAACCTGAAGATCACCGCCAACGTTTGTTCCAGCGTTAACGACCATTTGAAATATGTGGTCAGGGACCAGAACAGGAGGATCGCTACCCTTATCCAGGATGACCAGTTGGATCTTCTGCGTAATGAGTATAATAAGGTGATCCAGAGGCACAAACTGGATTTCTTTATCGTAACCGATGTGGAAGGCAAGGTGCTTGTGTCTATGACCAGCCCGAAATTGGAGGGTTATGACTACAGCCGCAATATATTCGTGCGCATGGCTATGCAGGGCAAGATCACTGTTTCGACCGAGGTGTTCAATAAGCACGCCCTGGAAAGGCTGGGTTTGTTTTCCAAGTCCAGGATCGAGAGCGTTACGCCGGTACAGGGCATGGTTATTACCGTCACTATGCCGGTGATCAATACGAATGAAGTGGTCATCGGGACCATGACCGCCGGATATCTGTTAAATAATAATAACGCCGTTTTGGCGGATAAGATCACCCAGGATACCGGATTGGCGGCGAGTATATTCCTGGATAATCTGCGTATTTGTTCGAACATCCCTTTTAATGATAAATTCAGGGTGACCGGGAGTTTATTGCCCGCGCAATTTGCCGGAAAGACCCTGCTGGGCGGTAAGAACTTTATCAGCAGGATACCGGTAGGCGACAGTTGGTATCTATCAGGATACCTTCCTATGGAGGACAGCGAGAAGAAGATAATCGGGATGATCGGCATCTCTATATCCGAAAAAGAGATCTTTAAGCTTCGGGATAACCTGATGAAGATATTCACTGCGGCGGTATTCTTGTCCATTTTTCTCTCGCTGGTATTCGGCGGGATCAAAGGGGCTAATATAGTCCGTTCTATCCGCAAACTTCGTAAAGGTATCGAGGCGTTCGGCCACGGTGATTTTTATCACCGCGTTGAAATAGAATCAAGGGATGAGATAGAGGAATTGGCCGATTTCTTCAACCAGACCATGGAACAGCTGGTGATGACCAAGAACGAACTGGAGGTCTGCTCGCGAAACATCCTGAGTTTGGAGTACAAGGTTACCAAAAGCGATCAGCAACTCGCCGCTGTGCATAAGCAATTGCTGGAATACGAGAGAATGGCGGCAATGGGCAAGATGGCTACTTCATTAAGCCATGAATTGCGCAATGTCTTTACCGAGATCCAGTCCAGCGCGTACAGCCTCAAAGAGAGGATAGACAGGAATTGCCCGGGGTACCCTGATTTTCTCAGGGGGATTGAAGATGGCTTGAACCGGGCCAACGAGATCCTGACCAGCATCTTAAACTTCAGCTACCCGAAGAAGCTTATATTAAGCGTAGTGGATATTAATTATCTGATCGACAGCATGCTTGATACTCCTAATTTGCAAGCGCAGATCAAAAACAGCAGGGTTAATGTGTTAAAGGATCTTGCTCCGCATTTGCCGGGGTTCCAGGTGGACGGGTTGCAAATGAGGGAGGCGGTTTTGAACCTGGTGGTCAACGCGATCCAGGCAATGCCTGAAGGCGGAACGCTTAAGATCTCCACCAGGGAAGACCAGGGTATGGTGCGGATCCGGATCGCCGATACAGGAAACGGTATGTCCGAAGATACATTGAGTAATCTTTTTACCCCGTTTTTTACCACCAAGAGCCGGGGGCTGGGACTGGGGCTGGCTATATCTAAATCCATAATCCAGGAGCATGGCGGACATATCCAGGCGGAATCGGAACTTGGGAAAGGCACGGTATTCAGCATCAGTTTACCCCGGGAGAGGAAATCATGAGCAATCCTGAGAACGTCCTTATTGTTGACGATGATAAAATAATCTGCGAACACCTGAAAGCCGGCTTGTCCGACCAGGGGTATTTTCTGGTCACGGCGAACAGGGGCACTACCGCTATCGAGGAAACTAAAAAACGTTCATTTAACCTGATCGTGCTGGATCTGATGCTTCCTGATATACAGGGGATCGATCTGATGCGCGCGATAAGCATCCGCTGCCCGGAAACAAGCTTTATTGTTTTTACCGGCTACGCCACTATTTCTTCGGCGATCGAGGCGCTCAAGGTCGGCGCTTACGATTATATCATCAAGCCTTTTGATATTGACCATCTCAAATTGGTGGTAAGAAGGAGCCTGGAGAAACAGAGCCTGATGGTCAGGAATAAGGAGTTGGTGGAAACGCTGGCCAAGGAGAACGAGCAATTGGAAGTTATAATGGAGGCATATAATGAGATCGGCAGCATCTTTCGGCTCGATGACCTGGCGGATTTTGTCACGGCCATGGCTTTAAAGATAGCTGATGCCGAAAGGGCGTCTTTTATGCTGGTAGACGAAAAGAACAATGAGTTGGTTATCAGGGGCGCCCAAGGATTGATCCCGGAAAAGGCCAAT
>Ga0265297_10005203_pt1 | contig 20202 bp, 12 predicted proteins | sample Munlanlwell13791_FD_192502 | JGI IMG/M metagenome (GOLD analysis project Ga0265297, IMG submission 192502) | Leachate microbial communities from a municipal landfill in Southern Ontario, Canada - Leachate well 137-91 | ecosystem: Engineered > Solid waste > Landfill > Unclassified | place...
CAGTTTGAGCACCGGCACAACCACCGCCAGCCACAATAACCCGGTTACCCCGTACTCGTCGCCGACCGGTTAATACATCTCGAGCAGTTTTTATCGTGATTTTATCCAATGTCGCAATTTCGGGTAAAAATGGCTCTGAACCAGTAGCCAGAATCACGAAGTCCGGCTTGAGTTTTGAAACTATTTCAACCGTGGCAACGGTTTCGGTCCGAATATCGACGTGGAGACGAACTAACTCACGACAAAAATAATGATATAGTTTTAACCAGTTTTGTCTTAATGGTGCCGCGCCAGCGGCTTTAAATTGTCCGCCAAGCTGCTCTGACTGCTCAAGCAGGACAACCTTATGACCTCGCTGACGAGCATAAATTGCCGCACTCATCCCAGCTGCCCCGCCACCAACAATCACTACCTTTTTAGACTCATGATTGTCACTCTCAAATATCGCTTCCCTTCCCATAGACGGATTAGCAACACACCAAATATCTTCCTGAGCAAATAAACGACTAATACAGCCTTGGTTGCACGATATGCATGGTCGGATAGTATCTTCCTTGCCATGTTGCGCTTTGTTTGGCCAATCAGGATCAGCTAATAAACTCCTCCCTACTGCAATAAAATCGGCTTTTCGACCAGATAAAATTTGATTAGCCAATTTCGGATCATGAATTTGACCAACGCAGATTACCGGGATACCAACAACTGCTTTTATTTTGGCGGCATATTCAACCATTGGTGGGTACATAACTGCCATAGGCGGGATCATATAGCCTTCGGCATAGGAAGCATAATTACCACATGAGATATGAAGGGCATCAACTCCAATATTCTCTAAATGCTGAGCAATTTTTTTTGATTCGTTGACTTTTAGGCCTCCTGTTACCAACTCGTCAGCCGATAAGCGAACAATTATTGGCATTTCTCGGCCAGTATTATGGCGGACCTCAATTACCACTTCTGTTAAAAAACGCAACCTGTTTTCAAATGTCCCACCATAACGGTCTTTGCGTTGATTACTAAATGGCGATAAAAATTGAGTTATTAAATATCCATGAGCACCATGAATTTCCACACAATCAAAACCTGCTTCTTTAGCGCGTCTGGCTGCATCGCCAAATTTATTGACCAGTTCCTCGATTTCGTCCACCCTTAACATTTGTGGTGTTTCTCCGGAGCTTGGTTCAGTGATTGCCGATGGAGCCAGTGGTTTACGACCGATAACTTTTGAGGAAGTTTGACGACCAGCATGATAAAGCTGAATACCAATCAATACATTGTGTCGATGAGCAATTTTAGTTAATTCTTTCAAACCGGCAATTTTATCATCCGAATCAATTCCAAGCTGATTTCCAAAACCTTTACCGCGAGAATCAATGAAGCTCGCTTCTAGCAACATCAGGCCCACTCCACCCCGGGCGATAGATTCAATATGTTTTTTATATCGTTCACTAACTCGACCAGTACTGGTTGCATAGTTCCGAACCATCGGGGGCATCACAATTCGATTTTTCACTTCTAAGCCGCCGATCTTACCCGGCTCAAACAACTTAGGGTAGTCCATAATCCTCCTTGTTGTTAACCCTATTTTAACACGATCGGCTCTATAATTCGACCTCTAATCATCATCGGTACGCAAGACCTTAATAAATACCTCGGTTGGAACTTCGACATTACCAATTCGAGCCATCTTCTTTTTTCCTTTTTTCTGTTTTTCAAGTAATTTTCGACGACGAGTTACATCCCCTCCGTATAACTTGGCCGTCACGTCCTTACGATATGGGGCTACTCGCTCAGAGGCTAATATTGTCGCGCCGACAGCGGCTTGAATTCGAACTTCAAAATTTTGACGAGGAATTATATTTTTTAATCTAGTAACAATTTCCCTAGCAATTCGTTCGACATTTTGACGAGGAACTAATCGGCTTAATGGTTCAACGATCTCGTGAGCTATTAGAATATCCAGTTGAACTAAATCAGCCGGGCGATAACCATTTAATGCATAGTTCATCGAACCGTATCCACTGGTTGCTCCCTTCAGTTTGTCGTAAAAATCTACTATTACCTCCGATAAAGGAATATCCGCTTCCAATACTACCCGCTGGCCAAGATAATTTACATCACCCAATATTCCTCTTCGGCCCGATACCAATTGCATGCATTGACCCAGTGACGATTCCGGAATGATTAATTCCAATTTAACCCACGGTTCTTCCCAACCAAATTCAGTTTGTTTATAGGCTACCGTTGGAGTAGTAATAATTAGTTCCAAATCATATTCTCGTTCTAATCGCTCTTTGATAATTTCCAAATGCAACAAGCCGAGAAAACCCGCTTTAAAACCAAAGCCAAAAGCTTGCGAAGTAGCCGGTTCATAGCTTAATGATGCATCGTTGAGTTTAAGCTTGCTTAAAGCATCACGTAATTTATCATATTCTTCGCCACTACCCGTATAAATCCCGGCAAAAACCATCGGCATCGGCTCGGCATAGCCAGGCAGTGGTTCGACGGGATTGGATGATAAGGCAATCGTATCACCGACCCGCGCCGCCGAGACATCTTTAAGGGTTGTAACGATATAGCCAATTTGACCGGTTTCAAGCTTAGCTAAAGGTTGGAGCCCAACACAGACCGATCCCACCTCTAGCGCTTCGGTATTTTTTTGGGTTTGCGTCATAGTAATTGGCTCGCGGGCATTAATATGACCATCAACCATACGTATGTATGTAATCACCCCGCGATAACTATCAAAATACGAGTCAAATATTAACGCTCTAGCCGGAGTTGTAATTGAGCCGCCCGGTGCGGGAATATATTGAATAATCGCCTCCAATACCGCCTCAACATTACGACCGGTTTTAGCCGATATTAATACCGGATCGCAGGCAAATTCAACCCCCATGCCGATTAGTTCCTCGATTACTCGATCGGGGTCCGAAGCGGGTAAATCGATTTTGTTAATAACCGGAACAATCGTTAAATTATGATCAACGGCCATATGTAAATTAGCCAACGTTTGAGCCTGAACGCCTTGTGTAGCATCAACCACTAATAAAACACCCTCAACCGCCGCCAAGCTGCGTGATACCTCATAAGCAAAATCGACATGACCCGGAGTATCAATTAGATTTAATTCGTAGCCTCGCCAGTTCATACGGGCCGGCTGTAACTTGATAGTTATTCCCCGCTCTCTCTCAATGTCCATCGTATCAAGAACTTGCTCCTTATGTTGCCGATTTTCAATACTACCCGTCACCTCTAATAAGCGGTCAGCCAATGTTGACTTACCGTGATCAATGTGGGCAATAATACTAAAATTTCGAATCTTGTTTTGCATTGCGTTAGTATCGGATATTATTTAGCTTTATCAGATTTATTGTCATAACGCAATGGCTATCGGCCAATTACTTGGCCGCTAATTATCATCGCGCCGTACTGTAGGCTAACCGATTCGATGTCGATTAAAGCTGCTTCTTTAGCAAAAGTATCGCCAACCCGGTTCAATGCCCATATTTCCGGATAGGCCAACTGAGCCGGCAATTTAATGCTCCCAACCTGAACAGCAATTGGCTCAAAAACTAATTTACTATTCTCCACCGATGGTACAACCTCAACATAACCATCAAACCCATAAATTTTATCTTTGATATACATAGCGTCTGGCTCAATAACAACCGTAGCACTACTACGATGGGTTCGTAATAGAGATGTAATTTCTTCTTCCCCGATTACAATATTGGCTTCTTCGTTAGTGCCTGAAATTGCCGATTTTATTTGATCGGTGTATTTAGTTGTAAAGACCCGAGCTGATTTCACCCAATCCTCAGCGTTAATAGAAGTCGGTATCACGGTTGTCCGACTCGAATAATAGACAAATATAAATAATCCGATTAGTAAAATTAAAAACAACAATCCCATCGTTAAGCAATTGCATCCTAAACGATGACTTGATTGACTGTGACCGTAAAAACTTTTTTCGTCAAAGTCTTTTTCGGTTGAATCGATTATTTTCGAATTTCCGGTATGCGCCATAACCAAGCTAAGCCTAAATATCCTGCCGCGCCGACACCAGTCGTCACGACAGTTTGGATAAATAAATTCACTACTCTATCAATGTTAATAATATTACCAATAGCAATTTTAACTAATTCCATCATTACCGCTGTTAGCAATGTCATTATCATTACTTTCATAATTAACATCGGTAAACCACCGTTGAGATTGACACCAACTTTATATTTAATCCCACACCAAAGGATTATTGCATTAGTCCAACTGGATAATGTGAAAGCAATCGCCAGACCATTTAAACCCCACCATTGCATCCCGTACCAACCGGCAATTATTCCAACCGCCGTTGTAATGAGAGTCGACATCATCGGATAACTAGTATTTTCAACAGCGTAAAATGCCCGAGCTAGAATCGGAACTAAGCATTGAGCAACAATGCCAAGCGCAAAATAACCTAGTGCTTCAAGCGCCATTCTTGTATCGTTCCAATCAAAGTAACCATATCCTAATATCAATCTGATTACTTGGGCGCGAACGATGATTAACATCGCTGCCGCTGGTACAGCAAAAAATATTATCGTCCTTATGCCCTTAACTAACAATTCGGAATAGTTTTTACGATCTGATTTTCCGAAATGCGCTAAGTTTGGAAATAACGCCGTCGCTAAAGAATTTCCGATAATTGCCAACGGCACCGTTTGAATATTGTCGGCCAGACTGTAAATCGCAATTGCCCCCGGCAGAGCCGACGCAAACGACGTAAAAGCCAAAACCTGAAGTTGACCGGCCCCCATAGCCAATGACCTTGGTACCATAAGTTTAAAGATGCGTTTTAAGTTAGGATCCCGAAAATTAATCATTGGTTTGGGCCAATAACCAAGATTATTAACTGCCGGAATTTGAATAACCCAATGTAAAAAGGCTCCAAATATTACACCGAGTACCGGTGCCATAACACCGATCCGACCAGACCAAAGCATGGTAGCAATTATTATCGATAGGTTATAAACCACTGGCGCTAACGCCGGTGCTGTAAAACGCCGATGAGTATTAAGCACACTCGTGTAGTAATAAGAAATTCCAAAAAACAATGGTGATAGGAGCATTATCCTGGCTAGCCGGACAGCTTCATTAAGCTTCTCAGGGTTAAAATCCTTAGCCAGAAGTGGCATTAAATTAGGCATTAAAAGATACAACAGCCCAAGAGCAATAATTAAAGCACATATCCCAATTGTGAATACATTACTAACCAGCTTTTTAGCTTCTGTCTCATCTTTCTTTACAACCTGGCTTAAAACCGGAATTACTGCTGCACTAATGGCTCCGGCTATTAGAATATAAAAAACAAAATCTGGCAGTCTAAAAGCAGCATAATAAACATCCAAACGATCAGTTGGAATATTTGACGCTAAAAAATGATCGCGGATTACTCCTAGAACATTTGACAATGCAGTCGCTCCAACCAAAACCAAACTAGCGCTGCGAAGCGTATTTTCCCGCATAAACATGCGTTTTATATAATCAAACACACTTCTATTATAACCTAAATCAGACCTGGTAATAAAGTCTAAATTATGACGGTAGGTTTGTTGTTAATTTTCAATTAAAAAACGCCAGATGTTAGATGACGGGAGATACTATTTTAATATATGTCCCTGATCTTCTGGCGCTTTCTATAACAGACCTGCTATGCCTCATTTATCCGAAGAATCCTTATTGAACCCTTCAGACGGTCGAGTTGCTGGCCGTTTGTTTTTATTTCTCTACCTATGTAGGTGCTATGCTTACTGTAGAGAGCGAGAGCCTGGAAGCACTAACCCCTCCTTCCAAGATCTATCCTCCTTACCGTACGTATCTATAATACCAATAATTTTTAGCAAAGTCAAGTTCCATCGTCCGGGCTTACATCGAGGCTCGATGCTATTTATGTTTTTTCGTTTTTGACTTTACCGTTCCCCTTGCACTAATCGTTTGCTCCGCTGCAGCCAATGCTTCTTCTTCGTATACAAAATATAATGCTCCAGCACCAATAACAAATTCAGCAGCTAAAATAGTCCAGAACACCCACGTCGCGATTGGTCCATCGGTCATAAGCGCCGCCACTCCGGCTACTCCTCCACTAAGCAAAGGCACTCCGATATCTCTCAGCCAATGTTTAGAAATCGCCAAAATGGCCAATACCGATGCGGCCGGAATAATCAACCAAGGCCACCATGGTTCGCCACTAGGCTCTTCCGTACTGGCGCCTAACACTTCCTGGCCAGTATCAGCTTGAATATCATCCCCAGAAGTTGGTTCATTTCCGACTGTTTCGGGAGGAACGATAGTCGGCTCATCACCAATTGTTCCTAAACCGGCCATAATCCTCCGACTGGAGCCAGGCAGTGGATTGCTGTATGTCGTTACTTGATAAACACTAGATTCTCGATTAAATCCGATGTATATATTAACCGGTCCTAATGATCGATTCTGAAAATCATTCCCAATCGCGTCATCAAGAGCCATCCTCATCTCTAAGGCCACCGAATTACCCGGGCTTAAAGTGATAATTGTTGCACTATCATCCCATAACCGTTTGAAGTCACTAACAATTAACATATTGCTTTCATTCCAAAAAGAAACCTTGATTGCTTCGGCTAGACCGTCATCATAACCCGATCCATCAATCATTACCTTTAAATCACGATTCTCTTGACCGGTATTTTCCACCGTAAAGGATTTATTAGCAATATCGCCGGGAGCCATTTTATCGAGCGTAAACCACGGACCGTCGCCAACATAAGAAAGCCTCAATTCGCCTGTAACGATATCCGCCGCCTGAGCCCTGGGAACAGCCACCATTATTAATACCAGCGCTGCCAGTACAAGAATATGAGTACCTCTTTCAATAATATTAAACATACCTCCCACCCTCTCTATTATTCTGAGTTACATAATTAATGATGTTTTTTCTTTTTGTGTTTTTTACTCGACTTTTTCTTAATTGGTTGACCCGTTGGCTTAATAACAATTTCCTTATTACTAACCATACTATTCTCATCCTTGGGTGCATCGACCGGTATTGATTTACGTTCTTGCTTTGCCTTAATCTCTGTCACGATTCGTCTAATTTCAACAATAATAATAAAAATCGAGGGAATAATCACACAAACAATTAACCCCGGCAAGGTTTTGATAAAAGCAAAGAGATAACCCAGCAGAGGTAGTGTCAGATAGAGCTTGCCGACAATGTCAATTTTTTCGATGGTGCTACCGTCAGGACCATTATTGGCATCACCCTTAGTTACTATTTGTACTGGATTGTCGGCAGACTTGATTTCATATATCCGATGGGTAGTATAATCGTCGGGCTCATCAGCTTCAGGAGTATGGAAGGTAATAATATCGTCAACTTTATATTCATTTACCGGTCTGATTACAATCAAACTACCGGTTGGTATCGTCGGGCTCATCGAGCCGGACATAACATTTAAAAAACGAATGTTATTCGGCAACGGTAAAATCGCGATAATCACTACAATACCAATACAAATTAAAACCGCCGCACAGACAATACTGAGGGCTTTTCTGATGCTCAACCAATATTTTTTAAAAAAAGCGATCATTATCCCTCTCTCCTTTATCCCGATGAAAAATCATCGGGATTTAGAAAGAAGCACAATTAGTTTGTTCTTCCTTCAACTGAAAAGTTCCATGTTGCTGTTTGACCCATCAGTTCGTTCTGACTCTCGCCGGTCTCTGGCAACCAGACGGAATAACGGAACATTTTAACTACTCCAGGAGCCAATTGTTCCCAAGAAGCAAGCAGTGATTCTCCGTTTAGATCGCTCAGATTGCCTTCATATATCGGAAGCCAACCCATACCCCAGGGTACTTCAATTTTTAGACTCAAAGCACCGTATAGAGTACTAGGCTCTCCGGTTTCAGTAGCAGATAATAACACTGTTTTGGCAGTTAAATTGCCAAAATTCCTGACTCTATATACGTCTGATGTATAGACCTGACCTGGTGCGGCCGGTCCATATGTCTGGCCAGCTATAGTATCGACACCATTAATGCGAATATCTAATGTACCGGTCGTGAATGTATTGTCGGTAATTGTGGCAGTGTCGGAAAAGTAAGCTCCGGTCGCTCCAACGGACAAAGCGACAACCGCCACAATCGCAAAAACGCTTTTAATAATTTTGTACATTTTATCTCCTCTTTAATAACTAACCATTAATGCTTATCGACCTGAGTGCATTAAGCCCCTCTAAGCATCATTAACAATAAATTTCCGGGCATTACCACAACTTAAATGAATACTATTCAATAACGACAGTAAATAATTGTCAAGGGCTTTTTACGCCGGTTCAATGGGAGTAGCCGATCCGGTTGAACGTTCGAGATTAACAAACCGCGAATATTCCGGATGAAATAATAATTTTACTTCGCCAGTCGGTCCATTACGATGCTTGCGAATTAAAATTTGAGCAATACCTCTCTCTTCCGTGTCGGCTTCATAATATTCCTCGCGATAAATAAACATCACCACATCGGCATCTTGTTCGATCGATCCACTTTCGCGAAGATCGGATAACTGCGGAATCTTCGGTCCCGGACGCGACTCAACCGCCCGAGATAGCTGGGATAAAGCCATAACAGGAACTTTCAACTCACGAGCTAATGACTTTAATGAACGTGATATTTCACCCACCTCCTGAACACGATTCGATTCGCCGCCACGTTTAGTGCCTTCCATCAATTGTAAATAATCAATAATAATTAATCCCAAGCCATGTTCTGCTTGTAAGCGGCGAGCTTTAGCTCTCACCTCAAGTGGACCAAGCAGCGGCGTGTCATCGATATATAGCGGTGCCTCACTTAATTCACCCATCGCATAATTTAATTTGGGAAAATCATCTTCTTGAAGATTTCCGGTTCTCAATTTCCACGAATCAATCATTGCTTCCATAGTTAATAAACGATCAACTAATTGTTCTTTGCTCATTTCCAGCGAAAACAATCCGACGCCAACCTTCGATTTAATCGCAGCGTTGGCGGCAATGTTCAAAGCTAAGGCGGTTTTACCCATGCTTGGGCGAGCCGCTAAAATAACCAAATCTGATGGTTGCAAGCCCGACAGTAAATTGTCCAAATCATTAAATCCAGTCGGCACTCCGCGCACCATCCCTTTGTTGCGATGTAATTCGTCAATTCTCTCAAAAGACTCACTCAAAATATTTTTTATCGGTACGAAATTTTCACCGAGACGTCGTTCCGCAACGGAAAAAAGATCTTTTTCGGCTTTATCTAATAATGTCATGACATCAACTGCCTCATCATAAGCTGATTCACTAATTTGGTTAGCAGTCGAAATCAGACGACGTAGAACTGCTCGACCTTGAACGATTGAAGCATAATGAGTAATATTGGCCGCCGATGATACGCCAGCAACTAAATTGGATAAGTACGTCGCGCCACCGATAGTATCGAGACGCTTGGTTTCCTGAAGATAGTTGGTGACTGTCACCAGGTCAATCGGCTGATTAGCGTTAAATAGGGCAATGTATGACTCATAAATAATCCCGTGATCAGGTCGATAAAAATCCTGCGGCGCTAAAATATCGACAACCTTAGTAAATGCTTCGGGTTCGAGTAATATTGCACCCAATACAGCCTGTTCTGCTTCTTGATTTTGAGGCGGTAGACGCAGTCCGTGAGACGCTTGAGATAATGAAGCTTTTTCGTTTTTCACCGCTTATTCTCCAAAAACATCTTTTACATCACTTAATAGTCCTTTATCTCCGTCTTCGCTGTCTTTGGCAATACCGGACTTTAATTCGGCATTGCTTTTGGCTACAATCATCATACTTCGACCAATGATAGTTCTAATTTCCGATTCTATCATGGTCTTGTTTTTAGTTTCTTTGATTTTATCGGCCCAAAGCGGATATGGGACTTCAATAATTATATCGCTGGCAACAATCGATATTCGAGCCTTTTTAATTAAACCGGCCAGCGCGGCATTTTTGGCTGAAATCGAATCGATAAAACGTTGCTTTTGTTCAGCACTGAAATCGTCAATCGACTTTATTGATTCCGGCTTAATATTGACTTTGGGCTTCGGCTCGACAACCACCGGGTCCGGAGTTTTTACGATATTCGCTTGTGGTTTTACCGTCTCGTCTTTTTTCGATTCACCCGCCGACTGCGGCCGATCGACAACCACGCTATAATTTGACATATATTCGATCAATGCCGATCCCAGAGGCAAGTCGGGCATCGATGCATGACGCATTGCCAATTCGGCTCCAATCACCGAATTTATCAGTTTCACTACTCTAACTTCCGGAACCACACCAGTTAGTTTTTTCAACCGGACTTCATCCTCCGGTGATATGTCCTCGGCCACAATTTCCGGTGAAATTTTATAGAATAATAATTGACGTAATTTAGATAGAAGACTATTGGTCGCATATTTCCAATCAACGCCCTGATCATTTAGACGATGAAAGGTTTTTAGACAGTTTTCAATGTCACTGGATAGCGTTTGACCAATTAACTGCCACATCAGTGGGTCGGCAATTAATCCAAGCTTAGTCCGCACGTCATCAACGGTAATTTTATCTTCATTAGTATTTGACAACTGCTCTAAAAGGGTCAATGAATCCCGGTATGAACCGTCGGCAGCTCGAGCAATTAGGGCCAAAGCTTCTTTATCGGCTGTAATCGATTCGTCTGAAGTTACTTTTTCCAATAATGTCATTACCGTCTTCAGAGTCGCCCGTTTGAATTCAAATCGCTGGCAACGCGAAATAATCGTTGCCGGCAGTTTATGACTTTCGGTTGTGGCCATAATAAACACGGCATGTTCGGGCGGTTCTTCCAAGGTTTTAAGTAGAGCGTTAAAGGCTTCTTTGGTCAGCATATGGACCTCGTCAATAATATAAGTCTTATACTTACCAACCGTTGGCGCAAACCTAACTTTATCGCGCAACTCTCGGATTTCATCAATACCACGATTACTGGCGGCATCAATTTCGATAATATCGACACTGCGCCCTAATGCGACCGTTTGGCAAGATTGGCAAGTCCCACACGGAACATTTTTCCCGGTACCCTGACAATTTAAAGCTTTAGCCAATAATCGAGCGACCGTTGTTTTACCAACTCCACGTGGACCACTAAATAAATAGCTATGACCAGTCTGCTTTTTATTGAGGGCATTTAACAATGTCGTCACCACATGCTCTTGGCCGATCAGGTCAGAAAACTGTTGCGGACGATATTTTCGATACAAAGACATAAGCACCTCAATAGTTTGAGTCTCGTTTTGTTTTTTATTTTAATTCACGTTAGCGCGATATATTCGCTATGTTCAATATAAACCTCGCTCGCACTATCACGCAAGTTCCAGATATTGATATAATAATGGAGACCAAGGAGGATGTTGAAGTTTTCTTGTCAAGCCACCCGTTGTTTTAAGTATGTGGCCTGTTTAGGGTTATTGCTGGGCGTGTTATTTTTTCATTCCGGCCCAGCCCTAGCTCAGAACGAAGATACCGCAACCTCTATTAATACCCAGATATATATCGCCGGTAAAGCGTTAAAGCGGGCTGCCGATTTTCTCGACTGGACATTAGGTCTTTATCGTCAAAGCGCCAGCGATGTCGAAGGATTTTCATTTCTCAAAACCGAGATGCTTTCCGGAACCGACAACAACGTTCTCTATACCCTCTGGTTTATTTCAATCAGAATTGTTGTCATCGTCTATCTTGTTATTGCCGTAGTAATTGCTTTTGGTTTTATGTTTCGAGCTCGCTGGTTGGATCGCTGGAAACGCCATATTCCGTGGTTGATCGTCTCCGCCATCTTGGCTGGTGTCAGTTACGCTGTACTGCGAGTTGTTATGTCTACCTTCGCAGCCGCTATGTATCCATTTTTAAAAAATATTGAGGCCAGCCAATTATTAAGCGTCGGCTATGACTATGACTCGGTAACGGGGGTTGTTAGTAATGCTCTTTCAAATCAAGAGATTATTGCTAATACCATTTCACTATTAAAAATATCAACCTATACCGCTTATGCTATCGGTGGAATGTTGCTACTTAGAACATCGGTAATATGGCTCTTGGTGGTTTTTTCACCATTTATATTCCCGACGCTATCATTTCCCGTCACCCAGCCAATTGCCCGCCTGTGGTTGAAAGAGTTGCTTCGCTTTTTACTTTACGGACCACTCGTAGCTATGTTTCTCTACGCCTCAAGTCAAATTTGGTCGGCAGCCTTTGATTCTAATGCCATTCAATCAGATGTTGGTACAGGTTCAAGTTATGGATCAGGTACCGAATTTAATATCGGGACATCTAATACTAGTATATCGTCGACAACTTCAAGCGGCGGTACGCTTGGCTCGTCATTCACACAAGATGAATATGCCCGTTACATTATCGCAGTCATTATGCTCTGGGTTTCGATAATTCTACCATGGCTCTTACTCCGCTTTAGTCTCAATGCCGTCTCAGAGGCCGGGAGTAAATGGTACGAAAGAAATCGTGATAACGCCATTTTAAAACAGGTTGAACGTTTTGTCGGACCGGCTCCCGCACAACCCAACGCACCTCCCGGGACAGGGGCATCTAAGCCATTTGAAGGAATAGTTGCCAGTAACCAAAGGGCGATCGAAGAAGTTGCAGCTAAGCGCTATGACTCGTCAACTGACGCCCTGCGTAATGTCTCTACCAGTACCATGATGCAACTTAGCGGTCTTAGAAATTTATCTTCTCTCACCAAAAACATCGAGGCTAGCCGTCAGAGTACAATGCCACTAAGTAATATGGCCAGACTCGAGCAATCAGCTGATATTGAGCAAGCTAAAGCTGAGATTGATCGTATCCAACATCCGGATCAAGCCAGCTCCGAAGTCGAACGAAGAAAGATTGCCGACATCCAAAACTCAATTGCCGCCGGACAAACGAAAACCGATGTCAACGCCAGACGTTTAAATATGTTAGTTCGAGGCGACTATTCATCAATCGCTTCGCAAAACATTAATCTTCAAGCCCTTAACAAAACCTTGGCTTCGGTTGAAAATACCGCCCGTGATTTACTGACCAGCGGACAAGTTAAAGACGGCCAAACCCAAACCCAACTCAAACAGATGATGGGATTAGTCGGCCAATACAAATCATCGAATAAAGACAGTGAACGATCGGGACTACTGACACAAATCAAAGAGATGTCAAAAACGATTGCCGAAAAGCCCGAATCTATTCCTGTTGCCTCAACTATTAATATGGCGGCAGGCGGCACCGGTCTCAAGTCCCAGAATCGAATCCTTGATCCCGGTCGAGCGCTGATTAAGTCGCTTCAATATTTAAATGTTAGCGACTTATCAACAATATCGACCGAACAGGGCTTGCAAAAATTAATGAGCGATCAAACTGAAATTAGCGATATCGTACCGGATGTTGAAACAATCAACGATTATGAAGCCAGTAAAGAACAATGGCATAAATATTATTTGTCAGCCCAAATACCCGTCTCGCAAACAATCACCAATCGCGAACAATGGATTAATACCCAGCTGGCCTCACATGAAAAAATCCTCGGTCAATTAGTTAGTAGCGACGATGCGACCCGTAAAGCCGGTTTAAAGGAATTAAGCGAAATCATGCCATTTATGCTTATGGGCGACTATTCAATGCTGGAAATCGTACTGTATCTTAAAGGCAAAATCGCTGGTGGTAAAAGTGCCCTATCCTCTATTAAAGGAGAAACGCCCCCGGCCGAAAAAGAAAAAATCGAAGTTGAAAAAATCAGCCAATCAAATACCGCTCACATGGCTAGTCCCGACCCCCAAGAATAATTCGATCTCAATTATTACTCATAATAACGCGATTATAGTCAAGGCACTAGGATCGATTGTTATGCTATAATAAATACGTAATGCGAATCAATTCAAGACTAAAACGTTTTTTGAACGTGGCTTTTCGGGGCACATCCTTGGTGTTTTTAGTTGTGTTGTTATCAGGATGTAGCTCTAAAATCGGTCAAACCAGTTACTATAATTCGCAACTGGGCAGTTTAAACGAAGATATCTCCTGTCCTCAATCATTAGTTCCGACCGAGCAAGGTACTGACTCTGAGCGCAACTATACCACGACCTCCGATATCAGCGACAAAAACCAATGGATTACCGTTCATTTTAAGTATGATATCAACGGCGAGACCGATATTAATAAGCCGGGCGATTACACTTTTAATTACTTTCCTATTGCTGAAAACTTTCCTATTGCTGCCAATTCGGTTGACAAAGGGCTTGAAGATTTCGTTGATGGCCGTTCCTATTTATCCGGCCTCACCTCGGCTACCGGCGGCACTAATAACTGGGTACCGACTTCCCTTCTTCCCCTTATTACCACTGATACCGGTACATGGACGGAAATTGTATCTTCAACCGAAGCTGTGTTGTCTGGTGGAGTTAAATCAGAAATATACACAATGCGTGTTGCTCATTATTGCGATGATGCCAATATCTCCCAATTTAATCCTTATGAAGCCATCTCGTCTGATAATTTTCCGGCCATTATATATGTACTATATAAACCCAGCCAATACGGCGTATTTAGCTACGGACAAAGAAGTAGTGTCACAACTAATAACGGGATTTCGTATCAGGGAACCGCTTACGGTATGCTTTTTAATGTCTATTACAGCGTTTATCACTATAACCGATTCTTTACTGACGAAGACGGAGAAACCATCAGTAATTGTGAAGCCAAAGATTATAAGCAAGATCCTGATGCCGCTAAAAATTTAACTCCACCATGGGATTTAATGAAATGTAATACCGTATCAGAAAGCACTGAAGAGTAATATGGAATATATTGAACCATTTCCAGAGAAAAATAATCGCCATTTAATCGGATGGATAGTGTTCGGCGTAATACTATTGCTCTTTGCCGTAATTATCGCCTTTGTCGTACCCCGCCTTACCAGTCCGTCTACAGCCATAGAGAATCAATTGAGTATGATCCAAAATGGTCAGATTGAAGATGCTTATGCTCAAACCACCTCGGAATACCAAGAAGCTTCCTCGCTCGAAGTATTCACTCAAGTTGCTGAAACCGTTCCAGCTATTAGTGATAATAAATCGATGACGATTGTCAGCACCAATAATATCCGTCAAGACGGAATGACTCTGGCCATCGTCAAAACGAAAATGATTTCAAATAGCGATGTTTCTTATGATGTTCAATATGTTATGAAAAAAGAAGGAATCAGCTGGAAATTATGGAGTCTCGATATCACTATATAATATGAAACTGACACTAAAACAGTCTATCATTACTACCGTTTTCCTTGCCACCGTTTTGGCTGGCGGCGGGTATTTAAGCGCTCAAACATCGGGAACGATTGCAGCCGGTACTACAATAACCTTTAGCGCCGGCACAGAACAATATAGCGACCCCGAGACCGGTTATACCTGGTATCGAAAAAATAATATCTATTACGCAGCCAAGAATGATAACACATTTATCGCCAACGCCGCCCTGCCTAGCAATATCACATCGATGTATTTTACTTATACTGACAGCACTGTGACTATTAGCAATCCCAAGACAGTATCAACAACTCTCGACTGTTCCAAATATAGCGGTTTTACATCAACTGGTGATGGCCGATGCAAGCAAGACTACCCCGCCCGAGGGATTACTGCATATTATGGTTACGAAGAAGATGGCAATATTTACTACAATGTTTTTTACCGTGGTACCGCTCGCCTGACATATATTACCTATGAAAATGGTAAGTTGGTTCAAAACGAAGTTGCCGGTATGCTTTTCGTCGCCGACAGCCGCGAAGGCAGTTTGGTGAATAGTTTTTATTATCTTCCAAGTGGTAACAAGGGGTACGTTGAAAGTGACGCCGCCACATATGTTTCCAAGGCAACCTCAACTCTAGTCGCTGATGTTTGGGAACGATTTAGTCAATCGGGAGAAAACGGCAACGCATATATCGGCGGACAGGATAATTACTATAGTCAAGCCGAATATCAGAGAATGCTTTCAGCCCTAAAAGACGATTTGGAAATATTTTTACCTGGCGCGGATTACGCAAAAACTAGTGCCCAAAGCTTGTTAGATGCTCTCATTAGCCAAAAAGGTTATTCGCTCGATACAACCGCCACTACAATCACACCGGGAACCAATATTACTTCTCCGTCCGGCTCGACAGCGGTTGATAATGAACGATACACATTATTAAAAACAGCTATAAGCCAGGCCGATGACGGTAATAAGAAAATCTCAACCGCAGAGATTGCTACAGCCAAAGCCTCCTTCATCGAATCGGTCCAACCTTATGGGATCGTTGATAGTTCGGATGCGGCATTGTTCACCGATGAAACACAAGCTTCCACCTATTTTGACAGTTACAGCAGCAAAGCCATTGCCGCCCTCGGATTTAGCACTGAATCTTCGACCGGTTCAGGTAATTCAAATTGGAGTGATTATGACTCAACCTTTAAGCCCAATGCCGATAAGTGTCTTAACCAATATGATAATGCCGAGGATACCAACAACCCTAACCGCACCGCCGATAAAGTGATGTCGGCTAGCGAATATGCATTAGCAATAAACTGTTTCATTGAAAACACGACTGTCGATGGCGTTTATACTGACGAGTTTTTAAAGCAGTATCTCGATGATTATACATCTAGAAACGGCTACGATACCAACTGGGTTTCTACCACTACCAGTACAACATCAGGCAATGATTATGAATTATCACTTCTCGCCGACCGATGTCTTAGTATCGCTTTTGGAAATAATGCGCTAACGACGTCGGGTAGTAGCTATGTAAACGCTTTAGAGTGTTTCACTAATGAGGAAACTGTAATTAACCTAACCCAAAATGGCCTTGATGCTTCAGCCTGGTTGAATTCATATGTGCAAAATAAAGTTAAAAGTAGTTCTGGAACAACAATCACCGATACGCAGTTAGCGACTATTGCCGATCAATGTATTAGTATGGCCTTTACGACTAATGCTCTCGCCGCATCGGGTTCGATGTATGATGCTGCGTTAAAATGCTTTCAAGAAGAAAGCAATGTCGCAACTGCAATTAAGAATAATGGATTTAACGCCGCAAGTTGGTTTAGTGCGTATATAAAAAATAAAATCGCAAATGGTTCATCCTCAGCCGGTACTTCGGTCACTCCCGGTTCTGCCACTAGTAATATTGACCCCAGTTCAGTTCGAGTGTTGACGACTGACGGCGATATACAGACCGGTGTACTTGATGATGGTACAAGCGTCTATTCCAGCGATGGTGGAAAAACATGGGCAAAAACCACCGATGCATCCAGTGGATTGATTAGTAACCTTGATAATTATACTAATTCCCTTGGCGCTGTCGGTGCCTTTACGGGTGCTTATGGCGCTAATCCACAAATCGTCTTGGCATATCAGTTAATGCAAACGGCTCAAATACTGTCTTACAACCTCGCTAATGGCCTATTGCCGGTATCAACGGAAATATTCTCAGCCATGAAGGCTTATAAAGCTCTTGAGGATGGTTATAAATTACTAGAGGAAATGAAAAAGTCCGGCTGGACAACACCAATCTTTCCCGCTACCCATAAGGAAGAATATGCCGGATTAATCGCCGGTGAAGGTTGCAAGGCCAATTGTGACACAGGTAGCAGTGCATCAGCAACTGGGGCAACAGCAGAAAGTAACTTACTGGATATATATGACGCAACCGGTTCTAAGATTCGGAGTATTAAAACCCTATTAACCGGTGAAGTATTCGAAGAAACTGCCGCTTCGACCAATGGCGTTTGTGGTAGTGAAGCCGAATATTGTTACAAGGATAATTTACGTTGCACTGTTAAAACCGCTACGCCAAACACTGTTGCCGGAGCTCCTCAGGAAGCTTCTCCTACAGCTGTCAGTGCCGAATCCTGCTCAGTTGAAAACAAAAATACTTCTCATACTTGTGCTGCCAATCGTTTGGTTATCAGTTGTGTCACCGAAAAAAGACCGGATAAAACCTCAATCTATGAGATGCTGGCTGAAGAACAAATCGACGCCCTGTTTACAATCAATTTTCTCAACAACTCTAAAATCCTTAATCAATTCTCCGGCATTCCATACTTAGAAGATCTAGTACCAGACGTCGACCTAGGTAATGTACTTGGCCTCAACGGTAAGACCATCTATCCTGAGGCAGCCAACGATTATGTCAAACAGACCTGGACGCAGACAAATAACAATGACAATATGATAGCTCGGCTGCTACTGTGCAGTCTATTTGAAGAAAGCGATGAAGTTATGACTCAATCGCTTGGCTCTACCGGCGACACCTATCCTCCACTTAGCACGGCAGTAAATTCATCGTCAGGAACATTACTCTATTCATTAAAAAATTTCATAGAAAATATCAATCCCCAAAATCCCAACGGTTGTGCCAACGATAGCTCGATATTAAAAGCTTATCCGGTCGAAGCCACCGAGAGTTCATCGACTAGCAATTCGAATTATGGTGTCGATGGTCTAAGTAGCAATGAAACAGCCCAATTAAAAAGATTTGCCGATGCCTGCAATGAGACATATAATGCCAACAATGAAACCAGTGGCAGCAATTATGATGCAGCATTGAATTGTTTCGTCGAAGAGGAAAATATTATTCAGCCCTCCGAAGGCGACACGTGGTTTAGAAATTATTTTTCTAATACCAATTCTGGCACGACAGCCGACACCGGTAAAACCGAAATATCCGACCAGCAAAAAGCCCGGGATATCGCCATTCAGAAATGCGCTTTTGCCCACTCGCTTTATTCGGCTCAGCTTATGGACACCGGTTCAAATGTCATTGGTGCCTATACTTATGGAGGCAATACCTCGGGATTGTCGGGCATGCTTTCCGGCCAAATGTGCGCATTAGGAGAACAACTAGCTGATCAGCTTGGCGATCTGTTTAGTGATTTATTTGGCGGCGACGGAGATGAATCAGAAGACAGTGATGGCGACGGCATCCCCGACGACCAAGAAAAAAGTGGTTATGGCACGCTCGAATCCAGTACCGACTATCTCGTATTAGATATCGGCGAAACCGGTACGGTCAGCTTTAAAGGCGAGGCACCATTATCTATTAGCGGTGGAGATAATTCAGTTGTCACATATGAATTAGATGAGGACGATGAAGACGGTTTGACTTACGCCTTTACTGGAGTAGAAGCTGGATCGGTATGGGTAACGATCAAGGATTCAAATGATAAATACTATAAGCTGCCAATCGATGTATTAGACGAGGATGGCAATATTGTCGATGACGACGAGGATGACGGTTACATGCCAGATGAAGATGATCCGGAAAATGGAATATATATGCCAGCGGTCGGGTGTTGTCTTCACCCGTTCCCGTAATCAGAGTTGCACTTAATAATAGAATCACTTATATCAACGAAAGCTGATATAATATTGATATAAACGGAGGGATATTGCTCGGCTTTAATCCTGATTTTGAAGTGTTGAGCCAGCTGACAGACCAGTCCAATTCGGTTTTGGGGGCAGCCCGTCAAAAGGCAATTGCTCTTAGTCATACCGCGATTGAACCGGAGCATTTGTTGTCAGCTTTATTGGATGTAGCTTCGGTTGCCGATCTCCTACAACAATCCGGGATTAACCTCGACCAACTCAGCCCAATCGCTGAGGCTCGGATGCGACCAAGCCGAGCTAATCTTGAACCAACACTTTCCGATCGGACCAAAGCTTCGGCTGCCAAAGCCCTGGCCTTCGCCAAAGCTAATAACGTGGCCTTTATCGATCCATCAGCATTATTAATCGGGGTTTTAGAGGATCCGCGCATTGCCCAGGAAATCCATAAAGCCAATATCAACCTACAAACTTTAAAGAGCAATATTGCTACCTCCTTGGCAACTACTAATCAACAAATCGTCAATGACAGCTCACAAGGAGCCAATCCGGAGCATAAATCAACTAAAAGCGCATTACAGCAATTTACCAATGACTTAGTCGAGGAAGCTAAGGCTGGAAAAGTTGATCCGGTCATCGCTCGCGATCAAGAAATTAATCGAACGATGCAAATCTTGACTCGTCGCAGTAAAAATAATCCTGTTTTAATTGGTGAGGCCGGTGTCGGGAAAACTGCAGTCGCCGAGGGTCTGGCGCTCCGTATTGCTCA
>Ga0265297_10005204_pt1 | contig 20200 bp, 10 predicted proteins | sample Munlanlwell13791_FD_192502 | JGI IMG/M metagenome (GOLD analysis project Ga0265297, IMG submission 192502) | Leachate microbial communities from a municipal landfill in Southern Ontario, Canada - Leachate well 137-91 | ecosystem: Engineered > Solid waste > Landfill > Unclassified | place...
AGGCTTGCTTTGGGCCATAATGTTTTAGTGGCCTTTTTGTCTTGGCAGGGCTCCAATTTTGAAGACGCCATCATTGTTTCGGAGAGGCTGGTAAGAGAAGGATATTACAGCTCTATTCATATTGAAAATTTCACTTGCGACGTAAGAGAAACAAAGCTTGGTCCGGAAGTAACCACCTGCGATATACCCAATGTTTCAGAAGAAAAACTTAAGGACTTGGATGAGGAAGGCGTGGTGAGAATCGGAGCGGAAGTCGGGCCAAACGACATTTTAGTAGGAAAAATATCTCCAAAAGGAGAAACCGGAATGACAGCGGAAGAAAGGCTGTTGAAAGCTATTTTCGGGGAAAAGGCAAGAGACGTAAAAGACACCTCTCTTTTGATGGAGCACGGCAGAAGAGGAAGAGTCATAGGAGTCAAGGTGTTCTCAAGAGACAAAGGTTACAAACTGGAGCCGGGCATTATCAAAAGAATTGAAGTGGACGTCGCGGTTACCAGAAAAATTCAGGCAGGAGACAAGCTTGCGGGCCGTCACGGCAACAAAGGAGTCATTTCCAGGGTGGTTTCCGAAGAAGAGATGCCGTTTTTGGAAGACGGCACTCCCATAGATATCATTTTGAATCCTTTGGGCGTTGCTTCAAGAATGAACATAGGCCAGATTCTGGAAACCCATTTGGGTTTGGCAGCCGCGAGTCTTGGATATATCGCCATTACTCCTGCAATGGCCGGAGCCGTAGAGGACGATATCAAAGAAGAACTTGTAAAAGCCGGATATCCGAAGGACGGAAAACTTGTTTTGAGGGACGGCAGAACCGGTATGGTTTTTTCTGATAAGATTACGGTCGGCTATATGTATATGATGAAGCTTATCCATATGGTTGAGGACAAGATACACATGAGGTCCATAGGTCCATACTCTTTGATTACCCAGCAGCCTTTGGGGGGGAAAGCCCAATTCGGAGGCCAGAGGTTCGGCGAGATGGAGGTTTGGGCTTTGGAAGGATATGGAGCGGCGAATATTCTGCAGGAAATGCTTACCATCAAGTCAGATGACGTTCTGGGAAGAGCCGCTACCTACGAGGCGATACTTAGAGGGGAGCAGATTAAAACTCCGAACATACCGGCATCGTTCAATCTATTGGTGTCAGAATTAAAATCACTTGGGCTTAGCATAGAGGTAAAAGAAAAGATAAGGGAAAAAAGGCAGGACAGGTAATTTTAAACTTTCTTTATTTTAAATTATAAATTGATTCATCATTAGACATTATGCGCGTTACAGACTTAGAAGCCATAAGAATAAAGATTGCTTCGCCGGAAGATATCCTGTCATGGAGCCACGGCGAAGTTCTAAAGCCGGAAACCATTAATTACAGAACCCAGAAGGCTGAGAAGGACGGTTTGTTTTGCGAAAGAATCTTCGGGCCGGAAAAGGACTATGAATGTTATTGCGGAAAATACAGAAGGATAAGATATAAGGGAATAATATGCGACAGATGCGGAGTGGAGGTTACTAAATCGTCTGTAAGAAGAGAAAGAATGGGGCACATAAAGCTTGCCTGTCCGGTTTCCCATATATGGTTTTTAAGAGGCGTTCCTTCAAGAATAGGCATGGTTTTGGATATACCGATGCAGCAACTGGAAAAAGTAATCTATTTTGCCGCGTATATCGTAACCAGCGTTTCAGAGGATGCGAAGAAGAGGGTTCTTGAAGAAATAGATAAGGAATATAAGTCAAAAGTCAAAGAGCAAAAAGCCAAAAACGACAAAGATTCAAAAGACATGCTGGACAGCTTGAAATCTGCCAAAGACAGGGCGAAAGAAGAAGTGGAGGATATTAAATTGTTAAAGGTTTTATCAGAGGTTGAATACTACGATTATTCCTTGAAATACGGGGAAGTTTTTGAAGCCGGAACCGGAGCGGAAACATTAAGAAAGCTTTTTGAGAAAGTGAACATCAAGAAAGAAATAGAAAACTTGAAAGAGGAGAAAGAAAAAGCAACGGCTTTAAACAAAAGAAAGCTTTTAAGGAGATTAAGATTTTTGCAGGGTCTTTTGAAGGCCGGCATCAAGCCTGAATGGATGTTTTTTACGGTTATTCCTGTTTTGCCCCCTGATTTAAGACCCATGGTTCAGCTGGACGGAGGCCGCTACGCTTCTTCGGACCTTAATGATTTGTACAGAAGAGTCATCAACAGAAACAACCGCCTGAAATATTTATTGGAAATTGCAGCCCCTGAAGTCATAGTAAGAAACGAAAAAAGAATGCTTCAGGAAGCTGTTGATGCATTGATTGACAATGGAATGCGCAAGGGCATTTTAACTACTGCGACTACGGGCGGCAGAAGGCTGCTTAAATCTTTGGCAGACATACTTAAGGGAAAGCAGGGCCGTTTCCGCCAGAACCTTCTTGGCAAAAGAGTTGATTATTCCGGCAGGTCAGTTATCGTAGTGGGACCTAAGCTGCAGCTTCATCAGACCGGGCTTCCGAAAAAGATGGCTTTGGAATTATTCAAGCCTTTTGTCATACATAAGATATTGGAAAAAGAGCTTGCCTATAACGTAAGAGGGGCTTCAAGATTAATTGAGCAGGGCACTGATGATGTCTGGGCTATTTTGGAAGACGTGGTGAAAGACAAGGTAGTTCTTCTAAATCGCGCGCCCACTCTGCATCGCTTGGGAATCCAGGCGTTTCAGCCAGTGTTGATAGAAGGAGAGGCAATAAAGGTGCATCCAATGGTGTGCAAAGCCTTTAACGCTGATTTTGACGGCGACCAGATGGCGGTTCATGTTCCTTTGTCCGACGAGGCGCAAAAAGAGGCAAAAGAGATAATGTTATCCAGCAACAATATGTTAAAGCCTGCCACAGGCACGCCTACGATATCTCCAACCCAGGATATTATTTTGGGGTGTTATTGGCTTACAAACATAAGAGAGGGCGCGAAGGGTGAAGGTAAGACGTTTTCTTCTTTTGAAGAAGCTTTAACCGCCCACGAGTTTTCATATGTTGATTTACAGGCGAAAATTAAAGTCCGCGTCAACGGCGAATTCATGGAAACAAGCGTCGGGAGGCTTTTGTTCAACGAAACTTTGCCTGACGATTATCCTTTTGTGAATGATGTAATAAAATCAAAGAAGCTTGAAAAAATAATAGGAGAAGTTATTTTCAAATATGACAAGGAAACAGTGGAAAGAACTTTGGACAGGGTGAAGAATCTGGGTTTTGAATATGCTACGGTTTCCGGAGTCTCCTGGGGCATGGAAGACCTTATTGTTCCTCCTCAGAAAGAAGGAATAATTAAGGCGGCGGAAAAAGAAATAGAGACGATTGAAAGCCACTTCAAAAAAGGGCTTTTGTCCCGCGAGGAAAAAGGAAGCAAGGTTATTGAAGTATGGACAAGGGTTAAATCTGAAATTGAAAAGCTTGTGCCGGAAACTCTTCCCAAGTTGGGGTCTATCTTCACTATTATTGACTCCGGTTCCAGAGGTTCTTGGAGTCAGCCGGTGCAGATGGCCGGAATGAAAGGATTGGTTATAAATCCTGCCGGGCAAATTATTGAATTGCCCGTAAAAAGTTCTTTCAAGGAGGGCTTTGACGTTCTTGAATACTTTATTTCCACTCATGGGGCAAGAAAAGGAACCGCAGATACCGCCCTGAGAACTTCAACAGCAGGTTATCTTACCAGAAGACTGGTTGATGTTTCCCACGAAGTCATAGTTTCTGAAGAAGATTGCGGAGATAAGGAGGGTTTTGACGCGAGAAGGTCGGAAGCCGATGAGCTTGGCCAGGATTTTTCTTATAAAATTGTAGGCAAAACAGCTTTGGAGGATGTGAAATCCGACGGCAAAACGATAGTGAAAAAAGGAGATATAATTGACTGGCAGAAAGCGGCGGAGATAGTGGAAAAAGAAATTAAATTAATAAAAGTCCGTTCTTCAATATCGTGCAAATCAACAAGAGGGATATGCCAAAAATGCTACGGCTGGGATTTGGGGACCAATAAGCTGGTCAAAATGGGCGAAGCGGTAGGAGTCGTGGCGGCGCAGGCAATCGGAGAGCCCGGCACTCAGCTTACAATGAGAACATTCCATACCGGAGGCGTTGCCGGAGGCTCTGGAGATATCACCATGGGTTTGCCGAGAGTCCAGGAAATTTTTGAAGCAAGGGTGCCCGGAGGCAAAGCCGAGATTTCAAAAGTTGAGGGCACTGTCTTAGATATTACGCAGGACAGGGTGGTAAAAATAAAAACAAAAGGGAAAAAGGATGATGTGGTAGAATATAAATTGCCTGAAAAGACAGCGATATTGGTTGAAAAGGGCCAGGAAGTTATAAAGGGCCAACAGCTTTGCGAGGGTAATTTAGACCTTAAGGAAATATTTAAAGCCCAAGGCAAAGATGTTACTCAAAGATATGTATTGAGAGAAATCCAGAGAATTTATGTTTCTCAGGGCGCTATAATACACGACAAGCACGTTGAGGTTATTATACGCCAGATGTTTTCCAGGGTTAAAATCAAAGAGTCGGGCGACAGCATTTTTTCCGTAGGAGAGATAATTGAGAAGACCAAGTTTTTGGAAGAGAACGAGAGGCTTAAGAAAGAAGGCAAAAACCAGGCAAAATCGGTTTCGGTTCTTCTTGGCATTTCAAGAGTCGCTTTGACAACAGATTCTTTCCTGTCGGCAGCCTCTTTCCAGGAAACATCCAGAGTTTTGATAAGAGCATCTTTGGAAGGCCGGGAAGACAAATTGAGAGGATTGAAAGAAAACGTGATAATCGGAAAATTAATACCTGCCGGAACCGGATTCAAAAAATAATCTTGCAAATATTTTTGAGCAGAGCTGTCAGTAGCTCTGTTTTTTTTATTTTGGAGGTAAAAGACTTTAAAAATGATTCAGGAGTGGTATAATTAAACAATGGGCAAGAAAAAGAAAAAAAGAGACAGAGGAAAACTTTTTGAATTTCCAGCTGAAATAAAGCAGATAATCTGGGGGATTTTTATGATTGCGCTGGCCCTGCTTGTTGTCTTAAGCTTTTTTGACAAAGCAGGAACCGGAGGAGAATATTTTATGAAGGGAGCCGACTCTTTAATAGGCAGTACGGTTTTTTTATTGCCTTTTGTCTTAATCACGGGAGGAATAGTATTGTTGATATCAAGAGGCAGCGAAGAGGGGTTTTTCAACAGAGCCGCCAAAGCTTTTTGGCCCGTGATGATTGCAGTTTTGCTGTCTGTTTTCGGCCTTACCGGAATTCTGGGCAGTTTTAATTCTCAAGATATGAGGGGAGGATTTCTGGGATACCTTTTAAGCTGGCCGCTTCTTAATTTTTTCGGTTTCTGGGCAGCAGTAATCGTCTTTTCGGCGGTCATTGTCGTAGGCATTGTTATATTTTATAAATACCTCGGAGTTTCTTTGGAAAAAAAGAAGCCGGTGAAAACCGAAGAGAAAAAAACAGAAGCAGTCCAGCCGCAGGAGGAGGCCGTTCCAAGAACTTCCATTATAAAAAAGATATTTGCCCCAAAGTTCAGAGTCAAGGAAGTTCCCGGGTTTGAACAAAAACAATTGAAGGTTGAAGAAGCATCGGGCTCCGTTAAAACAGAGGTTAAGATAAATAAAAACCAGAAGGTTTTTTCTTATCAGCCTCCCTCCTTGGACCTTCTTTCTCCAGACAAGGGGATTCCCAATTCAGGAGATACAAAGGAGTACTCGGCCATTATCAAGAAGACTTTTCAGAATTTCGGCATAGACGTGACAATGTCTGAAATAAACATAGGCCCTACCGTCACCCAATATACGATGAAGCCTGCAGAGGGCATAAAACTTTCAAAAATAACAGGCCTTTCCAATGACCTGGCCTTGTCTTTAGCAGCTCATCCTATCAGGATTGAGGCGCCGATACCCGGCAGGTCTTTGGTCGGAATAGAAGTTCCTAATAAAGGCAGGGCCGAGGTAAGGCTGAAAAACCTCATACAAAACGATGAATTCCAGAAATCATCAATGAATTTGATTCTTGCTTTGGGCAGGGACGTTTCAGGAGCTCCCGTCTATACAGACCTTACAAAGATGCCTCATTTGCTGGTTGCCGGCGCCACCGGTACGGGCAAGACCATTTTTTTGAATTCTTTAATAGCGAGTTTGATGTATCAGCCCAGCACATCCGCAAAATCCGCCGGGCCTGAAACCTTAAGGCTGGTTATGATAGACCCAAAAAGAGTTGAGTTTCCCGTTTATAACAATCTGCCGCATCTTTTATGTCCTGTCATATATTCCGCCCACCAGACAGTCAATGCTTTAAGGTGGCTTACGAAAGAGATGGAGAGAAGATTTGATGTCCTGGCTCATGCCCGTTCAAGAGACATAGGTTCTTTTAACGAAAAAATGCTCAGCCAGGGAGAAGACCCTTTGCCTTTTATAGTGGTTGTCATTGATGAGCTGGCGGATTTAATGATGGCAAAGGGAAGGGAAATAGAGGCGGGCATAGTGCGTTTAGCCCAGATGGCAAGAGCTGTGGGCATCCATTTGGTGGTTGCCACCCAGAGGCCTTCAGTAGAAGTTATTACAGGGCTTATCAAGGCTAATATCACTTCAAGAATAACCTTTCAGGTCGCCTCCCAGATTGATTCAAGGACAATAATAGATACTTCCGGCGCTGAAAAACTTTTGGGAGCGGGAGATATGCTGTATGTTTCCGCTCAAACTCCGAAGCCGAAAAGAATTCAAGGAGCCTATGTGGCTGACAAAGAAATGAGAAGAATCGTAAAATGCATAGAGGATAATTCCCAGAATCTGAATTTTGGGATGGACGACAGTCTGGTTCAGGAGCTAGACAGAGGATTAGAAGAGGGAGGACCCGTAAGCTTCCACGGGGATGGGGACGAAGGGGGGGAAGAGCCGTTATATGAAGAAGCAAAAAGATTGGTCATTGAGGTTAAGAAAGCTTCGGCTTCATTGCTTCAAAGAAGGCTGAGGATAGGTTATGCCAGGGCTGCCAGATTGGTTGATATGATGGAGGACAGAGGCGTTGTCGGTCCGGCGGAAGGAGCAAAACCAAGAGAAGTTTACGGAGATACAGGCGTTCCGACCGAAGTTCAGACAATGCAGGAACAGGGAGGCGTGGAAAGCGAAGACGGCTGGGAAAAGGTATAATTTATTTTAAATAAGCATTAATAAAATTGAATTATGAAGAAAAAAACAGAAAGTTTGCCTGCCGACGGAAAAAGAAATTTGGAGGAGGCGGTCGCGGAAATTAAACAGCGTTTCGGCGAAGGCGCAATAATGAAATTAAAGGAGACTACGGCAGTTAACGTCGGAGCAATATCAACCAGTTCTATTTCTTTGGACCAGGCATTGGGAGTCGGGGGAATTCCAAGAGGGAGAGTGATAGAGATTTACGGTCCTGAATCTTCGGGCAAAACTACTGTTGCTCTTCATGTGGCGGCGCAAGCTCAGAAACAAGGAGGCGTAGCGGCGTTCATAGATGCTGAGCATGCCATGGACCCGGATTATGCCAAAAAGATAGGAGTCAATACGGACGAGCTTTTGATTTCCCAGCCTGATTCAGCGGAACAGGCGTTGCAGATTGTGGAAACATTGGCAAGGTCGGGGCAAGTTGATGTTATTATTGTTGATTCTGTGGCGGCTTTGACTCCGAAAGCCGAAGTGGCGGGGGAAATAGGCGAACTTCAAATAGGCCTTCAGGCAAGAATAATGTCTGCGGCGCTGAGAAAACTGTCTGCCCTGCTGTCCAAGACGAAAACCTCGGTCATATTTTTGAATCAAACCAGAATGAAAATAGGCGTGATTTTTGGAAATCCTGAAACCACTCCCGGAGGATTGGCCTTGAAGTTTTATTCGTCTGTCAGGCTGGAGCTTAGAAGAGCGGCTCAAATCAAGCAGGGAGACGAGATTGTAGGGAACAGAGTGAGAGCCAAGGTTGTGAAGAATAAAGTTGCTCCTCCTTTTAAGACTACGGAAATAGACATATATTACAATCAGGGAATTTCCTGGCTAGCGGACCTGATAAACACAGGAATTAAAAAAGGCGTGATATCAAAAGCAGGAAGCTGGTATCAGTATCAGGACACTAAGCTTGGCCAAGGCGTTGAAGGCGCGAAAGTTTTCTTAAAAGAAAATCCTAAGATTATTAAAGAAATTAAAAAATTAATAATTGAACAGGTATGAAAATATCTCATAAGCATGTTTATATTTTTTTAATATCCTTATTTTTTATTTTTATAACCTTAGATGCTGTTCTCGCCCAAGCTGCCGAAGTTGCAGGATGCCCGTCCGGTGGTCTGATTCCTTGCGGCGGCCCCGACTGTCCTTGCACACTCTGCCATTTTTTTGTGATGATTGAAAGGATCGTGAATTTCTTATTGACCAGAGCTGTCCCGGTCATCGCCGGTTTAATGGTCGTTGCCGCCGGAGTGATGATGGTTTTGGCTCATACCGGCCAAGCGGGCCCCGAGCTTGTAGCAAAGTCCAAGAAGCTCCTGAAGGCCGTTGCAATAGGCTTGGTGATAGTCTATCTGGCCTGGGGTTTGACGAATTTATTTTTAATGTCCATTAATGTTGTGGAATGGACCGGTCTAAGAACCTGGTGGGTCGTCAATTGCCCTGAACCTCAAGGAGGAGAAATACCGTCTCCTTCCGACCCTCTTGATTTAAACAATGCCCCGGTATTCAATGATATTCCTAATGTCGCTGCCGGAGAAGGCCAGCCGTTAACCTTTTCCGTATTTGCCACAGATGTAGATAACGACGTTTTGTCATATTCTGTTCAAAATTTGCCCGTAGGGGCTAATTTTAAAGACAATACTTTCAGCTGGACGCCTTTTTACGGGCAGACAGGAACTTATAATCTAACTTTTATTGTCTCAGACGGGAAATTAACGGATTCAAGAGTGGTAGCTATTGCCGTTGGCGATGCCTGTTTGCCTGTAAGCTGCCTGGCTCAAAAGAAAAACTGCGGAACTGTTTCCGACGGATGCGGAGGAACATTGAACTGCGGAACTTGCACCAGCGGGTACGTATGCGAGAGCGGAGTTTGCATGCCCACCAATCTTATCTGCGGAGATAGCTCTTGTGACGGTTCGGAAACCTGTTCTACTTGTCCTCAAGATTGTGGCGTTTGTCCTGTTCTTCCAGATTGCGGAGATGGTTCCTGCAATGGCACAGAAAATTGTTCCACCTGCCCTCAAGATTGTGGCGCCTGTCCTGTGGCTTTTGTCTGCGGAGACGGCTCCTGCAATAGCACAGAGAACTGTTCTTCTTGCCCTCAAGATTGCGGCGCTTGCCCTGTTGTTACTGTTTGCGATTACGAAATCCATGTGGGGGAGTCGGTAGATAAATATTCTAACGTAGCTACTGCCGGGCAAACAGTATGTTATAGGGGCGGAGTTCATTCAGGCAGGCTTATTCCTGTGAATTCCGGTTCAGCAGGTAAATATATAACCTATACGTCCTATCCGGGAGAACATGCTGTTTTGGACGGAACAAATGTTAGTCTGAAACTATGGGAAGGGCTTGTACACATAGTAGGCAGGTCATACATTAAGATTTCCGGATTATCCATACAGAACGTATACAATAATATAGATAAGTATGAAAAAACATACGGAATAAGAGTGTCGTCTTCCAGCAACGTAATCATAGATAACAGCTATTTCTACAATACCTGCGGGCCTGCAATCCAGACAGGAGGTTCTTCAAACATAATTGTTGACAACAATGAGTTTGAATTAAACTGCCACGACTGCAGAGGAGAAATAGTTTCCATAGCTTCAACTAATACTTTTGAAGTAAAGAATAACTATATTCATGACGGAGGACTGGGATACGGCAGATATTCTTTTGGAGGGGACGGAGGGGAAGGAATAGACGCCAAGGAGGGTTCGGCAAACGGAAAGATATACAACAATATCATCCATACTTTGATTGAAGACATGGGAATATATGTTGATACCTACGGATACACAAAGAACATTGAGATATACAATAACAAGATATATAACTCAAGAGAGGGCATTACTCTTGGAACGGAATCATCCCATCCTCTTGATAACATAAAAATCCACAACAATCTTGTTTACAATAACTCCAAGTACGGATACAACATATGCGGAAACGGACAAGGAGCGATAAGCAACGTAAGCGTTCTGAACAATGTTGCCTATAACAATGTAATGGGGGGAGTATATGCTTGCGAAAGAGGCTATTCCAACATAGTCATTAAGAATAACATACTTAGCCAAAACAGGGACTTTCAGTTAAGAGTGACCGATGCCGACTATCTGTCAGTTTTTGACATATCAAACAATATAATAGACGGATTCAGAGGATACTTAAATGAAATCCACGACGAAAATGACATTTTCCTTAGTCCCAAATTCATAAATCCTTCTGCGGGAGATTTCCGTCTGCGAGACGATTCTTCTCCTGCTGTCAATGCGGGTTTGAATGTAGGACTGACAAAAGACTTTCTCGGTAATACTATTCCTTACAGCGGAACGATTCCTGATATAGGGGCTTATGAGTATGGTTATTGAGAAATTTAATCTGTTTTTCCCCAAATAAAAACTTCTAAAAAGCTGATTATTGTTTTAAAATAAAAGAATATGGGTGTTTCAAAAAGAACAATATTTGTCGCATTGATTCTGGTTTTTTTTACTATGCCTTTTGTGCTGGCAAGCAATGCTGAAGGGAGCATGACAGTTGAAGAGGTTAAAACTAAAATAGCCAGCATATTAGCAGAAGTGCAAAAGTTGCAGAGCCTGTTGAATCAATTGAGAGCTTCGGAGGGCGGATTTTCAAGGTTGCCTTCAGATTATTCTTTTAACGCGAATCTTAGTTTGAAGAGTTATTCTCAAGACGTGCAGTATCTTCAGATATTGCTGAATCAAGATGCTGATACGAAAGTTTCAGATGCCGGCTGGGGTTCTGCCGGACAGGAATCTATGTATTTTGGCGTAAAAACCCAGGATGCGGTGATAAGATTCAAGCAAAAGTATAATATAGGATATGCTACCGGTTATGTAGGTCCTTTGACCAGGGAAAAGCTTAATGAATTGCTTGGCAAATACAAATCAGGAGAAGTCAGGCCCACAAATCCTTCTTATTCCAACGGCAGTTCTCATGCAGATTCACCGGTATCTGAGTGCAAGTCGGGAGACAATATGTGCCCTGAGGGGTGCACTTATTTAAAAGACAAAGATTGCACTTATTGCGGAGACGGAAAAATACAAAAACCAAATGATGAAGGAACATATGAAGTATGCGATGCTTCTGACTTGAATAGTAATTCATGCGCTACCAAGGGTTATTTGTCCGGGACGCTGTCTTGTTCCGATGATTGTTCGTTCTTCAATACCTCAAATTGTTTATCCATAATACCTGGCGGAGGAAGCTCTTACACCTCAACCATAACTTCTTCAGAGCCTGAATGCGGGTTGAATGACGGAATCTGTCCTTCAGGATGCACCCGCTTAAAAGACGCAGACTGCACTTATTGCGGAGATAATATCGTACAAACGCCCAATAATGAAGGAGGGCAAGAAGTGTGTGATGGAACCAATCTTAACAATCAAACCTGCAATACAAAGTTCGGAGAAGACTGGACAGGCAGCTTGTCATGTTCTTCCGATTGTTTGATATATGTCACTAGCGCCTGCACTCCGCCTCCTCCTCCAAATAATGTTCCGGTGCTTAATAATATTCCCGATACCACGGGAACAGAAGGCCAAAATTTGATGTTTGCTGTTTCTGCCGCAGATGAAGACGACGACACCTTGTTTTATTCCGTCCAGAATATTCCTTCAGGAGCTTCTTTTGAAAACAGGACATTCAACTGGACTCCAAGCTACAACCAGGCGGGAATATATGTCATTACATTTGTTGTTTCCGACGGAGAAGATACAGACCAGCAGGACGTGACTGTTACCGTATACAATATCAACAGAGCTCCCGTGCTGGCTTCCATAGGCAGCAAAACAGTATCAGAAAATAATATTTTGTCTTTTACGGTTTCCGCTACTGACTTGGATAATGATATATTGTATTATTCTACTCAAAACAGGCCTCAGGGCTCAACCTTCAACTCGGCAACAAGAACTTTTACCTGGGTGCCGGATTATTCCCAGTCAGGAACATATACTATGACTTTTATTGTTTCTGACGGAGAGATTGCTGATTCGGAAACAATAACAATCACTGTTCAAAATGTGTGCATTCCCACCACTTGCGAGATTCAGGGTAAAAACTGTGGAACAATATCCGACAACTGTGGGGGAACTTTATCTTGCGGTTCTTGCAGCGCAGGGTATACTTGCACTGAAAACGTGTGCGTGCAAAATCCTCTTATTCCTTCGCCTTCATGCCCGTCAACCGACATTTCCTGCGGTGTTTATCCTTCTTGCAGCAACTGTAATTCCCAGGACGGATGCGTTGTTACAACGTACAGGGATTATTACTGTCAAAACAACGCGTGCACTTATACTTCAATTCCGGATGACCCGAGATGCACTTCGTATTGCGTTTCAGGGCAAACAAGGTCCTGTTCTACGGGGTTGGAAGGGGTTTGCAGCACAGGAACTCAGTCTTGTCAGGCAAGCGGGACATGGGGTTCCTGCGTGCAGAGCACGGAAGCGTCTTCAGAAGTATGCGATGATTCTTCGGACAATGACTGCGACGGATTGTCTGATTGTTATGATTCCGATTGTTCATCTTACTCAAGCTGTCAGACATATGGAATTCCCCAGGATTATATTTCTTTCTGGAAATTTGAAGACAACGCTAACGATGAAGAAGGGCTTAACAGCGGAGTTATAAACGGAGACCCAGTTTTTGCCGCCGGGATAGACGGCAACGCTTTGAATTTTGACGGGACGGGCGATTATGTCCAGCTTTCGGATATAAATATAGGGACGAATGATTTCAGCATTTTCGCCTGGGCAAAGGCCGGTCTGTCCCAAGTGGCGGGATTCCCCGGAATACTCGGGGCAGGGCTGTCAGGAAGCGGGTATCTTCTTCCCTTCTATATCAACGATTCAGGATATTTGAGGACAGGCATAGACGGAAGCGGTTATTCTTCGGGGACAACGGATATAAGAGACAATGCTTGGCATCTTGTGGGAATATCGGCGGACAGAAGCGATAAGGCCCATTTCTATATAGATGAAGATGAGGATGGAACCGGCGTGGATATAAGCGCAAAAGTAGCGGCTTCGCTTTTGGCGAGCGCTCCGAGAATAGGGGAAAACCATTACGGAGGGGGAGCTTACTTTTTTACCGGACTAATAGACGAGCTTATTCTTTATAACAGAAGTTTGAGCAGTTCCGAAGCTCAGGATATCTATGACTACTATACCATCAGCTCTTGTCCCGGCAGCGATACTTCCTGCGGTGTTTATCCTTCCTGCAACAACTGCAATCTTCTAGACGGCTGCTATTCAAGCCAGAGCAGGGATTATTATTGCGATTCAACGAGCTGTTCTTATACGGACGTTGCCGAAGAAGAGAGTACGGCGAACAGCAATTGCAGCGATGGAATTGATAACGATTGCGACGGAGACACAGACGTTTCAGACAGCGGGTGTTCTTATTATTATTTAGCAGATTATTATGTGGATGGTTCTATTCTGTCGGACTGCGCTACTTATGACCCGTATGCAAGGACATGCGGTTCCGGGGGCAAGCAGGCTTATGACACGGTGCAGGAAGCGGCTGATGTCGCCGCTGCGGGGGATACGGTCGCAATAAGAGGAGGAACCTATTCGGGGAGGCTTGTTCCTGCCGATTCAGGGACAGCCGGAAATTACATAACTTATATGGCTTATCCCGGAGAAAGCGCCGTGTTGGACGGAACAAGCGTTGATTTGGAGATAAATGAAGGCTTGGTGCACATAGCGAGCAAATCATATATCAAGATTTCCGGACTAACCATACAAAACGTATACAATAATATAGACCAGTATGAAAAGGTTCATGGGGTTAGGATAACATTGGCTGATAATATAGTCATAGAGGATAATTATATATACAACACTTGCGGGCCCGGAGTCCAAACAGGAGGCTCTTCAAACATAACTGTTGACAACAATGAGTTTGAATTAAACTGCCACGACTGCAGAGGAGAAATAGTTTCCATAGCTTCAACAGACACATTTGAAGTAAAGAACAACTATATTCATGACGGAGGACTGGGATACGGCAGGTATTCTTTTGGAGGGGACGGAGGGGAAGGAATAGACGCCAAGGAGGGTTCGGCAAACGGAAAGATATACAACAATATCATCCATACTTTGATTGAAGACATGGGAGTATATCTGGATACTTACGGGGCCACTCAAAACATAGAAGTCTATAACAACAAGGTATATGATTCAAGGGAAGGATTTGCTTTGGGCGCGGAAACTGCGGTAGGGATTGATAATATAAGCTTTCATCACAATATAGCCTATAACAACGAAAAATACGGCATAAACATATGCGGATACGGAGACGGAGACAGAACCAATATCAGTGTTTTGAACAATGTTGTTTATAACAATCAAATCGGAGGAATATATTCTTGCACCAGAAACTATTCCAATATAATTGTTAAAAATAATATAGCAAGCCAGAACGCCGATTATCAGATATTGGTTCCGGAGGGCATGTTATCCTATTTCACTATTTCAAACAATCTGATAGACGGTTTCAGGGGTTACATAGACGAGATTAGCGGCAGTGATTATAGCAATGTATCCGGCAGTCCTAATTTTGTTTCCGCCGCAGGCGCTGACTTTCAGCTGCAAAGCGGTTCTCCTGCCATAAATGCGGGAGTGGATGTAAGCCTGATAAGCGATTTTCTGGGTAATACGATTCCTTATAGCGGAACATTGCCGGATATAGGGGCTTACGAATACGGTTATTAATCAGTCAACAAAAAAGCAGGTATCGCTACCCGCTTTTTTTGTTATTTGGTTTCAGCTGACAATAATCCCAAATGCCGCGCTCTTTTTACGGCAGTGGCAAATTGGCGCTGATGCTTGGCACACAAATTAGTTTTTCTTCTCGGTCTTATTTTTCCCAAACCTGAAATGAAGTTTTTTAGAACCCCCGTGTTTTTGAAGTCCACCTCTTTTATATTCCTTTGGCAAAAGTAACAATCCATAATGATTTTAATTTTAAAATGGTATATCTTTAATGTCTATTTCTTCTTCGTTTTTTCCCTCTTCAATTATCGGTATGTTGTCTTCTTGAATTTCTTTAACGCCTGATTTTTGAGGAGCGGAATAACCAGACGGCCCTGAACCCAAATTTCTTGGCCCTAATTGCATGCTTTCTGCGACAATTTCCGTTCGGTATTTTTTATTGCCGGAAGAATCCTGCCATGACCTGGTTTGAAGCCGGCCCTCTATTAAAACCAAACTTCCTTTTTTTAAATACTGCGAGGCTATTTCCGCCAGCCTCTGCCATAAAACAATATTGTGAAACTCTGTTTTTTCCTGTTTTTGATTATTCTGGTTCCAAACCCTGTTCGTGGCCAGTCCGAAGGTGCAAACAGTCTGTCCTGCCGGAGTTGTTTTTTGGATGGGGTCTTGGGTCAAACGGCCTATTAAAATAGCTCTGTTCAGATTCATATTATTGTAAAATTTCGTCTATTTTTTTATCCATATTTTCTATTTCGACTTTTTGTTCTTTGGATTTTTCCACTACCCTAGGTTTTTTTAACGGAGCCTTTCTTTCCTTTGCTTTTATAACAATAACATATCTTATGATTTCTCCCATTTTCATTTTATTCTTTAAATCTTTTATCTTTTCCGGATTTAAAGAAAACTCTATAGAGTTCAAAAACGCCTCCCTTTTTCCGTTAATCAGGTAAGCTAATTTTGTTCTAGAGGGATTATGGTTTGTTTTGATAAGGCCCGATAGCTCCGTGATAAAATTAGCTATCTTCTCTGAAAGATTTTTCGTTTCTTCTTCGGTGTGGTCCGGCGATATCAAATACGTAAGTTCGTAGCTTTTCATAAAATATATGGATTTATTCTATAGTGTTATGTTATAATATATTATTGTGAAAGTCAACACCGCAAAGAATCTAAGAATAGCGGGAGCCAGACAAGATTATTTATATGACAGCTTCTAGCGGAATCAGCGCTAAAATAAGAAAAACAGCCACAGAAGCAGCAAAAAAAGCTGGTTTTTTACTGATGGAAAAGTTCAACGGCAACAACAGTTTTTCTTTGAAGAAAAACAACACTATTGTTTCCGGCGTTGATGCTTTGGCGGAAAGCGCGATTATAAGTCTTATAAAAAGCAATTTTCCTTCCCATAGCATTTTCAGCGAAGAAGCCGGCGGGGCAGTAACAAATGATTACCTTTGGATAATAGACCCTTTGGACGGCACGACAAATTATATAAGCGGAGTGCCTGTTTTTTCAGTATCTATAGCCCTGCTTTATGATAAGGAGCCGATTTTCGGGGTTATATATAATCCTGTCGTCAAAAGACTTTATGTTTCAGAAAAAGGAAAGGGTTTTTATGTTAATGGGAAAAAGGCAACAATCAAGGACAAACCGTTTCCGGACTCTATTTTGCTTTTGGGCAAAGGTGTTGCAGAAGAGAACAGTAATTTAAAGATGGCAAAAATATTGAGAAACTCAATAGAGTTAAAATTTCCCAGAACCCATAGGATTTTCGGTTCTTCTGCGCTGGATTTATGCAGTATTGCCTCAATGAGGGCAAGCATCTTTGTTTCTCCGGGAGCCAATTCATGGGATGTGGCCGCAGGAGTTTTGATGGTAAAAGAGGCCGGCGGCTCAGTCTTTGATTTTAACGGCAAAGAATGGAGCCTTGAATCCGAGAATCTGATTGCTTCTAATAGGGAAGAAAATTGTAAATTATTTTTGGAAAAATGTCTAAAAAAGGTTTAGTGGAATCTTTTTCCGGCATCAGGGGCGTTTATGGAGAGGATTTTACTGATGATGTCGCCAGACGATATGCCCAAGCTTTTTCTGAGCCTTACAAGGGGTCAGTTTTAGTTATTGGAGGAGACAGCAGAAAATCAAATCCTGCTTTAAGAAAAATAATCATAGAATCTTTCAGAAAAATGGGAGTCGGCAGGATTATAGACGTCGGAATTATCCCTGTTCAGGCTTGCGAATACAGCATTTTAAAATTCAAGGCATCTGGCGGAGTCTATATTTCTGCGTCCCACAACGAACCCGAATATAACGGCTTGAAATTTTTGAAAGAAGACGGCGGTTTGCTGTATCCCGAAGACGCCGACAGCCTGATAAAAAAAGCGAACAGCGGGGAAATGCCGGAACCGGCCCGGCATGCAACAGCAACAGAGATTATAGACAGGCATGAAGAGGTAGTCAAAGAATATGCAAATTATATTTTAGAGAGCATAGGGGAGGATTTTATAGAAAAGATAAGAGGGGCCAATTTTAAGATTTTAGCCGACCCTAACGGAGGGTCAGCAGTTGTAATTTTGGACAAAATATTCAAGTTATTAAATGTTAACGGCAAGATTTTAAACAATGAATTGGGCCGTTTTGGAAGACTGATAGAGCCGAACGTTGAATCTTTGAAGTATTTGCAGAAACAAATAGACGAAGAAAAGTTTGATTTCGGCTGCGGTTTTGACTGCGATGCCGACAGAGTGGAGATTGTCGCGCCTTCTCATTCCGAATTTGCCAAAAAAATGGGGCCGGTGGTTTCCGGAAATTATGTTTTGGCATTGTGCTGTGATTCTTATCTTGAAGGGAAGAAAAATCAGATAGTGGTTACCAATGATTGTACGTCTTATTTGGTAAGAGACGTTGTTAAAAAGCACGGCGCTGCAATTAAGGAGACGGAGGTCGGTGAAATGAATGTTGTTTCAGGAATGGAGAAATGGAACAGCGCTATTGGAGGAGAGGGCTCCTGCGGAGGAGTGATTGTTTTTCCTGTAAAATGCAGGGACGGCATAATGTCAATTGTTTTAATACTAAAAATGCTTGCTGAAAGGGAAAAATCCTTAACAGATATTTTAGATTATTACCCGGAATATTATTCCGAAAGGACCAAGTTATTCTGTTCTGACCCGGTTGGCGTCAAAAACAGACTGGAGGGCTATTTTAAGAACAAGGGGTTTGAAATAATAAAAACCGGAGGGGAAGAAGGAGGGTTGAAGATATTGTTTGACAGGAATTCATATCTTTGGTTTCGTCAGTCAAAGACCGAAGCTGGCATGTTCAGAATAATCAGCGACGGAAACAGCCCCGAAAGGGTTGCCAAAATACTTAAAAAAGGTATATCATTATTTAATAAGATAAATAAGGAGTAAAATATGAAAATTTTTCGTTCTTACGACATCAGGGGGGAATACCCGAAAGACATTAATGACGAAGCCGCTTACAAAATAGGTCGTTGCGTAGTCAAATTATTAAACGCCAAAAACCTTGTCATAGGGACGGACGTCAGTTTGAAATCACCGCATATACGGGAAAATATAATAAGAGGAGTGACGGACAGCGGAGTAAATGTTTTTGATATCGGTTTGGCGGGGACAGACGTCGTTTATTTCTCGGGAGGGCATTATAAATTTGATTCAGGGATAGAGGTGACAGCTTCCCATTCCGCCGGACATCTGAGCGGTTTGAAAATAATAGGTCCTGCGGCCACTCCTTTCGGAAAAGGATTGGGCATGGAGCAGTTGGAGGAAATGTATAATAATTACAAAGAAGAGCCGAAAGCCGAAAAAATAGGGGAAGTTTCAGAAAAATACGTATGGGACGACTTCGTGAAAGAATCGCTAAAATTTATAGACCTTAAAAAGATAAACCCTCTTAAAATAGTCGTTGACGCTTCCAATGCAGTTGGCGGGATTGAGATTGATAAAATTGAAGAATACCTTCCCGTAGAGTTTATTAAAATAAATTGGGAGCTTGACGGAAATTATCCCAATCATGCCCCGAATCCTTTTCTGCCGGCAAACAGAGAGCAGGCGATTGCCAAAGTAAGGGAAACGAAGGCTGATATGGGTTTGATATTTGACGGCGACGGAGACAGAGTCTATTTCATAGACGAAAACGGAGACTATATTTACGGAGTATATATCGGCGGCTTGATAGCCCAGAAAATGTTGGAAGGCAACCCCGGCAGAGTTATTCTGCATGACGTCAGGGGGGCGAATTATGTAAAAGAGGTGGCAAAAAAAATGGGGGGAATCGCCAAGATAGAGCTGGTAGGCCATACTTTTTTCAAGAACAGGATGAGAAAAGAGAACGCTCTTTTCGGGGTGGAGAGTTCAGGCCATATTTACTACAACTTCGGAGATTTTATGGTGGAAAACAGCCTTATTGCTGTTTTGCAGATAATCCAGATAATTTCCGAAAGCGGTAAAACTTTGGGAGAGCTCACAAGAGAACCGAGAAGGCTATATCCTACAAGCGGAGAATATAATTTTTCTTTGCCGGGATTTAAAGAGTCTGACGATTTGACGGAAGAAGCATTGGCTGTAATGAACAATATTTTGGGCGAGATAGAGAAAAAATATGAAAAGGGGAATATTTCTCATTTTGACACCTTAAGCATTGATTTTCCTGACTGGAGATTCAATCTCAGGCCTTCGGCCAACGACCCTCTTTTAAGGTTTACCATGGAGGCGAACAGTATCCAAAAAGTAAAAGAAAAGACTAGAGAAATAACCGATTTATTAATATCTTTAGGATGCAATTTAGTTAACGAGTCCGGAGTAAAACAGCTGGAAAATTAATCCAGCCCCATTTTTTTGTTTACTTCCTGCATAGTAGTTTGGGCGATATTTCTCGCTCTTTTCGCCCCAAGCTTCAGAGTCTCTTCTACGTATACTCTTCTTGCTGAAAATTCCTCTCTTTTTCTTCTGAAAGGTTCCAAAGAGTCTGTCAAAATCTTGGCAAGAGACATTTTGAATTGGGCGTAACCTTTTCCGTCAAACATTTTCTCAACTTCCCTGATTGATTTTCCCGAAAACAAACTGTAGATTGTCATGAGGTTGGATATCCCGGCCTTGCTTTTCAGATTATATTTCACTTGTTTTCCGGTATCGGTGACAGCCGACATTATCTTCTTTTTGATTTCTTCAGGACTGTCAAAAACAGAAATATACGATGCCGGGCCAAGAGATTTGGACATTTTCTTTTTGGGATTGTTCACGGCCATAATTTTTGCTCCAAGTTTGGGCAAAACAGCTCTTGGCT